>ERZ772805.991-NODE-991-length-26912-cov-4.234948_pt1 | contig 26912 bp, 20 predicted proteins | sample MGYA00511344_ERZ772805 | MGnify/ENA primary metagenome ERZ772805 (study PRJEB29015, sample SAMEA2737730) | human gut metagenome | biome: human gut; feature: human-associated habitat; material: faeces | place: China | collected 2012 ...
TGAGGATAGCAAACTTGATGGAAGTTCCTCCAAGGTCAATACCGATAATTTTTTTAGACATCTGTAACTCCTTTCAAACTTGTAAACACTTACAGTTCTATTATATCAGACTTTTAGATAAATGCAAAGGTTTGCACGTAACTTTTCTTAACTTTTTAGCAAGAGGCTAAAGGATTGAAGTCCTAGAAGCAGGAAAATCAAACCAATAATATTCAGGAGAATGACACTGATTGATAATGGACTGACAATTAAGAACAAGCCAATAAAGAGCTGCACCAAGGCAAAGAAAATATAGCGCTTGGAAAGCTCTTCAATCTTCTTGGAATAGAAGTTAGCTTTTCGGAAATTTAAAACGGAGCGATAGATCAGCCAAATCCCTAAGGTGACTGGGAAGACAATCGGTAAGGTCTTGTAGCCATATAGTAGCAAGTAAACCGCGAACACCAAGGCAACCATACTGTGAAAGAGCTGTTGCTGCTGAATGATACCAGCTTGGCGCAATCGGTAATAGCGTGAAAAACGCGAAAGGGAGATTAAAAAGAAACCACAGGAAATCAACCAGCTAAACGAGCCAATATGCTCAATTGGATTGATAAACAAGACGATACCGATAATGGTAAAAATAGTGGCTGAAATCCCAAGGGATATCCGGTTCAATTGATTCATAGGGCCTCCTTATTCATCTAATTCGCTCAGGTATTCATAGCGATCGTATTTCTCAAGCAATCGCTCATTTTCCTGATCCAATTCCTTTTGAAGGGCTGACAATTTGCCAAAGTCAGAGCCGTTTTCATTCATCTCCACTTCAATCTCTGCGATCCGATTTTCAATCGCTTCGATATCTGCTTCAATGCCCGCCCACTCCTGCTTCTCCATGTAGCTCATGCGCTTCTTCTCTTCTTTTGGCTTGACAGGTTTCTCTTTTTCAACCTTGTGACTAGCCGTTACTTGAGCAGCTTCAAAGGCTTTCTCATCCAGGTAATCCGTATAATTGCCAAAGAACTCACGAATGCCCCCATTTTCAAAAGCCAGGATCTTGCTCGCCACTTTGTCTAGGAAATAGCGGTCGTGGCTAACGGTAATGACGGGACCTCCAAAGTTTTGAAGGAAGTTTTCCAAAACCGTCAAGGTTGCGATATCCAAATCATTGGTTGGCTCATCGAGGAGAAGCACATTGGGTTTTTCAATCAAGAGTTTTAAGAGAAAGAGGCGCTTCTTCTCCCCACCGGAGAGTTTTTCAATCAAGGTTCCGTGCATGGAACGCGGGAAGAGAAAATGCTCCAAGAGATCTGCGATCGAAGTTGTTCCGACAGTAGTCTTCACTTCCTCAGCAACTTCCTGGAGGAAATTAATCACGCGCTTGCTCTCATCCAACCCATCAATCTGTTGTGAGAAATAAGCCACCCGCACGGTTTCTCCGATAATGACTTGCCCAGACTGAGGCTGGAGTCGCTCAGCGATCAGATTAAGTAGGGTGGACTTGCCGACGCCATTATCCCCGACGATCCCAATGCGGTCTTTGTTTTGCACCAAGAGGTTAAAGTTCTTTAAAATCGGCTTGTTTTCAAAAGCAAAACTCACATCTTTAAACTCGATGACTTTCTTTCCGATTCGGCTAGTCTCAAAGTTCATCTCCAAATCCGTCTGGTTGCTTTGACCAGACAAGTCTTGCTTGAGATCATGGAATCGATTGATCCGTGCCTGTTGCTTGGTCGCACGCGCCTGAGGTTGACGTCGCATCCAGGTCAACTCCTGCTTATAGAGTTGTTGCTTCTTATGAAGAAGGGCCGCATCACGCTCATCCTGCTCAGCCTTTAAGCGGACATAATCCTGGTAGTTACCCTGATACTCGATCAAGTTTGCCCGATCCAGCTCAAAGATCCGTGTCGAGATATTATCCAAGAAATAGCGATCGTGGGTAATGAAGAGCACGGTTTTCTTAGAGTTCTTCAAGAAAAAGGTCAACCATTCGATGGTATCAATGTCCAGGTGGTTAGTTGGTTCATCTAGTAAGAGCAAGTCGTGGTGAGAAAGCAAAACTTGTGCCAGTTGCACCCGACGGCGCAAACCTCCAGATAGATCCCCAACTTTGGCATTCAAGTCTTCAATCCCAAGTTTTGACAGGACTGTCTTGACCTGACTCTCGATTTCCCAAGCATTAAGCGAATCCATCTCCGCCATGACCTTTTCAAGACGTGATTGGTTCTCTTCTCGGTAATCCGCCATCAAGTATTCATAATCGCGAATGAGCTGCATTTCACGCAAATCACTAGATAGCACCGTATCCAGAACTGTCTTTTGATCATCAAAGTCTGGTTCCTGGGTCAAGTAGCCAATTGTATAATCACTCTTGGCAGAAAAAGGACTCACATCTCCATCAAAGCCAGAGCGACCCGACAACACATCTAACAGCGTGGTTTTTCCAGTTCCATTGACCCCGATCAATCCGATCCGATCCAAGTCGTGAATGATAAAGGAAATCTCACGAAAGACGGTCTTATCTCCGACAGATTTGGTTAATTTATCGACAATAAAATCGCTCATTTTTCCTCCTCTTTTGCTTGCTGGATATAGGCAATGATGGCCTCTTTTTCATTGGCCAGCTCCCCATCGACAATGGCATATTCAATTTTTGTCAAAATCTCTCCCAAGGCTGGACCTGGTTGAAAACCATATTCTTTGATCAGCATACCACCATTAACCACCACTTCATGTTTATCATGAATGGTCAAGCTATCATAAACGCGCTCGATGGCCAAATAATCCACACTCAAGGCATACGCTTCCCGAAGCTCTTCAGCCACTAGCAACAAACGCTTCTCATACTTGTAGCAAGCACGCTTGTCTAGGCTTCCATTTTCTCGGAGCTTAAGAATTTCCACGATCTGCTCCACCGTCTTGGCAAACTCTCTAGAAGTCTTCCATTTCTTAAAGAATTTTGGAATATCTTGAATCTCTAGTGCTAAGACCAAAGCAGCCCAGGCTTGCTCAGAAGTTGAAAAGGTATACTCCAACTCTATGTCAAACAAACGCTCGATTGCTTCTTTGCGATCCTTCATCTCTGGCAGATAGTGATAGGCTCCACTTGCCAGCATAGCCTCCAAGCCCTGTCTCCAGTATGGTGAAAGCAAGAGTTTATCAAACTCGATGAAGGTACGCTCTACAGAAATCTTCTCAAGTAAGGGAGCACACTCCTTCATAGCATCGAAGGTTGCGTCTTCTAATTCAAAGCCAAGACTGGCTTGAAAACGAAAGCCTCGCATGATGCGGAGCGCATCTTCATGAAAGCGTTCATCAGGAAGCCCAACCGCCCGAAGAACCTTGTTTTCTAAATCTGCTAACCCATGAAAGAGATCGACAATTTCTCCCTTTTCATTTAAGGCAAAGGCATTGACGGTGAAATCGCGGCGCTTGAGGTCTTCTTCTAGTGAGCGGACAAAAGACACAGAGCTTGGACGGCGATAATCGACATAGACATCCTCCGTCCGGAAGGTCGTAATTTCATATTCTTGACCATTTTCAAGAACCAAGACGGTCCCGTGTTCGATACCGATATCTACTGTTCGGTCAAAAATCGCCTTTGTTTCCTCTGGATAAGAGGAGGAAGCGATATCGACATCGTGAATCGGACGATCCAAGAGAGCATCTCGGACAGATCCTCCCACAAAATAGGCCTCAAAACCAGCTGCTTTAATCTTCTCTAATATTGGTAAAGCCTCCTGAAACTCAGAAGGCATCTTTTTTAATCTCATAGTAAGTGTTCCAAACCATAGACAAGCTCATGACGCTTGACAACTTCTTTAATCCCTAGATTTACTCCTGTCATGAAGGAAACACGATCATAGGAATCATGACGGAGAGTCAAGCCTTCGCCTTGGCTACCAAAAATCACCTCTTGGTGAGCCACTAGGCCAGGCAATCGAACCGAATGGATGCGCATCCCTTCAAAATCTGCCCCTCTTGCTCCAGGCATCAACTCTTCTTCATCTGCTGCACCTTGCTGGATTTTCTCGCGCTTCTCAGAGATCAACTCAGCTGTCTTAATTGCTGTTCCACTCGGTGCATCTTTCTTCTTATCATGGTGCAATTCGATGATTTCCACATTTGGGAAATACTTGGCAGCTTGCGCTGCAAATTGCATCAAGAGCACAGCTCCAATAGCAAAGTTCGGAGCAATCAAGCCCCCCAAATCCTTTTCACGCGAAAGCTCTGTCAATTCCTGAATCTGCTCAGGTGTAAAGCCAGTTGTCCCTACAACAGGAGCAAAGCAATTTTCAATTGCAAAGCGAGTATTCTCGTAAGCAACCTTTGGCATGGTAAAGTCCACCCAAACATCTGCCTCAAGACCTACGACATCTTCTTTGCGGTTAAAGACAGGGACTCCTGCAACTTCTGTCTCATCAGTAAATGGATCGATCAAGCCGGCTAATTCTAGCTCAGGATCTTCTGAAACCATCTTGTAGGCTGCTTGTCCCATTCTTCCCTTGAAACCCGCGATAATGACTTTAATTGACATAGAATTCTCCTTAAACGATGGGGATATACCCGACTGCTAAGCTATGGTCACCTAAGTGCGTCCCAATCACCCCTCCGAAGGTAGCAAAAGGAATATCACCTTCCACTCCTTCTTCAATGAGCAGTTGGCGAAGTGCTTCTGCTTTTTCAGGGACATTGGCATGGATGACAAAGACTTGGTAATGACCATCTGCGATATCTGATACAACAATCTCTACCAAGCGTTTCATGGCTTTCTTTTCCGTCCGGACTTTCTCAAAGACCTCAATCACGCCTTCATCATTAAAATAAAGAATAGGCTTGATGCTTAAGAGGTTCCCAAGAATAGCAGCCCCATTTGACAGACGACCACCTTTGACCAAGTGGTTTAAATCATCCACCATGATATAGGCAGAGGTACCATCAATCTGGTGTTGGACATTGGCAACAATCTCGTCGAAGGAACGGCCTTCACCAGCCCATTTCAAGCAGTCTTCTGTCATCATTCCTAGAGGAGCACTGGTAATTTTTGAGTCCGGAAATTCGACGGTCAAGCCTTCAAATTCGTCCTTCAAATATTGGATATTTTGATAGAAACCAGAAATACCTGATGACAAGAAAAGACCGATAGCATGCGTATAGCCCTTAGCTGTCAAACCAGATAAGACTTCTTCTAACTCTGCAACACTCGGCTGGCTAGTCTTTGGCAATTCCTTAGACGCAGCCATCTTTTGGTAGAACTCATCGTGTGTCAGGTTCTTCCCTTCAACATAAGACTCCCCATCGATATAGATCGGGATCTCTAAAATAAATAAGTCGTCGTGATGGAGCACGTCTTGCGGTAAATAGGCAGACGAATCCGTGATCACTGCTAATTTCATTGATTAAAACTCCAAATTAATACCCGGTAAATCGAGGGCAATTTCTGTGACTTCGTAAGTCAAACGGTTGAGCATATTCAAGCAAGGGCGAGCCAATTCTTCCACTTCGTCTTTGCTGAATTCACTTGGTTCATTGACATAACGACCAAACAAGTGGTTGATTTGAGTGATGGTTCCACTGATCACAAAACCGTCAAAAACGATCATGTAGCTCAAGATGACAATCAAAGAAGTCGTGTTTTGTTCTTGATCACGATTGATCAATTGAAAGTTTACATCTACTTTTGTTTCAGGGATGCCATTTTCTTTTTCCCACTCAAAATTACGAGCATCATAGTGGTATTGGCTGACAAATTCTTTTTCACGTTGAATATCCATTTTTATTCTCCTAAAAATATGCGATAGGCTTATTATATCATAATTCAGCTCAAGATACCAACGCCGACTGAGGTGATTTTTTCACTAGCACAAGAGGAAAAGACCAGGGTTTCCGGACCTTTCTTTAAATTACTACTGCTCTACCAAAACTCTACGTTGCTTAGTTAGTTCATTATCTTTGTCCACATCATAATATCTCTCAAACTCTTCTTTGGTGTTTACTTGATGGACCTGTCCATCTTTACTCAATTCTGCCGGAATTGTAATACCTTCATAAAGATTTGTATTAGCTGGAACAAAGAGTTGATATAAATCAATAAACTGTTGAACATTACCATAGACTCTATCATAATTCAATTTAGCATCAAGCAGAATATATAATTGTGAATTCTTTTTACGGAGTAATTGGTAAGCTTTTGGATCATATTTTTCTAGAACACTTCCCTTTAAATTATTAGGGAAGAAGGTTAGTTGATTCTGATATAAGTCATCGTATATGTTAGTGGTTCTTAATACTTCCGTAGTTTTTTTTAGAGTAATTTTTAATTGGCCTAAATCAACAGAAGGTGTTTCAGGTTCTCTTTGTTCTTTTGAATCCTCCCACTCAATTTTCTTCGTTTCGAGATTTAGCCAAAGTTGTCTAGTCCCTGAATTCCTCGAATCTAATTTATATACTTTTATCGGTAAATAATCTTTACCATTAATTTCTTCAATACCTCCTGTTTTTTCTGGAACATAATTCGAATTATAGTCTTCCACCAACTTATAGAGATCTACCTGACTTTCTTCTAACTTTTGATCTCTAATTCGATAAATAGATAGAGCAAAATAAACATCTGGGTCTTCTTTAGGCAACTTTTGTGTCCATCTATAAGTTGAATTATGGAAATAGGTACGAACAATATAACGCTTATTAGATGCTCCATGAGGGCCCAACAAATTCCCACCTTTTTCCTGATCGTACTTGGCAAATAGCTTATCTTCTTCAGGGGTTAAGGACTTCCAATGAACCACAACACCCTGCTCATTCTCCAAAAATTTATAGGAATCGATTTCCCATATGCCAGTGTAGTAATCATATCGTTGATATTTCTCACGTTCTTGATTGACTTTTTCTTGTTTTTGGTGATCCAGAAAGGTAAATAAGCCAAAAACAGCAACCACAATGGCTAGAACCAACGAACCACACAAAATTAATTTCTTTTTCATTTTCCCTCCTAAGCACCATACTTTTCACGAAAATAATTATCAAAATCTGTCATAGAATTCCTACCTACAACTTTTCTTAATGCAAATTGTATTTGGGAAATTTGTTTTGGAGTCATATCCTGTACGGTTAATGGTTTATTTATAATTAACGGACCAACCCCGCCAAGCATACCAGTTCCGACACGTTGGTCTGAATACTCTTCATTTAAAATTTTATCATTGGAATGTTCTCCTAAAAGAAAATCTCTCATGCGAGGATCATTTTTAAATAATTTATTAATTTCATTACGACCTATTTCAACTTTATTTTGTTGTTCTAAGAAGCCCATAACTCCCGTTTGATTCAGCTCTTCTATTCGTTTATATGCCCCATAATCTGTATAGATATCTGAACTGTGTGCGATTGGTTTTGAGTCAAGTGGATCCTTATTATTGCTATCATATAAAATCCATCCCCCCTGACCAATTAAAGCATCATATATATTCTTTTCTATTTTACCTCTTTTCGATTTAAATCCTTCAACTTTTTCATCCAATTCTATAAACTCTTGGAAACTATCTGCAATAGGAGAAAGTACATTCCCTGCATTTTTTACAATTGTTTTTACACGTCCCGATGTCATATCTTCTAAAATATTCTGTGTATTTTCTACACCATCTCCAATATCAGGTTTTATTGAATTAGTTAGTAAACTAAACATACCTGATGCTACTGGACCTCCAACAAATTCTATAACAGCTTTCATTCCATTTTTTGATACAGATAGATAAAATTCTTCTTCTGCTTTCCGTTGTTCCTGAGCTATTTGCTCTAGTTCTAATTCAAACTGACCACCAAGCGAACCAACAATTCCATTCTCAAAGTGAGAAGTATAGTTATTATGATTTGTTTTAGTATCTCCTTCAACTTCGTCATATCTCTGAATAGGAGCACTTTCATTTCTGATAACCACTTTGCTGGTTGTTGAAACAGATAGTTCCCATTCCGAATTAGCCGCATCATTCAATTTAATAGATAGTCCACGACGAACATAACTATCCCTTACTTTGTGGGAAGGAGTACTCTCTATTATATTGTCTCTCTTATGCTCTGTTCCAACTTTTAACACTCGTATTGAAGCCAATAAACCTGATACATCATTCATTTGTTGTAATTTTTTTTTATATTGGTTCCATTCTACTTCATTATAATCAGGAGATTTTTCAAAATTTTTCATATCTGCAGCATGAAGTTTCTTCAGAACTGTCTGTACATTGCTAAGATTTGTTGCGATGTCTTTTACTTTAGATTGATCAACTTTTTCAAGCACATCTAGAAATGATTGCATTTGGTTAATGCCCGATACGCTTCCATCCATCCAATAAGTCATATCTTCTGCAACATTTTTATACGCTCCATCAGAAACTTTAGCTGGATCCTCCGCCATTATATTTGCAATTTCTGCTGTATCTCCCTTCAATTGTGCATTTAGGATCCTAACATCACTTTCCGTACTTACTCTATAAAGATAAACCATTTTATCTTTATTGAGATTACCAGTCTTGATAGCCTCTAAAAGATCCGGAATAGATACTTTCGACACTGCTTTAGCAATCCGAGTTTGTTCTACCAATGACGTAAACAAATCGGCCGAACCGCTAACGCTATCTGATAGTACCGAATCTGCCACTATTATTCCAGTATGAGTCCCTGATCGGGCAAGAATTTCTGTTGTTATATACATGTCTGCTACAGGATCAAAGGCTCCTAAACTAGAATCTCCTTCTCCCATAGCTTCAACAGCTTCATCCAGCACAGTAACTAAATTATCCTTAACAATTGTAATCTCATTCCGTTGAGGTGTAGTAAGAGAATTTAATAGAGTAGTCATTGCATCATCATCTGTGTATGCTAAACTTGAGAACCCCAACCCCTTAATCGCATCTGTGAAAGTAGATATATGATGCCCGTAAGTTCGAATAGCCTCAGGAGCTGTAGAAAATATGGTCGTTTGGATATTGTTTAATACACTAAAGAATGCATTAATAGCCTCTGCTTTTTCACCTTCTAGACTCGTATTGAATTCACGAACTGTATCGTTAGCAGCTAGTTCGAATTTACCAGCGAACCCCTGGATGCTAGTTGCATAATTCTCTAAACCAGAAATATTCTTTACTTTTACTGTCATACATTCACTTCCTTTATGAGTTCATAGCTGCTATCAAAGCACTCTGAGCATTCGCCGCCTTCGTATTAGCTGTTGCTAAATCTGCTTCTACCTGTTTAATTTTGGCACTCAGTAATCCTAGAATTTCCTCTTTTTTTGCTGATAATATTTTCTCTAAAGAAGTCAAGTCTGCTTTTTCTTGGTGTTCTTCATCATTATACTTATCACCTGCAATATTTTCAGAAAGTGTCACCTCATACTTTATAGTTGTTGACTGTTTGTTCAATTTTGTATGAATAGCCCTCAACTTTGAAACTTCCCCTGATAATCTAGTAACTTCAATACTTGCTTCAATAGATGCTCTTGTCAAGGCATTTAATGTCGCTTGATTAGCCATAATTCATCCCCTTCTATTTCATTAATACTTTCACTTTTCTTACAAATCCATCTTCTACATAGTAGTTCACTTGGCTATCAAGTGGTTCTTCACGGACTGGTCGATTGATAACATTTAGGACACTTTGGTCTGTAATCCGCATAGCCACGATCGCTTGTTTATAAAGCTTGATAGATTTTGATACTTCGTCAATTTTTCGATTCAACTGACTACCACTCATAGCTACTGTAGCATAGCCTGCACGCGCCCCTTTTTCAAGGACATAGTTCAGACTAGATTGAAGATCCATACTTAAATCATTCATAAGTTCTAGTTGATTGTATAGCACAATCGTTGCTTCATGTTGCGATTTCTGCTGTTCCAATCTCAATTGGATATTTTCTTCCATTTTCTCGATTCCAGCTACATAATCTTCCTTCGTAGAGAGAATCGTCACACCTTCCATCTCTGGCAATTCATTGTAGGCTGGCGCCAATACAATCACCTTCTGCTTACTGCGGGCAATTTGTTTGACGAATTGTGTCATCTGCTCTTCCTTATCTGTCAGATAGAGAAGGTTGCCTTTCTTGAGATCCCATGTTACCGGTTCAACTGTTTCCAGATCCAATCCGAGTGGTACTTTGCCTTCATCCAGCAAGGCTGCCACATCCTCACGTCCGTAGAAGGCTGCTTCTGTCAACTCATCTGGCACCATTGGGATGCCTGCTGGTGTGCGGCCTGTCCACATCTCCTTGAGACTTTGGACTTGATCGCGGAGGTTGTTGATGATTTGGATATCATTGTCTCCTGCGACGGGTAGGGCGAACTGGACGACATCGACTTCGTCACGCTTCATGAGGGCACGTCCTTTGATGTCTTCCATGGTAGACGCTAGTGGGGTTGCTCCCACGATACCGCGGACTTCAGAGATATCATTTTGTGGCAAGGTCAGCTGGTGCTTGAAGTTGGAATAGAGCTGAGCCCGTAGGTTATTCTGCCGGCTAGCTGTGATGATTAGGTGCACACCAATGCTGAGACCTTCACGAGAGATCCGCATGAAGAGCTTGAAGAGGTCTGTCTCATAAGGTTCGTCCTTCATAGACTCATAGCTATCCATGAGGATAACCATGGTAGGCTCTTGCTTGCCAGTCACTTCACGGTAGAGGGCGATGGTGCCGACCCCATGCTCAGAGAGGAGCTTCTTGCGGCGATCCAACTCGCGGTTGATAATCCGGATGAATTTCTGGATTTTCTCCGTCTGATCGAGCAAGAGGCTATCTGCCACATGTGGCAGTTGAGTCAAGGGTGCCAAACCATTGGTTCCGAAATCAAGCAGGTACAGGATCAGATTTTCTGGGCTCTGCTTGCGAGCCAGATCCATTGCGGCTGTCTGTAGGAAAGTGGTCTTTCCTGTACCTGGACTTCCGTAAAGGAGGATGTTCCCATCTTTTGACAGATCGATGGCGACTGCTTCTTGCTTTTGCGCTTGCGGGATATCGGCGACCCCGATCAGGACGCTTGGAGCTGTCCGTTTTTGCCAAGCCTCGATCGGCACGACCTTGTCCAACTCATCCAGCGTGATTCGCTCTTTGAGGGGTGGCAACCATGGTTGGGCCACAGCTGCGATGCCTTCTTGTTGGTGCAAGTGGTTGATTTCTTGCACGATGACATCTAGTTCTGTTGGAACTTCCTTGATTTCTTCTGCCATATCCAGACCAGATAGGTCTTGATTGAGGACTTCGTATTGGCCCAGTTCATTGATCAAGTAGATGGTATGGTCTTCGATCCCTAGCTGGTCCTTCTCAGGCTGGTAGTCTGCTCCTGACCAAGCGGTTTGGAAGAGTTCATAGACTTCGTTGTTCCCGACTTGGAGGTAGGCACGACCGGTCTGGGTGATCTCAGCCGCATCTGCTGTCCGCAACATCTCCATGGAGTCTCCACGGTCAGCCACCTTGAGGGCTAGCTTGAAGCGGGAGTTGGACCAGATCTGGTCATCCACGACCCCAGAAGGTTTTTGCGTCGCAAGGATCAAGTGCACCCCGAGGGAACGCCCGACACGCGCAATAGAGACCAACTCCTTGATAAAGTCTGGTTGGTTAACCTTAAGCTCAGCGAACTCATCACTGATCAAGAAGAGGTGAGGAAGCGGTTCTGTCGCTTCACCGAGTTTAAATTTCTTTTGGTATTGGTTGATATGGTTGACCCCATATTGTCCAAAGAGGCGCTCCCGACGATGGATCTCCGCATTGATAGAGGCTAGGGCCCGCATTGACTGGGCACCATCCAAGTTGGTGATGGTTCCCAGCAAGTGAGGCAAATCCTTGAAGAGGTTGGCCATTCCCCCACCCTTGTAGTCGATGAGGAGGAAAGCCACATCGTGTGGGTGGAAGTTGACAGCAAGACTCAAGATATAAGACTGAATGGTTTCAGACTTACCAGAACCAGTTGTCCCTGCAATCAAACCGTGTGGTCCATGAGCCTTTTCATGGAGATTGAGGTAGACCAAATCGTCCTTCCCACGCAGACCAATCGGTACTGCCAAACTTTGGTAAGGAGCATGGCTCGCCCAACGACTCAAGACCTTGAGGTCATTGAAAGTTTCTGCCTGGTACATTTCAAGGAAGGTCACCGAGTCTGGAATTGAGCTCTTGAGCTGTTGGATATGCTTCAGTGGAGCAAGGCCACGCGAGATGGCTTCCTTGTCATAGCCTTCAGGGAAGTGATCCAATTGGAAGTCAAGCTCTCGAAGAACCCCTTCTTGCAAAAGCAATTGTCCTTGGTTGCGGTCCTTGATGGAGATAACGGTTTGGATATTTTCAGAAAGAGATGAGAGCACGTCTGCCACATAGATGATTGAGCAGCCTAGCTCTGTCGGATCCTCACGGAAGAACTCCATGATGACATGATCCAAAATCAAGGTTTCATCAGTGATGAGGACCACATAGTGAGGGTGGAAGATCTTGGTATCATTGGCTTTTTCTTCCTCTTTTTGCGCCTTGCGGAGCTTGAGGATCTGGTTGAGACTGTTCAAGACCTGATCGCGTGTCCGCTGATTGTAGACGAAGCTACGGACATTCATGTCTTGCAGAGTTGCATGAGGCAACCAGCGCATCCAATCCCAGCTTTCTTTTTCTTCTTCTGGAATGATCGGAATGATGGTCAGATCATGGTAAGAGTGAAAGACAGCCAATTGGGCAACCAGGAGTTGCAACTGCTCTAGCACGATAGGACGAGGACCGACGTACCCTACTGGTCCACGATTGAGGCTGGCTACAATCGGAAGATTATCGATCTTTTGATGAGCTTGGAAAAGAGCATAGCCTTCTTCTTCCAAGGCATCTTTCTTCCCACTGCGCTCTTCCTGACCATATTTGAGCTCATAGCTGGTTGGAACCTTGCCCAAGCCCAAACGATAGGCCAAAAAGTCAAAATGAAGCGGTGTTTTTTCGTAGATTCGTGAGTCATAGCGTTTGACCATCTTGGTCAAATCTTCGATCGCTGGGAAATGGTAAAACATGCCTTCTCGTTGCTTCCGAGATAGCTGTTCCAAGTCCTTGGCCTTGTCCTTGAGATAGAGATGGTAGAGCTCCACGCGCTCTTTCTTGTCTTCTTTGTATTTCTTACGATTCTTGAAGAATCCTTGAACAGAAAAGATCACACTAACCACAGACATGGATACCGTCGCGATGATATAGAGTCCCCGCGGTTGGAAAATGGTGATCAAGAGGGTCACCCCAACCATGATGAGGGGTGGCATGATCAACTTCAAGAGTTCATCTGATGGCTTTTGAGGCTCCGCTCCCGGAGGATTGATCAAGATCTTGTCTTCCGAACTCCGGTAGATGATCCGCGGAGACCGGTGGTACTCTGGATAGTCCTTGTAGAAGTCATAGCGTGAATGCAAGCGTGGCACCAGATAAGGACTCACTTCGACAGCCCCTTCCACGCCAAATTCTTCTGGATAGAGCTTAAAGGTCACATCTCCAATGGCCAGTTCATCCCCAAAGGCCAGTGGAAAAGTCGCTTCACTGACGAGTTTGTGGTTATGGTAGAGTTTTCCGGATAAGAGCTGGCAAGTCCATGTCTGCTCTTTTTTCACAAGGAGAAAGCGCACTGGATAGTGCAAGCGCACATCCGCACCCTTTTCATCTGCTACGAGAATTTCTTCCTTGTCTAGCAGTTCATAGGTATGGACTTCTCCTGTCGCCAAGTAGCAGACCACATCCCCAAGGATCTTGCTATTTTCAAGCACACCCTTGTCTTCACCATACTGGTAGAAGATTTCTCCTTGACTCCATTGGAAATGAAGTGGATTTTCTTGCGAAGCCAGGGTCAACTGAGCTGTTTCTTGATTCGATACGGTCGCTGTTTTTCCCTCTTCTAGCGCTAGCTCATAGCGAAAACCTTTTTTATAGAGTATGATACGTTTTTTCATAGACTACTCCTTGTGGTCGCTAGACTCAGTCGAGCTTGCAGTTGTAGAAGACGAGCTTTCTGTTGAGGAACCTTCTGTAGACGAAGCCGTTGTTGAGCTGCTAGTGGAAGCTTTGGTTTCATCTGTCTCTGCTTCCAAGAGTTTAGAGCGGGCATCCCAGTATTTCTTGTATTCGCCCTCGAGCTCAGAGAGTTTTTTCTCGCGCTGTTCACCAGAGAGTTTTTCGCTATCACGTGTCGCCTTGATTTCTTTACGAAGGGCATAGATGATCAAGTCTGAATCGTCGATCCGCTTGGCTGTATCCAGCGCTTGGGTAAAGTCATGACGGCCGATATAGATCCAGTAGTGGAGATAGAGACTGTCTGACTTGAGCGTAACATTGTTAAGGATGACCTTCTTTTGGTCCTCTGAGAAATTCAAGCCTTGCAAGTAAGACGTCGCCAACTCATATTTCTGTGTCGTTGGAAGACTGCTTGGAGCTACTCCCTCCAATTCATCGATCACACCGGTATAGTCTACCTTGAGATAGGCTGTATCCGCTTGAAGCAACTTTTCTTTAAAGGGTGCTTGGAAAAAGACCAAATAAATCAAGGGCAAGACTAAGAGGGCCACTACAGCTGAAAGCCATACTGTTGCCAACTTAAAGATTCGGTGTTGACGACTTGAAACCAAGGTCAAGGTCTTTTCTTCCTCTTCCTTGCGTTCTTGGTAGGCTTTCTCTAAGAGAACTTTCATCTCTTCTAAGCTAGCGGCATCACGGATTTCCACCAAGAAATCAGGTAGATCTTCTAATTCGAGTGTCCCTTGATAGAGCTCCATGAAGTCCCAGTCCCCAAAAAGAGTGACGGCATAGCACTTGGCCTGGCGCAAGAATTCATCCTGATCCCACTTGCGTGGCACCATCATACCCGGAACCCCGCGGTAAGCAATCTTGACTTGAGCATCCTTGGTCACAAACAAATTAATGGGATGCAACATAAAGGTCACCGGAAGCTCCAATGCAGGCGCCAAATCCAAGACATTCATAGCCAAACGCAGACGGTCTGAAACTGGTAATGCCTGGATTTCTTCTGCACTCAAGCCTAGAGCATCTGTCTGATAGGTCAGATGAATCTGGTCTTGATCCGCTGTCATGCTTTGCTCTAAAAACAAGGGATGATGGAGATCCAAAATCCATAAATTGCGTAAATCCTGGCTATCCACTTCTGAACGCTTGAGGTCCAACCGCCAGCTCGTTTCTTCTTTTTCAAAACGGAAGACTTGTTCTTCCAGTGTAAATTGTTCTTCTTTCACCTTACCACTCCTCAATCTCGATCAGATCACCACTCGTGATCGGATACTCTTGTACCACCTTGCCTTCATCCAGCAAGATGCCTTTATTTACCACGCGCAACTGATACTTGCTTCTAGGTTCCATGGTAGACCCAAAGATCTGATCCAATTCCCGAATCAAGCGTCGCACCTCCATCCGCGTTGGGATTCGGAGGTCATGGCTTGCACCATTCATACGGAAGGTGACATTGATATGTTGGTCCATTTAGGCCTCTTTTCTATAGATTCGATAGGAAATATAGCCAGCAATCCCAAAGAGAAGGGCACTCCAAGCCAGCATTTGCAAGGCTGGAATAAAATCCGACAAGCTGGCCGAATTGTCCTCCACATTGGACTCGAATTTAGATAATTTTTGATTTTCAGGCTGGAACAAGTCCGCTTCAGGCCCTGTTTTTTTCTTTCCCTTTATAGCAGAAAACAACTGGCCGTCTGAATCGGTCAATTGTTTCTCTTGCTTGCGTTTTTCATCTGCTAATTTTTTCTGATCCTTCTCATTGAAAAGAGACTCAGTCGCATCCAATTGGCCCCCAAGTGTCTTTTCCTGTTCTGTCTCCAGACGTGAGTTGTTGACCTGCAGACGATTATCAATAAAATCATCTGCAGAAACAACAACCGCTGGCAAGAGACTTAAGACAAAGAGAAGATACATCATTTTTTTCATAAGCTTGATTCAATTTCCTTTGTTTGAGTAAACTTCTTAGGAATGAAGATATTGGCAACCGCCAAAAGTCCGAAGAAGACCAACAATCCGAAGAAGACGCCGATACCGGCTGTTTGTCCATCAAAGTAACCCGCAAACTGTCCTTCTAAAATAGAAAGGAGGTTGACATTTTTCACCAGTGCTGGAAGGCCTGACAAGGTCGCGGTCGTTCCGATCGCGCTTGATAGGTAGACATAGCTGATCAACATGAAGAAGGCCAGTCCCATTCCAATCACACGGAAGTGTTTCAAAAGAAGGTATTGTAGTTGTACCAAGACAAAGCTTGCTAGAACCGCTAAGAACACCCATGAAGGTACATATTCACGACCAACAGAGAGTTGAATACTTGAAATCATTCCGATCACCAGTCCAAGGATGAGAGAAAGTCCCACAAGGACACCGACAGACAAGAGATCTGATTCTTGCAAACGATCCAATTTGAAACGATCCTTAACCTTGCGAATGATTGGTTGAGTCGCAAAGAGATAAGCTGTAAAGAGACTCAAGACTTCCAACATAAAGATCCAGATAAATGGACGGTAGACGTTGATAGTCGCTTTCACAGAAGAAGATTTCTCTGCAACTGGATTTGACAAGAAGTCGAGCAAGACTTCATTCGGCACTCCGTTTTCATAGGCATTGTTGAAGACCTTACGGAAGGCTTCGACGAAGTTCCCATTTTCAGACAATTCCTTGTCGAATTCACCCATCAAGCTCTCTGCATTGCTAGACAATTTCTCTGTATTGCCTTGGGCTTTTTCCAATTCTTTGTTCAATTGGCTAAAGATTTCATTGGTAGAGTTAGCAGCTTCTACATTGCTACGAGATGAGCTCTTAACGCCTTCTGTCGAGTTCAATAATGACGTGTATTCAGAACCAAGAGCTGACAAATCTGCATCGGTCTTGGTTTGAGCCTGTGTCACTGTTTCCTGCGCTTTTGAGATCTCTTCTAGGCGTCTTTGAAGGTCTGCATACTGCTTCAATTGATCGTTGATATTTTGGGTTAGATCCTTGTTGGTGTTTTCGATTGCTTGAAGATTTGCCTGCAATTGTGGTCCCAAGTCTTGCAACTGTTTAAGTGTACCATCTAACTGGGCTTTCACACTCTTCGTTGCATCCCCAGATTCATCCGTTTCAATACTCTTACGGTAGTCCTTCATGTTACTTGAAACGGCAGCCTTCACGACATCGACCAAAGCATTTGTCAAATCCATATCTTCGATCGGATCATAGAGCGAATGACGATCTCCCTTGTCATCTTTTGGATAGTAAGCATCGATCAATGCTCCCGCGCGTTGATAATCCAGGGCGATTTCACTAGCTTTCGATGCATAGTTAGCGACAGCTGTTTTCAAGTCTTCTGCAGATACAGTCACACTGGTTGAAGAAACTCCATTCACAAGGACTTCAACATCAATCGCGCTTGGCATAGCTCCTCCATCTTCAACAAGGTGAATTTGAATTTGTTTGCCATCTTTCAGTTCGACTTCCTGCTCACCACTGCCTGCATAAGTCTGTCCATCATAGGTCCAGGTATCAACCTTAACTCCTGCAGGTACTTGAATGCTAACTTTTTGTTTTCCAGATTTAGCATTGAGAACATTCGCAACTGCCGTTAATTTAGCATCCACTTCAGCAGCCAATCGTTTCAAGTCATCTGCGTTCCCTTTTGCTTGCCCCTTCGTTCCAGCAAAAGCACTATCAAAATCAATCGCTGCCTTGAGATTTCCATACTTATTCAGTTCAAGACTAGCTGGATCTAAAGACGGAAGTTTTTCAATCGCTTGACGAATGTCATCATCCGCTTTATTACGTGCTTCACTTAATGTCTTGATACTAGTCTTTCCAAGCAAGGTACGAAGAGTGACTTTTTCTCCTTCATTTAGACCATAGTAGTCAAGGATCTTCGCTTTTACAGAAGACTCGATGTTCTTTTCGTGCTCATCTAATTTGTCGCGTTCTGCCTTGATCCCTTTTTCGAGGTCTGCCACACGATCATTTACATCTTTTGTCAAGCCTGCATAAGTCTTGGTACCTGAAGCATCTCCTTCTGTTTCAGTTGGTTGACTCAATTGTTTGGTAATTGCTTCTTGGTTTTGTTGTAGATTCTTATACAACTCTTGGGTCTTTTCACTGACAACAGACTGGTTCATAGACATCAGCTGGTTCATGAACTCTTCATGGCTGATCTTGTCCTCAGAGCGTTGTTTGATCAATGTGTCGAAGTTTTGACCGTACTGATCCTGAGATTGGGTCAATTGATCAAAAGCCTGTGTATAAGACTCAAGGACTGTCTTCAAAGCATTGTTCGACTCGACAGAAGACGTAGACAAGCTATAGAGACTTGGAAAGATATTCTTCGAATCTAAAGCCGAATCCAGCAAGTTGCTTCGGTATGAACCAATGTTGGTCGATTGGATTTTGTTACTTGTTTCCACGTTCTTCTGAGCTGTATAAAGGTTGCTCAAAATGCTGACCATATACATATCAACCAACTGGCTATTCAAGTCTGAAACGATATCTTTAGCGACTTTATTGGCCTCGTTTTCAACCTGAGAATTTCCAGCCGCATTGACCTTATACGTCACCGTGGTCTTCTCTGCATTAACCGCATTCACTTCCAAGACCTTCTCTGAGAAGTCACTTGGAATGACAATCATCAACTGGTACTTGCCATCTGCAAGCCCTGACTCAGCGGCTCCACGAGGGAGTACAGACCAGTTTTGCGAATTATCCCGTTCGATATTCTTTACATAGCTAGCCCCAAGGTTGTATTCTTTATCATTCAGTTTGACCGCTTTGTCTTCATTGACAACCGCAATATTAAGCTTGGTGTTTTCTGTCGTTTGTACGGTCTTGGCTTCGTTTTGCTTTTGGTCCTTTTGAACCGTCGTATAAAGACCCACTACAGATCCCATCAAAAGGAGCACAACTGCACTCTGACCGATGTATTTTAACCATTTTTTCTTTTTCACTTCTATACCTTTTCCTTTTTCTAATTCATAGATACAAAATAGGGGTTAGGAATTAAGAATCTAACCCCTATTTTCTATATATCAAAAGACAAAAGGGTGATCTACCTACAAGAAGTAAGATCACCTCCAAGACTATCTTAGTGGATTTGTGCAGCGATATCTTGGTCAGTTTGTTCAACGATATCAGCAACTTTGATCAATTGAGCGTTGATGTCTTCCAACAATTGAGCGAATTGTTTGATTTTTGGAGACAATTCGTTGAATTGTGCTTCAAAGCTATCAAATGCAGATCCATCCCAGTTTGCGTCGATGACTTGTTGTTCATGAGTCAAAGTGTTAAGGATTTGATCGATTTCTTGAGAACCTTGTGCATAGCGTTGTGCTGATTGACGTAGTTCTTCTGGAGTTAATTTAATTTGAGCCATATGTTTCTCCTTTTGGGCTGATACCCTTATATTTTTTTCATAAACAATACATTTTAGTACGAATTAGTAAAATGCCAGATAACTGTATATTTTACCTTTTGCTCCCTTTTTGTATTATTTACTTAAAAATATCTTAATGAAATATTGCCAGAATGTCAAGTTTAGAGGGCTAACTGATAAAACATTGTAACTTTGTTACAATCGTGTAATACTTTGTCATAAACCTGTAATATATTTTCTGAATTCCTTGCCCCAGTAGTCTCCAACTAGTATTATTTCCGGAAAGAAAAGAAGACACTCTGTCCTTTTATATTAACTCAACACATAGATAAAAATTGTTGATTTTAGGTGTTTTTAAAAGCAAATTTCGAAGATTTTTGTATATTTTTTCATTTTTAAAACTTTTATGGTATAATGAAACCTGTTCAAAACTTGTTTCATACAAGATCGAACACCATTAACCTATAAGGAGTATATATGAAAAAATTTCTACTTGCCTCTGTCTGTCTACTAGCTCTTACCGCTTGTAGCCAAGGCCAACAAGGCAAAGGAACTACTGCCGCTTCTTCCAAACAAGAGGCCACTCAAAACAAAAAGGAGCAAGTCCAAACCAAGACCTTTGTTAGTGACCTCGGTGATCATCATCAAAACAAAATTCAAATCGGCTACAAAAAAGATGAAATTGTCTCTTTTACTTTTCTTAGTTTTGAACCCATTTCCTCAGATTTGCAAGACATGGATCTTTCCGAGTTAAAGGAAATCTACCAAGAAGAATTAGAACATAGCGATATCTATAAAAGCTTAAATGGCAAGCCTGGTCTTAACTTCCGCATTCAAATTTCGAAAGATAAACAATCCTATGCCAAGGTCTTACAAGCTGACTTCTCAAAAATCAAGAAAGATGAGTTTGCTTCCATCTACGGGGATCAAGGGGAGGAAGAAACAGCTGAGTTCAAGAAATACCTCAATGGCAAACCTCAAGATCTCTTTACCTATTTCAAAGATCAAGGCCTCAAAGAAGAAAAATAAAAAGAGCTTCCTGAGTTTCATCACCACACTGGTAAGAGCTCAGAAAGCTTTTTCTTAATTGTTCAAGATTGAAAGGGTTTCAAGGAGATTGTCCGCATGAACTTCGATGGTATCTCCTGTTGCTTTGATTTTCACTTCAACGATGCCTTCAGCTGCTTTTTTACCAACTGTTACGCGGATTGGAAGTCCGATCAAATCACTATCGCTGAATTTGACACCAGCGCGTTCATTTCGGTCATCCACCAAGACTTCGTAGCCTTTATTCACCAAGGCTTCTTCGATCCGGTCGGTCAAAGCAAGACTCGCTTCATCCTTGACATTGACTGGAATCAAGTGCACATCAAATGGCGCCAATTCTTTAGGGAAGTTAATCCCCCAAGCGTAACGGTATTCCCCTTTTGGAGTCTTATTGACAAAGAGGCGAGCATGTTGCTCCATAACGGCTGAAAGAAGACGGCTGACACCGATTCCGTAGCAGCCCATGATGATTGGAACCGCACGACCGTTTTCGTCCAAGACATCTGCTCCCATGCTAGCGGAGTAGCGTGTGCCGAGTTTGAAAATGTGACCGATTTCGATCCCACGTGCAAAGTTCAAGACCCCTTTCCCATCTGGTGAGATTTCGCCTTCACGAACTTCACGGATATCAACGTATTCTGCAGTAAAGTCACGTCCTGGGTTTACACCAGTCAAGTGGTAGCCTGTTTCATTGGCACCGACTACTGCATTGCGGCTGTCTTGGACCTTGCGGTCTGCGATAATCTTAACATTTTCAGGAAGATCAACTGGACCGAGAGAGCCAAAATCAGCTCCTAATAATTCTTTCACTTCCACTTCGGTTGCAGGTTCAAAGAAATCTGCTCCGAGGTAGTTTTTCAACTTCACTTCATTGAGCTGATCATTACCTACGAGAAGGGCAACAACAGGCTCACCATCTGCGACGTAAACCAAAGTCTTGATAGTAGCTTCTTCTGGAACATTCAAGAATGCAGCTACTTCATCAATCGATTCGACACCTGGTGTTTCTACGCGTTTCACTTCTTCTTCCGCTACGACACGGTTACTTGGCTTGTATTCGTTAGTAGCCATTTCCAAGTTGGCAGCATAGGTTGATTCACTTGAATAGGCAATGGTATCTTCACCAGAGACCATCCATTTGAGCAATTCTGCTTTGATTTCTTCTTGAACTTCTGCTGGGATCTCATCAAAGGAAGCCACCGATTTGTCTAAAACAACCCAACGGTCCAAGTCTGTACGAGCAGGTGTAACAGCCATAAACTCTTGGCTATCTTTTCCGCCCATGGCACCACCATCACCGATGATGGCTTTGTAGTCGATGCCACTGCGTGTGAAGATCCGCTCATAAGCTGCCTTGTATTCATCATAAGTGACATCCAAGCTATCGTAGTTAGCATGAAAGCTATAACCATCTTTCATGATGAACTCACGGGTCCGAAGAAGACCGTTCCGTGGGCGTTTTTCATCGCGGTATTTTGGTTGAATTTGGTAGAGATTCAACGGCAATTGTTTGTAAGATTTTACGGAGTCGCGCACAATAGCGGTAAAGGTTTCTTCGTGAGTTGGACCTAAGATAAAGTCAGAGCCTTCACGGTTTTTCAACTTATAGAGGTCTTCCCCGTAAGTTTCGTAACGACCAGATTCACGCCAGAGATCCGCACTCAAAAGGGCTGGAGCAAGCATTTCAACTGCTCCAATTTTTTCGAATTCTTGGCGCATGATGCCTTTTGCTTTTTCAATCACTCGATTAGCTAGTGGCAGATAAGAATAGACACCAGCTGATACTTGGCGAACATAACCTGCACGCAACATCAAAGCATGGCTAATGACTTGGGCATCGCTTGGCATTTCGCGAAGCGTTGGAATCAACATTTTACTTTGTTTCATGGACAATATCCTTTTCTATTTCAAAAATAATTTCATAATATCATTCCAGGTGACAGCAATCATCAAAATAACCATTACAGCTACTCCTGCAAGCGTCATATAGGTTTCTACTTCCTGTTTCAATGGCTTTCTCCGGACGACCTCGATCAAATTGATCAAGATTTTACCCCCATCCAAAGCTGGAATCGGGATTAGATTGAAGATCCCAATATTAATAGAGAGCATGGCCATAAGAGACAAGACTGCTGGAATCCCTAATTGAGCAGCTTGTGAGCTGGCATTGTAGATGGCAACCGGACCACCCAGTTTATTGAGACTAAAGTGGAAAATAATATCTTTCAAAGCTCCCAAAATCCGTGTCGCTGTATTCCAGGTATCTGTAAAACCAGACAAGAGTTTATCCACAAATCCTGTTTTGAGGCCATTTGTCACACCCAGATAGTAACGATTCCCTGACTTAGTTGGCTTCACTTTAACTTCTTTTTCTTGGCCGTCTGTTTTGACTTTCAGGGTCAATTCAGGAGCCGTCTTGCTGTCCTTGGTTGCTTTCTCGACAGCATCTGTCAGCTCATCCCAGTTGCTAACGGTATCGTTGTTGACTTGAAGGATCTGAACAGTGCTTTTGACACCGACCTTAGCCAGCGCCCCATCAGGTGCCACCTGAACATTGTTGCTGTAGTAGTCAATCGCACCACCACGCATAAAAGCTAGAAGTGAGTAGACGACAATACTGAGGATAAAGTTGTTCATAGGACCCGCAAAGTTGGTGATTAATCGTCCCCAAATGCTGGCATTCTGATACTGAACATCTCTTGGTGCAATCCGCACTTCCGTCCCATCTTCTTCAACGATAGTCGCATCATGATCGACATCATAAGTCTTGGTCTCATCGAGAACCAAGCCTGTAATTTCCAGTTTGTCTTCAAAGTCAAACTGGGTAACATTCATGGGAAGGGCTGTCTGATCCAGATTCTTTCCTGAAAGATTGATCCGGACAACCTTACCAGCCTCATTTAGTGTCAAGCTAACAGGCGTTCCGGTTTTAATCTCCGTTGTATCTTCACCCCAACCAGCCATACGCACATAGCCACCTAAAGGTAGAATGCGAATCGTATAAGCTGTTCCATCTTGACCAATATGGGCAAAGATCTTGGGACCCATCCCGATCGAGAATTCTCGCACCAGGATGCCCGATTTTTTTGCAAAATAGAAATGACCAAACTCGTGAACGAGAACGATCACTCCAAAAATAACAATAAAGGCAATAAACTGCATCGTTCTATACGTGGTTTCCTTTCTATCTCTTCTGTCTTAGAACAAGCCCAAGAAATGCATCAAGGGAAAGACAAAAATCAAACTATCAAAGCGGTCTAGAACACCACCATGTCCTGGAATAAATTTCCCAGAATCTTTCACACCGAAGTGGCGTTTAATCGCACTCTCTACCAGATCTCCAAACTGACCTGCAATACTAAAGAGGATGGTAAAGAAGATCATAGCAAGAAAACCATGTCCACCTGCCACAGAGCGATCCACGATCATATAGATCACAGTTACCGCAACTGCAGACAAGATTCCCCCAAGACTGCCTTCAATCGTTTTATTAGGAGAAACCGCAGGCATGAGCTTGCGTTTCCCAAACCGGCTTCCTACCAGATAAGCACCTGAATCTGTAGCCCAGACAATAAAGAGGGCTAACAAAACCTTATCAATACCAGCAATTCGCGCATCTACTAAGGAATGGAAGCCGAGTCCAACATAAAAGCTGGACGCAATGGGGTAGACCACATCTTCATAATTATAATTCTGAGCAAGAACAGTTGTCCCCATGAGAATCAAGACAACCAGACCATAGGCAATCATATTGCCATCTGCTGGAAGGTAAGGGAGGTAGTCCTCAATCGGCAAAGTCAGGACGAAGGCCGCCAACATGGCTAGCGCTCCTTCAAAAGTCGCTGTCTCAAGTCCCTTCATCTTGAGCAATTCATGAACCCCTAGCATGGCGATCAAGCCAATCACAATCTGGAAGAACACCCCTCCAACCATTACTGTTGGAATGAAAAAGAGCAGGGCAATTCCTCCAAAAATCACACGTTTTTGTAAATCTTTCGTCATCATTTTCTCCTAAACACCACCAAATCTCCGATGGCGATGGCTATATTCTACTATGGCACTTCTTAGTGCTTCCTCTCCAAAATCTGGCCACATCACATCTGTGAAATACAACTCACTATAAGCAGCCTGCCAAGGAAGGAAATTACTCAAACGGATCTCTCCGCTGGTACGAATAATCAAATCCGGATCCCTTAGGACGCGTGGCAAACTCTCGGTATAGAGAGAATCTGCGATCATCTCTTCTGTGATATCTTCTGGACTGAACTTCGCATCCAAGACTTCTTGGGCGATCTGCTTCACGGCCTGGGTGATCTCAGCACGTCCACCATAATTGAGCGCGAAATTCAGGATCAAGCCTGTATTGAGATGGGTCATCGCTTCTGCTCTTTCCAAAGCCTCCAGCGTTTCTTTTGGTAATTTCTTGGTATCACCGATCATTTGAATCTTGACATTGTTGCGATGCAATTCGGGGACAAAACGATCATAAAACTCAACCGGCAAGTGCATGATGAACTTGACTTCATCTTCAGGGCGTGTCCAGTTTTCCGTAGAAAAGGCATAGACAGTCAGGACCTGAACCCCCATATTTTTTGCTGCAATCGTCACTTCTTGGAGAGCTTCCATCCCTGCCTTATGACCGAAGACGCGCGGTTGCATCCGCTTTTTCGCCCAGCGACCATTGCCATCCATAATGATCCCAATGTGTTTCGGGACTTCTAAAGGTATCTCGATTTTTTCTTTTTTCTTAAAACGAAACATGTTTTTCTACCTATTTCAATATTTATCGCTTCATTATACCATAAATCCCCATAAAATAGGGACTCTGGCCTCTTTTTTGAACCAGCAGGACTTTCCTTCATCACATCGTCCTATTTGCCCACCAAAAAAGAGGCCCTTGCCTCTTCTTTGATGATTATTCTTCGATGGCTGAATCGGCATCTGAGCTAGCACCTTCTGTAGCAGTGGCTGAGATTCCTTCTGATACAGGAAGAACTGTTTTGATCGCTCCCAATTCAAAGGTCAGGTAGACACCATCAACATCCAAGACAACGGTCTTGCGGTCTGTGTCGACTTCATCGATGGTTCCGTACAAGCCACCAATCGTGATGACTTCATTTCCTTTTTGAAGTTTATTCAAACTTTCCATCCGTTTTTGGTACTGTTTCTTTTGGCTACGGCTCATGAAGTACATCAAACCGACCATAAGAACGAGCATAATTAGCAAACTTCCGCCTTGCATATGTTTCTCCTTTAATTTTCATATATGCTATACTATATCAAATTTCGCCCGTCTTTTCAAGTTTTCCCATCCTCTTCAAGTAAAATCAGACTCCAGCCTCAGAGAGGAGGCAAGTTTTGATGAAAAAGAAAAAAACCACGAAAAGTGGGCTACTGACTAGTCAATCGTAATGCCATACTTTTCATGATTCTCATCATACCAATCAATCAAGGCCAAAGCCGTTTGATAGGTAATATTTTTGATTTTACTCGTTCCCTTCGTCAAAGTCGCCAAGCTCATTTTGCTGATGTTTGTTTCAGTTGCGACACGATAGCTCGTCAAGCGACCGTCAACCATCAGTTGAACAACGGCTTCCACTTTTCTGTATTCGGGAGTTGAGTAGATATCAATTGTATTGCTCATCTTACTTCCATTCCTCAAATTTTATTCTTGTATAGATTATATACTTATTTTCTTTATTTATTAATAATTTTGCTCAAATTGGATTAATTTCACTAATTATTGATGTTTTTTTAGCTCAAATAGGAGGATTTTGGCCTTATACGGCGAATAATTTCCCCCAGGTGGGAAGAAAAAATAAAGACTGCTATATGATAGCAGTCTCTATTTTTCACAAACTAATTCGCCTTAATCTGCTTGTTTATCAGCGTTTTCTTCCTTCTTTGTGTCTTTTTCTCTGATCACAAGGACACCATCTTCCATGTCAGCTTCAAGATGTTTGGCATCCAAGTTATCCAAGTGGAAGTCTGTGACTTTGTCACGGATTTGTTGTTCAACTACCCGACGGAGTGGACGAACACCCATCACTTCATCATAACCTTCTTCAGTCATGTATTCTTTAGCTGCATCGCTCACTGCCAAGTCGATTTCTTTCTTAGAAAGGGTCTTATTGACATCTACCAACATCAAATCAACAATCTTAGAAAGATCTTCCTTGCTCAAGTGTGAGAATTCAATGACAGCGTTGAAACGGTTCAAGAATTCTGGACGGAAGTAAGGTTTCAAACGATCCATGAGTTCTGGTTTATCCGCATCTTCTGTCAAGTTAGCTTCGTAACCAAATCCAGCGTTTGAAGTGGCGATAATCACAGTGTTCTTGAAGTTGACCGTGTTTCCTTGACCATCTGTCAAACGACCATCATCCAAGACTTGAAGGAGAAGGGTGATCACTTGAGGATCCGCCTTTTCAATTTCGTCGAGAAGGACGATTGAGTATGGGTTACGGCGAACACGTTCTGTCAAAGTATTGCTATTGTCATCATAACCAACAT
>ERZ772805.995-NODE-995-length-26828-cov-10.205580_pt1 | contig 26828 bp, 22 predicted proteins | sample MGYA00511344_ERZ772805 | MGnify/ENA primary metagenome ERZ772805 (study PRJEB29015, sample SAMEA2737730) | human gut metagenome | biome: human gut; feature: human-associated habitat; material: faeces | place: China | collected 2012 ...
AGTCCATTTCTCTTTATGTAGGTAGCACTTCGGGAATGGAGTTGCGGATTTAAGGACTTTATTTGTGCTCTGTTCTTTATGTTCCGACTTTGATTCTCCTTATATCTTCGTTCCTATTCTTGGGTTATGGACACAACGATAGAGACGGAATGATCTCATATTTCCTATATCATCCCGTTACCTCACAAAAATTGCATCTACATTCACGTAGAGATGAGGCGTGCCCCGTCTCTACAACTGTGTGGTGACCATTTTCCCATCTTTTAAGCTACTTCCCAAGTAGCAAGCCTCTTACCCCACTTTGGGTATCGGTTTACACACGCTCTCAAAACAATTCCGGTTCACTGTCGACAAACGTTCCAACGAGAAGCTCTTCAAATAGATCTGTGTTGTCTTAATAGACTTATGCCCCAACAACTCACTGATAACCTCGATCGATACATCTTGTTCCTTCAAGAACGAGGCGAATGAATGACGGATCGTATATGAGGTGACCGGAAGCGTAACGCCTGTCGATCTCGCCAACAACTTCAAGTCACGATTAAAGCGGGACAGGGTCCTGTTATATTCTTTGTAGGCCGCCTCACCGGTTCTCCTTCCACTCAAAAAAGGAAATAAATAAAGGGATTCCTTTGCCGTACAAGCGGACAACTCATCCAACAGCCACAACGCCCCGGAGGGAATCTCCAGCTGTATGAGAGACCCGCTCTTTTGTCGGTGATACTGCAATATCCCATCCCGGATATTCTCCCATTTCAAATGCGTGAGATCCACAAACGCTATCCCGCTGAACGCGAACATCAACCGAACGGTCAACTGTACACGCCGCAAGGACGGATCCCCCAACGGGGCGTTAAACATACGCTCCAGCATCTCTCGCGGCAACGCCTTCTTCCGCTTGCTTTCAACGCCCGTGAAGACATCTTTGAACAGGTTGGGTACAAAGGGAGCCTCGTTCGCCTCCACGGCCAAGTTATAAATGTGACGAATCCGACGCATATAGGTAGACACCGTATTCAACGAACGGCCCTTGTCCAACAACCATGACTGATAGCACAAAAGCCTGTTCCTATTAATATAGGCATAAGGAATCGCCTCCATACCGCAAAAGCACTTGAACGAGTTCAAGGCATCTTGATAACTCTTCGCCGTGGAATACCGTTTTTTCTCACGCAGACAAGCCATGTAGATGGACAGGCCCATAACAAAATCTTCTTCTTTTTTCATATCTTCTCCTTAATAAAAAGGCCAAAAATACTACCTTTGTACACTGTGTAAATAAAATCTATACAGATGAAGCAACACCTACGACCGATTATGTTTGTCGGAACCTGCTCTGATGCGGGTAAAAGCGTTATCAATGCGGCGTTTTGCCGTATTTTCAAGCAAGATGGTTATCAACCGGCACCGTTCAAGGCACAAAATATGTCCCTCAATTCCTACTCTACCCCGGAAGGCGGCGAGATGGGCCGGGCGCAAGTCGTACAAGCGGAGGCCTGCGGTATTTCCCCGCATACGGATATGAACCCGATATTACTAAAGCCGACAAATGATAAAAGCTCGCAAGTCGTATTAAACGGAAAGCCAGTCGGCAATATGTCCGCCAAGGATTATTTCGGGATACAAAACCAGAAGGAGGAGCTATTTAAGGAAGCCATCGAAGCCTTCAAGCGTCTGGAAGCTCGCTATAACCCGATCGTATTGGAAGGAGCCGGAAGCATCTCCGAACTAAACCTGCGAGACCGGGATATCACCAATATGCGTATGGCGATCGCTGCCGGAGCCTCTACCTATTTAGTTGCGGATATAGACCGTGGGGGCGTATTCGGCTCTGTATATGGAACGATCGCTTTATTACGACCGGAGGAACGAGTGTTAATGAAAGGGGTTATCATCAATAAGTTCCGTGGAGACGCCTCTTTATTCGAAGAAGGACGGAGCCTATTAAAGGAATTGACTGGGATTCCCGTGGTCGGCGTAATTCCATGGTTTCGGGATATCAAGATAGAGGAAGAGGATTCCGTAGCGTTGGATATGAAAAATAACACTTATAAAGACGGGAAAATCAATGTAGCTATCATCCTGCTGAAACGAATGTCTAATTTCACGGATTTTGATGTATTGGAGATGGACCCCCGTTTCAATCCGTATTATACCAACAATATCGATGAGATAGAGAAAGCCGACATCATCCTGCTCCCCGGCTCAAAGAATACGTTATCGGACTTACAAAGCCTGCGGGCCAATGGGATAGCGATGGCGATTATCCGGGCGCATAAAGCGGGTAAAAAGGTGATCGGTATTTGCGGTGGCTATCAAATGATGGGAGTCCGCTTGGAAGATCCGGAAAGTATCGAGGGAAATATCCCGGCGATTCCCGGTCTCGGTCTTCTGCCTCAATGCACAGTCATCGAGCAGGAGAAGATCACGAGACAAAGCGACTTTGCTTTCCTCCCCTCCTCGGAGAATAAGGATTGTAAAGGATACGAAATACATATGGGACGAACCACCCTATTGGGTGACGCCCCCGAACAGCCCGTAGCCCGACTGGAAGACGGACGAACGGACGGATATTACCTCAACAACCGATGCTGGGGAAGTTATATGCATGGTATCCTTGATAATCCGGCCGTATTGGACAACTTAGCTGAGGGCTTTGACACGGAAACGACTACAGGCCCTTTCGATTATGCCGCTTTTAAGGAAGAGCAGTATGATAAACTCGCCGCCCTCGTAAGGGAGCACGTGGATATGGAATATATTTATAACAGTATTAAAAACTAATATCATGAACAGACGTACTTTTATGCAAAAAACCGGACTTATCATGTCCGGACTTACTTTATCGCCGCTTATCGGTAAATCGTATTCCTCCATATACGGACAAACCGCCCCTAGCAACAAAGTAAAGGTAGCCCTCATAGGATGCCGTAGCATGGGATACGGGGATTTGAATACTTTTCTTGATTATCCGGAGACGGAATGCGTGGCTCTTTGCGATGTCGATGACGAATGGTTAAACAAACGGGCTGCCGACGTTGAGAAGAAAACAGGGAAAAAAGTACCTCACTTATATAAGGACTGGCGACGAGTAATCGATAATAAAGACGTAGATGTAGTCATTATCGGTACGCCGGACCATTGGCATTGCCTTCCGACGGTCTGGGCTTGCCAAGCGGGAAAAGACGTATATGTAGAGAAGCCGCTCTCCAATACGATCGAGGAATGTAACCTGATGGAAAAAGCCGCCCGTAAATATAACCGGATCGTACAGGTAGGCCAATGGCAACGTAGCGACCCGCATTGGGACGAGGCGGCTAATTTCTTGAAAGCCGGAAATATCGGACGGATCCGTACGGTCAAGGTCTGGGCTTACCAAGACGGCAAGCCGACACTTCCGGTTAAACCGGATTGCGACGCTCCCGCCGGTGTGGATTACGATATGTGGCTAGGCCCGGCTCCTAAACGTCCGTTCAATCCTTATCGCTTTCATTATAATTTCCGTTTTTTCTGGGATTATGCCGGAGGCTTGATGTCGGACTGGGGCGTACATTTACTGGATTATGCCCTAGAAGGTATGAACGCGGGCCTTCCCAGCCGTGTATTCTCAGGCGGCGGCAAGTTCGCCTATCCGGACGACGCTATGGAGACGCCCGATACTTTAATGGCAACTTACGCCTATAAAGATTTTAATATCATCTGGGATCACGCCTGTGGAATCAATCACGGACTCTATAACCGTAAGGAAGGATTAGCGTTCTATGGGGAGAATGGTACGATGGTACTCGACAGGGCCGGTTGGGAAGTCATACCAGTCGTATCCAATAACGTAGCCCGCATGGAAGCCGTTCCTTTCAAGAAAGGAGAAGGCAAAGGACTTTATAATCATGTGGGAAACATGTTGAGCTGCATTAAAAGCCGTGAGCTTCCGAACGCCGATGTCGCTATCGGTGCCCGTGTAGCGAAGATGGCTCATCTGGCGAATATCTCCTGCCGGGTTCAACGGGAAGTTCATTGGGATGATAAAAACAATTTGTTTGTCGGCGATAACGAGGCTACCGCCTTGTCGAAAGCCTATTACCGGGCACCTTGGGAATTACCTAAATTGTAACAATCGCAGCATAACGTTAAAATTTTGACAAACAATAAACAATGCCCTAGTAAGCTTGTTAGAACTATAAAAAACGAACAATACGTTTAATTCTAAATTAATACAGCTATGGCAAAAGAAAGCGTCAAAATTTTAAGAGGGAAATTGGATGTCGACAATTTATTATCTCAACTAAACGCCGCGTTAGCGGAAGAATGGCTAGCATACTATCAATATTGGGTAGGAGCCTTGGTCGTTGAAGGAGCCATGCGTTCCGACGTACAAGGTGAATTCGAGGAACATGCCGAGGAAGAAAGGCATCACGCCCAATTATTGGCAGACCGGATCATCGAATTGGAAGGAGTTCCGGTACTTGATCCGAAACAATGGTTTGAATTAGCCCGATGCAAATATGATTCACCGACAGACTTTGACGTAGTAAGCCTTCTGAACCAGAATGTCGCCTCCGAGCGTTGCGCCATCTTGCGTTATCAAGAAATCGCTAAATTCACGGACGGCATCGACTTCACGACTTGTGATATCGCTAAGCATATCTTAGCTGAGGAAGAAGAACACGAGCAAGATCTGCAAGACTATTTGACAGATATCGCACGTATGAAAAAATCTTTCCAGAAATAATTTAGGAAAGGGAAAACTCTTTACAACAAAAATCCCTTGAGAGAATGTCTCTAAGACATTCTCTCAAGGGATTTTAATTTCAAGCACATTAATGCTTTGTCCCATGCAACAAAGCGTCATATAATAAGGCATCCGCCACTTCCAAAGCGATTTCCTCGTCTTTCAGATTCCTCAAGATCGTCAAACCAAACTCAAACATAAAACCCGGCCCCTTGCTTGTGATGATATTTCCATCCTGCTCTACTCCATTATCCGTAGGGATAGCGCCTACCATTGTTGGCTCGAAGAAAGGAAAACAGGTAGCCCTTTTCCCTTTTAGCAATCCAAGACCACCTAAAACCATCGGTCCGGCACAGATAGCACCGATTAATACGCCTTCCTCCGTTTTCTCCTTGACTAATTCTTTCAAATGGGCATGCGCATTTAAGTGGTTGCTTCCGGGTATTCCACCCGGCAAGATCAAGGCATCGACGCAACTGAAATCCGCCTCCTCGAACAGATAATCAGCCATTACCGGAATATCATGAGCTCCTATCACCAATCGGTCACCCGTAATAGATACCATCATAACCCGTACACCACCACGCCTCAAGACATCAATCGTACCCAAGGCCTCTATTTCCTCAAAGCCTGTCGCTAAAAAGACAACCGCATTTTTCATTTCTTTTTTATTTAATATAGTTGACATTCACTTAAAACAGAAGGATCATCCTTCTCCACAACAGCCTTATCCGTAACAACCAATGGTAAGGTGAACCAGAAAGTGGAACCTTTGCCAAGCTCAGATCGCACACCGATCTCACCACCCAACTGCTCTACAATCATCTTGCAGATCGGTAGTCCCAAACCAGCCCCTTGATAAAAATCATCCAATTTCACGAAACGCTCGAAAACAGACTCCAGCTTTTCCTCTGATATCCCGATTCCGGTATCCATGACAGAGACACGTACGAACATATCTTCCACCTCATAAAAAAGCGAGATAAAACCTTTGGAAGTAAACTTAATGGCATTAGACAAGAGATTTAACAAGACCTGTTCTACCCGGTGCGGATCGATCCACAGACGAACAGAAGGCATGGCGACCGAGTTATATAATAATGCCACATCGGAAGTCATCTTCAAGGATTGTACCACATAGGCCTCTTGGCAAATATCCCTCAACTCAACTTCCGACACGTTATAGTTTAACCGACCGGACTCGATCTTCGACAAATCCAAGATATCGTTAATCAGTTTCAACAATAAATCGCAATTCTTATTTATAATCGAAAAGTATTCCCTTTGCTCACTGGCATTAGTCGTTTCCGTCACGAGATGGGCAAAACCAACGATAGCATTCAGGGGGGTCCGTATCTCATGGCTCATATTAGCGATAAAAGCGTTTTTCATCTTATCCGCCTCTTGTACTTTCATCAGCGCCAACTGGTCTTGACGTTGCTCCGTGATATCATTCAGCATGACCAATAACAGAGGCGAGGCTCCCGGGTCCGGATTCGTGATCAGTAAACGTACGATATTTACGATTCTCACCTCTCCATTCGGTTTCTCATACTCGACCATTTCCTTTACCATACGTCCCGTCTTGATCGTATGGTAATCTTCCGTTCGGATCTCATGCGCCCGCCGGGAATCAGGGAAAAGCTCGAAATCCGTCTTCCCTAAGATATCTTCCGCCTTGACCCCCGTAAATTCCTCCGCCGCCTTATTAAAATAGATATACCGGAAACCGTTGAAAATATCTTTCACCGTGATCTCCACAAATACGTTCGACAAGATCGTATCCATCAAGATATTTAAGAAGTTGATCGTATGCTGGCTTTGGCGCATCTCAAGTTCGTTATCGCTCGCGGATGGTGTCAAAGTGGCTTTTTCCAGATCGGCTTCCAGTCTCTCAATCCTTTGAATCAACTCTTCTTTGGAAAGGTGGTCATATTTTCCCATGGCCCATACATAAAGTTAAATTGCGTAATGGACAAAAATAACTATTATTTTTTTATTTACAACGGCTTACCGCCTAATAATTCTTATTTTCAAAAGGTCATTACTAATATTTTGACACAAAAGCATGGCGTTATCCAAAATAAAAGATACATTTGCAATCTAATTTCATGAATTAAACACACTCTAATTGAAAAAACGATGATGTATTGGCAGAAAGAAATAGAAACCATGGATCGTAAAGATCTGGTAAAATTCCAACTGGAACGACTGAAACAAACCATAGAACTAGCGGGCAACTCCCCTTTTTACCATAAGATATTCAAAGAGAAAGGAATTACCCCGGACAGTTTTCAGTCCTTGGAGGATTTACAAAAACTTCCGTTTACAACGAAAGATGATCTTAGAAATAACTATCCGTTCGGATTGGCTGCCATCCCATTACAGAAATGCGTACGTATCCACTCTTCCAGTGGAACGACAGGTAATCCTACCGTTGTCTTACATTCCGCCAAGGACTTGGACCAATGGGCTAACCAAGTAGCTCGTTGCATGTATATGGTAGGGCTAAGGGATACGGACGTATTCCAGAATACATCCGGCTACGGCATGTTTACCGGTGGCCTCGGTTTCCAGTATGGAGCAGAAAAATTAGGTGCGTTGACAGTGCCTGCGGCGGCCGGTAATACCAAACGACAGATTAAGTTCATCACCGATTTCGGCACCACCTGTTTACATATCATACCGAGCTATGCCACTCGTTTGGCTGAGGTTATGTATGAGGAGGGAATAGACCCCAGAAAGGATACCAAACTACACACCGTATGTATCGGTGCCGAGCCACACTCGGAAGAACAACGTAAACGCATCGAGCAGCTTCTGGGTGTCAAGGCTTACAACTGTTTCGGTATGTCGGAGATGAACGGGCCGGGTGTAGCGTTCGAATGTACGGAGCAGAACGGCTTGCATATCTGGGAAGACAACGTGATCGTAGAGATCGTAGACCCGGTTACCTTGCAACCGGTGCCCGAGGGAGAGGTCGGAGAATTGGTATTAACCACCATCAACCGGGAGGCGATGCCTTTACTCCGTTATCGTACCCGCGACCTTACTTGCATCTTACCGGGTGATTGCCCTTGCGGACGTACCCATAAACGCCTAGCCCGTTTCAAAGGACGTAGCGACGATATGATAATCTTGAAGGGCGTGAACCTATTCCCCATCCAAATCGAAAAGATATTGATGCAATTCAAGGAGTTAGGCAGTAATTATTTGATCACCCTCGAAACGATCGGTAACAGCGACGAGATGTTGATCGAGGTTGAGTTGAGCGACCTATTCACCGATGATTATTCCGCCTTGCAGCGCTTGACGAAAGGTATCACCCGTCAGTTGAAGGACGAATTATTACTTACACCACGTATCAAGCTGGTAGCCAAGGGATCTTTGCCAACCACAGATGGCAAGGCGGTACGAGTGAAAGATCATCGCAAGCTTTGTTAAATAAACAATTAAAATAACACCTTATGACAGTCAATCAAATTTCTATTTTCCTAGAAAACAAGTACGGGAAATTAAGCGAGATATTAGCGTTATTGGCGGAAGAGCGCATCCGCATCATCGCAGCCACCGTAGCCGACACCTCCGAGTATGGAATCCTTCGTATCATCGTAAGCGATCCCCAGAAGGCATACAAGATATTAAAAGAAAACAACGTCAGCGCAAACCTGACCGACGTATTAGCGATCGTAACCAGCTCATGCGCCGGAAGTTTTGCCAATACATTATCTTATTTCACGAAAGCGGCTGGCCATCGACGCTTCCCGCAAGCGCGTGCAGGAGCTGGAGCACACCATGAGCCGCCCCGGTTTCTATGATGACGCTGAGCTGAGCAAAAAGGTCTTTGATGAAGTGGGCGACCTGAAGGGCAAGCTGAACCGCTTTGAAAAGCTGCAGGGCCTGTACGATGATGCCGAGACCATGCTGGTGATGCTGGACGAGGAGTACGACCCCGATATGGTGCCCGAAGCAGAGGAAGCCGTGAACGCCGTGGGCAAGGCCGTGGACGAGCTGCAGCTGATGACCATGCTGAACGGTGAGTACGACCACAGCAACGCCATCCTGACCTTCCACGCAGGCACCGGCGGCACCGAGGCACAGGACTGGGCCGAGATGCTCTACCGTATGTACAACAAGTGGGCGCAGGCTCACGGCATGACCGTCGAGGTGCTGGACTATCAGGACGGCGACGAGGCCGGCATGAAGAGCGCTTCCATGATGGTCAAGGGTGCCAACGCCTACGGCCTGCTCAAGAGTGAGAACGGCGTGCACCGTCTGGTCCGTGTATCCCCCTTTGATGCCAACGCCCGCCGCCAGACCAGCTTTGCCTCTCTGGAAGTGATGCCTGAGCTGGACAACACCATTCAGGTGGACATCCGCCCTGAGGACATCGAGATGCAGGTGTTCCGCTCCTCCGGTGCCGGCGGCCAGCACATCAACAAGACCTCTTCCGCTGTCCGTCTGATCCACAAGCCCACCGGCGTCGTGGTCAGCTGCCAGACCCAGCGCAGCCAGTTCCAGAACCGTGACTACGCAATGGAAATGCTGAAGGCAAAGCTGTATCAGATCGCAAAGCAGCAGCACATGGATAAGATCGACGACATCAAGGGCGTGCAGAACGAGATCGCATGGGGTCACCAGATCCGCAGCTATGTGTTCATGCCCTACACCATGGTCAAGGATCACCGCACCAACTACGAGACCGGCAATGTCGATGCCGTGATGGATGGTGATCTGGACGGCTTCATCTTTGCTTACCTCAAGGCCGCCAGCCGCGGGGAACTGCAGGATACCTGATAAAATAGAATTCGATTTTTTGTTTGCAGCCAGAAAAGGCCAGTGCGCTTTTTCTGGCTGTTTTTGCTTGTCTCTGCGTGAAATGTCCTGAAATTTGCATGAATAGCAAGTTTCAGGGATTGATAGGCGGTTTTTTAGGTGGTATAATTTTATTACGATAAAACTGCACGACACTTGAGCAGAGACAGGAGGAAGAATGATGAGAAAGAAAATTGCAGCGTTGTTTTGTACGTTGGCAGTTCTATGCGCATGTTTGTGTGGAACAGCATTTGCGGCAAAGAAACCGAGCATAGAGCTAATGGGCTTATATGCCATATGGGATGAGCCTATGGTATCGAAACCGATTATATATTTTCGAGTTAATTCCAGTAAAGCGATTAAATACGCAGATTGGTATGTATCAGCATATAATCGTGTAGGTGATAAAGCCTCGATGTTTCCAACGAAAAAATTGACAATGGTAGGGCCGTTGGAGCCGTTCAGCCTTGGAAAAAATGTAGATTTTGAATGGATGGTTCAAAGCAATGCAAGAGAGGATAGCCCGTTTCGGCATTATAAAATAGTTCCGTATGCGATTGCTGCAGCCGATGGCATTCAGTTCGTATATCAGGATGCATACGGTAATCTCTTTGTAAAACCAGATGAAAACAATCCTGAAAGCTATACTTATTTGAGCGAAGATGAAATCCAGAACGCGATGTTTGACTACAGTGGTTGTGAATTTTCTGACGTATGGTGGAGAGACTGGTCGATTGATTATCTTGCAGTGGATAAAGTCGTCATAACTTACATGGACGGAAGCGCAGAGACGGTCACAAATGTGAACTCAAAGTATCGTGGTATGACTTTGCAAAACCCTCCGTTTGCTCAGCAGCTTGCGCAATATGATGCTGTCTACAACTATCAGGATTATTTGCGTCTCAACCCCGACCTTGCGGATATAATCGGCACAAACCAGAAAGCACTTTTTGAACACTTTATTTCCAGCGGCATGAAAGAAGGCCGACAGGGAAGCATGGGATTCAACCTAAGCGCCTATAAGGCGAACAACCCTGATTTGGTGGCAGTGTTTGGCGATGACAACGTAAAATACTACGAGCATTATATTTCGCAGGGCAGGGCTGAAGGTCGAGTTGCAGTCTGATACAAAAAAGTATAATTATAACCCCTGGGAAGAACAGAGGCGCAAAAGGCTGTTCTTTCCGGGGGTCTTTTTACTCACGAGAAAACGCGACCCCACCTTGCAATCGCTTCACAGCTATGCTATACTTCGGTTAGTTTTATATAACTCGTACTCAGCTCTGCGGAAAAGCCCGGGTGCAGGGAGAAATGAGGAGGAAGTTTATGCTGGTAAAAGAGATCAGTGAGCAGCACATCCAGGACATTGGCCACGCCTTTGGCTATTATGATTACGGCGAAGAAAAGGGCATGGCCAGCTGGTTCCGTGACAAGGAAGCGGTTGTGACCTACATCTGCGGCTTTGTGCGGTGCGTGCTGACAGACGGCTTTCTGCACACCACCAGTGAGCGTGGCGAGGGCTACATTGCCTACAAGCTGCCGGGGCAGAAGGTCAGTTTCAAGGCGGCGCGAATCCTGCTGCGGGGGATGCTGCAATCCATGAGCCTGGGGGAGCTGTTTCACTTTGCACGGATGCTCTCCAAGGCCGGGCCCTCGTTGGAAGATGTGCTGAATAAGGAGAAAAAGCCCTGCATCTATGTGGGCATGGTCTGCGTGCGGGAAGCTTATCAGGGGCAGGGCTATATGCGCAAGGTCATGGATCTTGCCTTTGCCGAAGGCGACCGGCTGGGCATTCCCGTGGTGCTGGACACCGATGCAAAATCCAAGTGCGATAAGTATGTCCACCTGGGCATGAAACTTTACGGTACGCGCGACCTGGGGCCGGGCGGCACGCTGTATGACCTCGTCCGCTACCCGAAAAAGGCAGAATAAAATAGTAAGAGGGAGAGCTCCTTGCGGGGCTCTCCCTCTTGGTTTACAGGTGCAGATATTTTCCGGTGATGCTGGCGGGATCGGCGGCCACCTGCTCCGGTGTGCCGCAGGCCACAATGCGTCCGCCGCTCTCGCCGCCGCCGGGGCCAAGGTCCACGAGATAGTCGGCGTTGCGGATCACATCCAGATCGTGCTCAATGACCACCACAGTGGCCCCGCTGTCAATGAGACGCTGGAACACGCCCAGCAGAGTACGCACATCCAGCGGGTGCAGGCCGATGGTGGGCTCGTCGAATACAAACACGGTGTCGGCCTGCCCTTTGCCCATTTCGCTGGCGAGCTTGAGCCGCTGGGCCTCCCCGCCCGAAAGGCTGGGGGTGGCCTCGCCCAAAGTCAGGTAGCCCAGCCCCAGGTTGGAAAGGGTCTGCAGCCGGCTGGCCACCAGCTTGAGGTCGGCACAGGCGGCAAGGGCTTCGTCCACGCTCATCTCCATCAGGCGGGGCAGGCTCTCGGCCTGGGTGCCGTCCTTCCGAGTGCGGTAAAGGGCGGCGGCATCCTTTTGGTAGCGGGAGCCGCCGCAGTCCGGGCAGGTGATCTCCACATCCGGCAGGAACTGGATGTCCAGGCTGATGGTGCCGGTGCCGTCGCAGCCGGGGCAGCGCAGGCGGCCCGTGTTGTAGGAAAAATCGCCCGCCTTGTAGCCCTTCTCCCTGGCAAGGGGAGAGCGGGCGTAGATCTTGCGCAGCTCATCGTGGACATTGGCATAGGTGGCCACCGTGGACCGTACATTGATGCCGATGGGCGTTGCGTCAATGAGCTTGACCTGCGCAATGCCCGGTGCAGTGATGCTTTCCACATGGGCGGGCAGAGCTTCGCCCTTGGCGGCGGCCTCCAGCGCGGGGATCAGGCTTTCCAGCACCAGCGTGGTCTTGCCGGAACCGGACGCGCCGGTCACCGCAATGAGCCGCCCCTTGGGCAGCCGGACTTCCAGCGGCTTGACGGTGTGGATGGCCCGGGTGCGCAGGGTGATGGTGCCCAGCGCAAAGAGCTCCGCTTCCGGGGTGCGGGTGCGGGCTGAGAGGGTGTGCAGGTCGGCAAGGAAGGGTCCGATGCGGGAGGCCGGGCTTTGGGCCACCTGCTCCACAGTGCCCTGTGTCAGGATGGTGCCGCCGTTTTCACCGGCACCGGGGCCCATCTCAATGAGCCAGTCGGCATCCCGCAGGATCTCGGTGTCGTGATCCACCAGCACGATGGAGTTGCCGTCCGCGATCAGGTCGTGCATCACGCCCCGCAGGCCCTCGATGTTGGAGGGGTGCAGGCCGATGGAGGGCTCGTCCAGCACATAGAGCACGCCGGTGGTGCGGTTGCGCACCGAGCGGGCCAGCTGCACCCGCTGGCGCTCCCCTGTGGAAAGGGTGGCGGCCTCCCGGTCAAGGGAGAGGTAGCCCAGCCCCAGATCCAGCAGGCGGGCGGCGGTGGCCTGAAAGGACTCGCAGATGCTCTCGGCCATGGGGCGCATTTCCACGGGCAGGGAGGCGGGCACCCCCTCCACCCACTGTACCAGCGTGTCCAGCGTCATGCGGCAGGCATCGGCCAGCCCGATGCCCCGCAGCCGGGGAGCCCGGGCCGCGGCGTTCAGGCGGGAGCCGCCGCACGCAGGGCAGGGGCCCTGTTTCAGAAATCGCTCCACCCGCTTCATGCCCTTTTCGTCCGTTACCTTGGCAAGGGCGTTCTCCACGGTATAAACGGCGTTGAAGTAGGTGAAATCCATTTCGCCCGCCGCGCCGGTCTTGCTGTTCTGGTAGAGCAGGTGCACTTTTTTGGCGGGGCCGTGGAACACCACGTCACGCTCTTCCGGGGTCAGCTCCCGGAAGGGAACGTTGGTGCGCACGCCCATCTTTTCGGCGATCTCCTTCATCAGCGACCACATCAGGGTCTGCCAGGGCAGCACCGCGCCCTCGTTGATGGAAAGGCTCTCGTCCGGCACCAGAGAGGATTCGTCCACCACCCGCACGATGCCGGTGCCCTCGCAGCTGGGGCAGGCTCCGGTGCTGTTAAAGGCGAACTGCTCCGCGCCCAGCACCGGCACCTGTGCGCCGCACCTGGGGCAGTAGAGCGGGATCTCGGCCGCAATGTTCAGGCTGGGCGGCACCATGCAGCCGCAGGCGGGGCAGGGGTAGTGGGACAGCCGGGAGAACATCAGGCGCAGGCTGTTCAAAAGCTCGGTCATGGTGCCAAAGGTGGAACGCATTCCGGGCACGCCGGGCCGCTGGTGGAGGGCCAGTGCGGCGGGAACATAGCGGATCTCGTCCACCTGCGCCTTTTCGGCCTGGGTCATCCGGCGGCGGGTATAGGTGGAAAGGGCCTCCAGATAGCGGCGGGAGCCCTCGGCGTAGAGGACCCCCAGCGCCAGCGAGGACTTGCCGGAGCCGGACACGCCCGCAATGCCGACGATCTTGTGGAGCGGCACATCTACGTCGATGTTCTTCAGGTTGTGCACCCGCGCGCCCCGCACCCGGATGGCGGCGGGGAGAGCGGAACTGGATTCGTGGTTCATCGTGTCTCCTTTCTCTGAATGAGGTCACAAAAGGCTCCCCCACAGGGGAGCCGGAAAGATCATAAACCGAGAGGATCAAACCGCTGGTGTTCGAGCTGGTCGATCACCGCCTGCGCTGCCGGTGCAATGGGGGCGGGCACTGCGGCGGGGCGGCTGAGGTAGTAGCCCTGCAGCAGGTCCACGCCCAGACCGATGACGGTGCGCAGCTGGGCCTCGGTCTCAATGCCCTCGGCGATGAGTTGCATACTGCGGGCGTGGGCGTAAGCCACAATGTTGGAGACGATCTGCTGCTTATCACGGTCGGTGTCGATCCCGCGCACAATGGAAATGTCGATCTTGATATACCGGGGCGAGAGCTCCAGCAGGTTCAGCTCGTTGCTGTAGCCGCTGCCGTAGTCATCCAGCGCAAAGGAGCCGGAGAAGCCCGGAACGTTCCGCTTCCGCTCTAGACATGCGTGGTCCAGATCCTCCTGTTCGGTGATCTCCACCACCAGCCGCTTGAGCAGCTCGGGGTAGCGCTGGGCATATTCCTCAACATCCTCATTCGTCAGGCTGACATTGGCGATGGAGTTGATGAAGAGCAGGGCATCGCTTTGGAACAGGCCCTGTGCCTGCATGCGCTGGAAGATCGCGCTGGAATGGAACACAGTGATCCGTTCGATCTCATACAGGCGGCCTGTCTCATGGGCCAGCTGCATGACCTGAGCGGGGGAGTGCAGGGTAGGCAGATCCACCCGCATGAGGGCCTCGTAGGCTGCGATCCGGCCGCTGCGGGCAGAGTAGATGGGCTGGAAGTGGTAGGACACCAGCTCTTCCTGCAGCAGGCGCTCAAAGTCCTGCTGGGTCTGGGCGGCGTATGCCTCCTGATGGTAGCTGCCGATATCAAAATCACACATGCGGCCCTTGTGGGAATGCTTGACCTGATACATGGCAAAGTCGGCATATTTTTTCAGGGTGAGCAGGTCGTGGCCGTCCGTGGGGTACCAGGCAATGCCGCCCGAGATGCTGATGTGCAGCTGCTTGCCGTTGGGCAGGATGGACACGCTGCGCTGCAGGGCGGCACTCAGCAGCTCCAGCTGGGCGCGGAGCTGATTCTGATCCTGGTAGCCATAGAAGAAGATCAGGAATTCATCGCCCGAAAGGCGGGAGCAGATGGTGTTGGCGGGCGTATTGGCCGCAAAGCACTGGCCGGTCTGGCGGATGTACTGGTCGCCCCAGTCATGGCCGTAGGTGTCGTTGATCTGCTTGAGGTTGTCCAGATCCATCATCAGCAGGGCGGCACAGCCCAGCTTTTCGGGCTGCTGGAACAGCGCGTCACAGGCGCGGTCAAAGGCACGGCGGCGGTACAGGCCGGTCAGGGTGTCGTAATCGCGTTCGTGCTCAATGCGCTGCTGCTCCAGCACCGTGGTGGTCATATCCTCAGCCAGACCCACCTCGGAGGCGTTTTCGCCCAGGATATGGGTGATGCGCAGGGTGATGTAGTGGGTGCTGCCGTCGGGCTGGGGGATGGCAAAGACCTTGTTGTTGGCCGGGGACAGGCGGTAGAACCACCGCTGCTCCAGTGTGCCCATCAGGGCGCGGAAAGCCTTTGGCGTGAGCGGATCGGGCTGCTCCTGTGCAAGGCCCAGCATGGAGAAGAAGTTATCAGTCACATAAACGCTGTCATCGCGCAGCTCATAGCCGCCCAGCTCCGCACTGGCCAATTTCATAATGCGCAAAAAGCGGGTGGAGGAGTCCAGCACGTCTTTGCTCAGCTGGGTAAAGGCAGAGGAAAACTGATCCAGCTCCCTGATGCCGGTGGTGGAAAGATGCGGGATGGCGGAGGAATCCGCTTCGGCAGCGGCTACCTCAGCCGAGAGCTTGGCAACGGGCCGGGCCAGCCGCCTGCTGATCAGCCAGCTGCAAACAAAGCCAACGGCCAGCGTGATCAGAATGATGAAGGAGAACAGCTGCTGCAGCCGCTGGGCGAAAGCAAAGAGCTGCCCTGCGGGAACAGAGCCCACGAGAAGCCAGTGCTTGCCCGAGAAAGGGGCGTTCCGGCTGTAGAGGTTCAAGGGGGAGACCGAGGCAATGTAGAGGGCATCGCTGAAGCGGTAGCGGCGGGTCTGGGCACTGTGGAGGCGCAGCGTAAGGCTTTCGTCCGCAGAACCTGGCTGCCCGTCGCAGTGGGAACGGAGCACCGGACGCAGCTGCAGTTCAGAGGCAGAGAGCTCCTCCGTATCGGTCACGGCAAGAAAATAGGTGCCGCTGTTCTGCAGCTCAGAGCAGGGCAGGTTCTCCCACAGGTAGTCGGCCAGCAGCTCCACGCCGATCACGCCGTAAACGGTGCCGTCTGGCAGGATCAGGGGCTGGCTGTAGGCAATGGCCTCGTGGGTGTCCCCGGGCACCAGATAGGATTGTGAGGTCCAGTGGCCATAATCGGAGGCGGCAAGGCTGGCACCGTCTTTATAGGCGGCCTGAAAAGGGGGATAAAGGAAGCCGCGGTTTCCCAGTGCCCGGTAGCGGATGGTGGGGGACCAGCTGTTGTCCGTGGCAATGGAGAGGGACTGCACCAGCTGGGCCGGTGCCCGCACAAAGGTCAGGTCGGCGTTGCGCTGGGAGGGAGCGGCATCCGGGTCAAGATCCCGCAGGTAGATGGCGGGCATGAGGCTGTCCTGCTTCCGCTTGTCCAGATCATGGGTGTTCAGGATAAGGAACACGCCGGTCACCGACTTGATGCGCAGGGTGCTGATGAGCTCCGGCGCGGCGGCTTCCAGCAGGGGATAGGCCGCGTCGCTGCTGCTGTCCAGCGTGCTCAGGCTGATCTCTCCCTCGTCCAGAAGCTGCTGGGTCAGGCCATTGATGGTATCGGAAAGGCTGGTCAGCTCCTGTGCATCGTGGAAGATGGACTGAAGATACCGGCTGCGGTTGTCCACCTGCATGGCAAGGATATCCTCGGCGTTCTGGTTCAGCTGGGGGCCAAGCCGGGTGGCGTGGACGGTAAAGGTCAGCAGCAGGATCTCCACCGCCAGCACAGCCAGCAGGGAGAAAAGGATGGTGCCGAAGATAGAATGGCCCGTCTGAGGGGCCTTTTGTCTGTGCGGCTTGCGGTTCTGCATCTGAAGGGCTCTCCTTTTGTGGTTGTTCCAAGGGCATCTCAGCCCGCAAAGGCGCTGAGAGCGGCCAGGGTCTGGCCGTACCAGGCATCAAAATAGGCATCGGTCAGGAACTCGGCTTCGGCTTCCTCGGGGGTCTGCCCGGCAGCCAGCCGCTCCAGCACCGTGGCACGGTCGGCAGTGACACGGTCCTCCAGGGCGTACTGCAGGGTATTGCGGGCGCGCAGGGCATCCGGGAAGGCATGGGTGGTGTAGAGCTTGCTGCGATCGATGGCATCAATGGACAGGCTCAGCACCTTGTGGATGCGCTCAGAGACCGTCAGGCCGCTGTTCTCAAGGGCGGACATGCTGTTGGCGGCATAGGTCACGGGCATATAGCCGGACTGCACCGAGAACTGCAGGTTGTTTTCCGGCTGGGTGAACCATTTCAGGAAGGCAACGCAGGCGCTGATCTCGTCCTCGGTGCCCGGGATGACCACCATGCCGGCCCCCTGCTGGACGGCCACCGGCTCACAGCCCGCAAAGCTGGGGCAGGGCAGCGCGGCCATCTCGATGCCGTGGCTCTCGGTGTCGCTGGTCAGCACCTGGGTGGGGAAGAAGGAAGCGCTGGAGGAGGAACCGACATAGGCCAGCAGGCTGCCGATCTTGATATCGTCGCTGCGGAACTTGCCGCTGGCACTGCACCAGCCCTTGATGTAGGGGACATAGTAGTTATCCCACAGCCTGCGGAGGGTCGGCTTGTCAAAGTGCAGGGTCATCACGCCGTTCTCGGCATCAAAGATGGTCGTACCCAGTTCCTGTGCGCCGCAGAGCAGGTAATTGGTCAGCGCGTCGCGGCCATACAGGGCCTTGCCGTCGTTGGGCGCAGCCGTCTGGGCATCGGTCCAGTCGTAGTATTTGTGTGCGGCCTCGTTCAGCCCCTCCACAGTGGAAAGATCCGCATAGGTCACGCCTGTGGCCTCGGCAAAGGGGGCAAAATCGGTGGTGTTCAGGTAGAGCAGCTCGGTGGACTTTGCTATGGGAAAGACCTTGAGCTCCCCGTTGTTCATCAGGTCGCCCTCTTCGAGAAACCCGGCGATATAGGCAGACTTCTCTTTTTCGGTCAGGTAGGGGCTCAGGTCAACGGCAAGGCCCATCTGATCCAGCGTAAAGGCGGTGTCCGCGTAGGAGGAGACGATGTTGGGGAGTTTTTCGGCACCCACCTTGCCCTCGGCGGCGGCCAGCACGCTGGTCTCCAGGTCGTTCACGCTGCCCTGACTGGAGCTTTCGACCCGGATGTTCTTCTCTTTGCCCACGGTGGAATTGAACTGCTCCACCAGCTGGTTGAAGCATTCCAGCTGATCGCCGTTGTAATAGGTCCAGATCGTGATGGTGGTGGGCAGCTTGCTTCGGCCGCAGGCAGTGCCGCCCAGCGCCACGGCGGCGCACAGCAGCAGACTGACGGCAGAACGAAGGATTCGTTTCATTACCTTATCTCTCCCATTCCGACAAAACGGCTCACGGAAAAACGGCGCGTCCTGTCGTTTCTGAAATGATACCAGACGAAAACATTGTAACACTTTTTCGGGGCGGGGGCTACTGATTTTTGAAAAAACACCCGAAAGCAGACGAAAAAAGAAAGAATCTCTGGCCAGCGCTTCCATTTTTCGTAAAGTCCGGATATAATACAAGCATAAAATACAACAAAAAGAACGGGAGAGCTTATGGCACAGAGAAAGGACGAGGGCCTGAACGGCAACGAAAAGATCGAACAGGCGGTCTGCCAGTTACAGCAGGAGCCTACACAGGAGCAGCTGGCGCATACCCTGACCGTGATCCGGCGGCGGATGCGGGAAAACGGACAGGTCGTGGTGGCGGTGGAGCCGAACCCGGCCAGTGAGCAGATGCAGCTGCGGGCCCTCCGCACGGCCGATGGGGCCAGCTGGTGGTATGCCTTTACCAGCTTTGAAGAGGAGATGAAGGGCGCGGAAGCGGTGCAGTCCACCTTTCTGGTGGAGCTTGAAAAGCTGTTGGATGCCGCACTGCAGGTGCCGGAGATCAACGGCATCATCCTGAACCCCTGGAACCGCACCATCCAGCTGGACAAGACCCTGCTCCGGATCATCAAGGGATAAGCACGAAAGGGCCCGCCTGCCGCATTTTGGTGCGCGCAGACGGGCCCTTTTTATATGGTAAAGGAAGAAGGAGAATGGCAGATCAGGCAGCGTCGGTGCGGTTTTTCTTGAGCAGGCTCAGGATCACGGCACCCACCACGCTGCCAGCGGCCAGAGCCACGCAGTAGAGCAGGGCATGATCGACCACGGGGAACACGAAGATGCCGCCGTGGGGAGCGCGCAGGGCGCAGCCGAAGGTCATGGAGAGGGCACCGGCCAGCGCGGCACCGGCCACACAGCTGGGCAGGACGCGCAGCGGGTCGGCGGCGGCGTAGGGGATGGCACCCTCGGTGACGAAGCACAGGCCCATGACATAGTTCACGATGCCGTTGCGGCGCTCATCGGGGGTCCACTTCTTGGGGCAGAAGGTGGTGGAGAGGGCGATCGCGATGGGAGGAACCATGCCGCCCACCATGACAGCAGCCATGACCTCGTAGTTGCCGGAGGCCAGCGCGGCAGTGCCAAAGACGTAGGCAGCCTTGTTGAAGGGGCCGCCCATGTCAATGCTCATCATACCGGCAACGATGGCACCCAGCAGGACTTTGGAGGTGCCGCCCATGGCGTTGAGGCAGTTGGTCATGGCGGTGTTGATCATGCCCATGACCGGGTTGATGCCGCACATCACGGCACCGATGATAAGGATGCCGCCCAGCGGGTAGATCAGCATGGGACGGATGCCGTTCAGGCTGGCGGGGAGCTTTTCGGTGATCTTCTTCAGGAACTCGACCACATAACCGGCCGCGAAACCGGCCAGCAGAGCGGCCAGAAAACCGCCGGAGATGCCGGTGGTCTCACCGTTGGCAAGGCCTGCAAAGTTGGTGCCGTTCATGGCCAGCACGCCGCCCGCAAAGCCCACGGCCAGACCGGGACGGTCGGCGATGGACATGGCGATGAAGCCTGCCAGAATGGGAAGCATGTAGCCAAAGGCGGCGCTGCCCACCGTCTTGAAGAAGGCGGCGATGGGGGTGTTCATGCCAAAGTTGGAGGGGTCGATGGTGTAATCGTCCAGCAGGAAGGCCAGCGCGATCATAATGCCGCCGCCCACCACAAAGGGCAGCATGTGAGACACGCCGTTCATCAGATCCTTGTACACCTTGCGGCCAAAGCTGTCGCCGGAGGTCTCCTCCTCGGCAGCGGCGGCACCGCCCTTGGCGTGATACACGGGAACTTCGCCGTGAGCCACCTTTTTCAGCAGCTCTTCGGGCTTGTGGATGCCGTCATCCACCCGGGCAAACAGCACGGGCTTGCCGTCAAAGCGGGCGGTCTCCACATTTTTGTCTGCAGCCACGATGATGCCGTCACAGGCTGCGATCTCGGCGCGGGTCAGCACGTTCTTGGCACCATCGGAGCCGTTGGTCTCCACCTTGGTGGGCAGGCCCAGCTTGTCACCGGCCTTGGTCAGCGCCTCGGCGGCCATGTAGGTGTGGGCAATGCCGTTGGGGCAGGCGGTCACGGCCAGAATGCGGTAGCCGCTCTGGGGGATGGCCTGCTGGGTGAAGCTCTCCTCACCGAACTGGGCCTCCTCCTGTGCGTCGATGAGGGCAAGGAATTCGGCGGGGGTCTTGGCGGCCTTCAGCTTTTCCACAAAGTCCTCGTTCATCAGCATCTGCATCATGCGGGCCAGCATATCCACATGCAGGCTGCCGTTTTCGGGGGCTGCAATGGCAAAGAGCAGGTCGGTCTTGCCGTCATCCTCGGCGTTGTACTGCACCGGGGTGCTCAGACGCAGGGCGGCCAGGCTGGGCCGGGTGACCACATTCGTCTTGGCGTGGGGAACGGTGATGCCGTTGTCCACGTAGGTGGAAGCCTCATCCTCCCGGGCGTAGAGCGCTTTCTTGTAGGCTTCTGTGTCGGTGATGTTGCCGTGGGTGGCCTGCAGCTCTACCAGCCGGGAGAGGATCTCGTCCCGGTTGGAGGCCGCGGAATCCAACTCGATGGACTTTGCGGTGAATAATTCCGTAATGCGCATAAGGGTTCTCCTTTCTCTCTCTGTGCAACCCTCTCAGCTGCGGTCTGCGCCGCAGACCGCAAAGAGGGCTCTGCTTCAAATTTCCTGCATCAGTTCGGCAATCTTTTCTTTCGTTGCCAGCCCAAGGCTGAACGCGGTGGCACTGCCGCAGGCGGTGCCCAGCCGGAGGGCCTGCTCATAGCTGCCGCTTTGCAGATAACCTGCCACAAAACCGGCCACCATGCTGTCGCCTGCGCCTACGCTGTTCACGACCTTGCCCTTGGGGCAGCCGATGCGGTGCACCTCGCCGTGCTCATCCACCAGCAGAGCACCGTTCCCGGCCATGCTCACCAGCACGTTCCGGGCACCCTTTTCCTGCAGGACGCGGGCGGCGGCGGTGATCTCTGTGTCCGTTTTCAGCTCCCGGCCCACGATCTCGCCCAGCTCGTGATCGTTGGGCTTGATCAGGAAGGGGTGATAGGGGAGGACGTTGACCAGCAGATCCTGGGTGGCATCCACCACGGCCCGCACGCCGTGGCCCTCCAGCCCTGCCAGCAGCCGCTCGTAGGTGCTCTGGGAAAGGCTCTTGGGGATGCTGCCCGCCAGAATGAGGATGTCGTCAGGCTGCAGGGTGTCCAGCTGGGCTTCCAGCTGCTGCATGGCGCTTTCCGGGATGCTGGGGCCTGCGCCGTTCAGCTCAGTCTCGGTGCCCGCCTTGATCTTGACGTTGATGCGGGTCATGCCCTCGGCCAGATGGATGAAATCGGTCCGGAGCCCCTGCGCGGCCAGACCACGCTCCAGCCAGACACCGGTCTCACCGGCCACAAAGCCCAGAGCCACGCTCTCACAGCCCAGCTCCCGGAGCACGCCGGAAACATTGATGCCCTTGCCGCCCAGCACGCAGTCCTCCCCGGCGGCGCGGTTCACCTCGCCCACCTCAAGAGGTCTGTCGAGACGGACCACATAATCAATGGCAGGATTGAACGTTACAGTGTAGATCATACCTCGGTCTCCTTTATCAGAGTGTATTGCCGGTATTTGGGGTTGGGGCACCGGTTCGTCAGGATGGCACCGCTGTGCAGATCACAGATGGCGGCGGGGTAGACCTGCGCGAATTTGGTGTCGTCCACCAGAAACCACGTCTCCCGCGCCCGGCGGATGACCGCAGCCTTGACGGCGGCCTCCTCGGGGTCTGGGGTGGTAAAGCCGGAACCCAGCGCCACGCCGTTGGCCCCCATGAAGGCTTTGGTGAAATTGTACTGCTGGATGGCAGTCAGCGCAGCCGCCCCGATGATGGCCTCGGTCTGGGGCCGCAGCAGCCCGCCGGGCAGGAACACCCGGCAGCCTTTCTGGGCCAGCAGGCGGGCGTGGGCCACGCCGTTGGTCACATAGCTGGCGTTCAGGGCCGGGCCGCTCAGCGCCCGTGCCAGAGCCAGTGTGCTGGAGCCTGCATCCAGATAGATGAAATCTTCCGGCAGGATCAGTTCTGCCGCCGCCTGGGCGATGCTCTGCTTCTGACTGACGGCCAGCTCTTCCTTGGCGGCCATGGTGGGCTCGTCGGTGCGGAAGGGGCTGTCCGGCAGGGTGGCCCCGCCGTGCACCTTGTTCAGTTTGCCCTGCTTGTCCAGCTCGTTCAGGTCGCGCCGGATGGTGGATTCGCTTGCGTTCAACGCCTCGCACAACTCCTGCACGGTGGCGGTGCGCTGCCGCGCCAGCAGATCCAGAATCAGGCTGAATCGTTCTTCTGCCAGCATCGGGAACATTCCCCCTTGTTCGATTTATATGATTGATTTTGATTGACATTGGCGGGTTGTGACCGCCTTGCCCCCTTATTATAGCAAAATATCAGTCAAAATCAATCAGATTCCGCCAGGTTTGAGTGACAAAATATTGCTCTGTTTTTTGGGCAGGATGCATAAAGAGTGGGATACATTTGAAAAAACGCCCCCTTCGTGCTATAATTTTCCCATAAAACAGCTGGGAATCCATAGGATAAGCCCTGGCTGTCCGGCAACCGGAGGGAAGGCATATGAATAAACCGAAGATCATCTTTTTTGATGTGGATGGAACACTGGTGCCGCTGAAGGGTGCTGCCCGGCCCCGCACGCTGGAAGCCTTACGGCGGCTGCACCAGAACGGCATCCGACTCTGCATCGCCACCGGGCGGGCTCCTATGGAGGTGCCGAAGTTTGAGGGGGTGTCCTTTGATGCTTTCCTGACCTACAACGGCTCCTATTGCTTCACTCCAGAGCAGGATATTTTCAAGAACACCATCCCTACGGAGGAGGTTGCTACCCTCATCCGGAACGCAGCGGCGTTGGGACGGCCCGTTGCCCTGGCCAACACGACCCGGCTGGCGGCCAACGGCTCCGAACCGGATCTGGAAGAGTATTTTGCCATCGGCGGCGTGGAGTTGAAGATCGCTGAGGATTTTGAGGAGATGGCAAAGGGAGAAATTTTCCAGGTGCTCATGGGTGGCCGGGAAGAGGAGTACCCAGCTATTTTGAAGGACGTAACCCATGCAAAGATCGCGGCGTGGTGGAATCGGGCTGTGGATATCATTCCGGCCAGCGGCGGCAAGGGGATTGCCGTGGAAAAGGTGTTGGAGTTCTATGGCATCTCCAAAGCCGATAGCATGGCGTTCGGAGATGGCAACAACGATTTGGAGATGTTTGGGGCTGTGGGCACCGGTGTGGCTATGGGCAATGCCTCTGAGAAGTTGAAGGCGGCTGCTGCCGCACACTGCCGTACCGTGATGGAGGATGGCATCTATTGGTACTGTCTGGAACAGGGCCTCATAACGACTTAAAAATATAGTGATGCACAAAAAACAGGTGCACCGTTCAGGTGCACCTGTTTTTTTATGGAGAAGGGAAGTGTTCCTTACTTATTCTGGATGTACTCGTCCATGGCCTTGGCGGCTGCCTTACCGGCGCCCATAGCCTTGATGACGGTGGCGGCACCGGTCACGGCATCGCCGCCGGCGTACACGCCCTCACGGCTGGTCTTGCCCTCGTCGCCCTCGGTGACGATGCAGCCGTGCTTGTTGGTCTCCAGACCAGGGGTGGTGGAGCGGATCAGGGGGTTGGGGCTGGTGCCCAGGCTCATGATCACGGTATCCACGTCCAGCTCAAACTCGCTGCCCTTCTTTTCAATGGGACGGCGGCGGCCGGAAGCATCGGGCTCACCCAGCTCCATCTCAATGCAGGTGATGGACTTGACGAAGCCTTCGTCGTTGGCGTGGATCTCCACGGGGTTGCACAGGGTCTTGAAGATGATGCCCTCTTCCTCGGCGTGCTCCACCTCTTCCTTACGGGCGGGCAGCTCAGCCATGCCGCGGCGGTAGACGATGTACACGGTCTCGGCACCCAGACGCAGGGCGCTGCGGGCAGCATCCATGGCCACGTTGCCGCCGCCCACAACGGCCACCTTTTTGCCGGTGCGGATGGGGGTCTTGCTGGTGGGCAGGTAGGCCTTCATCAGGTTGGAGCGGGTCAGGAACTCGTTGGCAGAGTACACGCCCTTCAGGCTCTCGCCGGGGATGCCCATGAAGCGGGGCAGACCGGCACCGGAGCCTACGAACACGGCCTCGTAGCCGTACTCGCCCATCAGCTCGTCGATGGTGAGCACCTTGCCGATGACCATGTTGCACTCAAAATCCACGCCCATCTTCTTCAGGCCGTCGATCTCCTGCTGCACGATGGCCTTGGGCAGACGGAACTCGGGGATGCCGTACATCAGCACGCCGCCGGCCACATGCAGGGCCTCGTAGACGGTGACCTTATAGCCCAGCTTGGCCAGGTCGCCTGCGGCGGTCAGACCGGCAGGGCCAGCGCCGATGATTGCGACCTTGTGGCCGTTCCATGCGGGCACGATGGGGGCGGTGTGGACGTTTTCGCGGTGCCAGTCGGCCACAAAGCGCTCCAGGCGGCCGATGCCCACGGGCTCGTTCTTGATGCCGCGGGTGCACTTGCCCTCGCACTGGCTCTCCTGGGGGCAGACACGGCCGCACACGGCGGGCAGAGCGGAGGTGGCGGAGATGATCTGATAGGCCTCCTCGAAGTTGCCCTTGGCCACCTCGGCGATGAACTCGGGGATATGTACCATGACAGGGCAGCCGCTCATGCAGGGCTTGTTCTTGCAGTTCAGGCAGCGCTGTGCTTCCTCAATCGCCATTTCAGCGGTATAGCCGAGCGTTACCTCTTCAAAGTTCTTATTGCGGACGTCCGGCGCCTGCTCGGGCATCGGACACTTCTTCGGATTCATATTCGGCATGTTACTTGACCTCCTTCTTGAACAGATTGCAATGCTCCTCACGGCGCTCTACCGCCGCGCGCTCCTGTGCCTTGTACATGGCACCGCGGCGCATTGCACTGTCAAAATCAACGAGGTGACCGTCGAAATCCGGGCCGTCAACGCATGCGAACTTGGTCTCGCCGCCAACGGTAAGACGGCAGCCGCCGCACATGCCGGTACCGTCAACCATGATGGTGTTCATGGAAACGATGGTCTTGATGCCGTACGGACGGGTGGTCTCGCAGACAAACTTCATCATAATCATCGGGCCGATGGCGATAACGGCATCGTACTGGTTGCCCGCGTCGATCAGTTCCTTGAGCACCTGCGTAACCAGTGCCTTGCGGCCGTTCGAGCCGTCGTCGGTCACGATGTGCAGGTTGGTGCAGGCGTTCTTCATCTCGTCCTCGAGGATGATGATGTCCTTGTTGCGGAAACCGGCGATCAGGTCAACCTCAGCGCCCATTTCGTGCAGCTTCTTTGCCTGCGGATATGCGATCGCGCAGCCCAGACCGCCGCCGACAACAGCGACCTTCTTGAGACCCTCAAGCTCGCTCGCCTTGCCGAGCGGACCGACAAAATCATGCAGGCAGTCGCCCTCATTCAGTGCGCCGAGCGCCATCGTCGTTGCGCCGACCTCCTGGAAAATGATCGTGACGGAACCCTTTTCGCGGTCAAAATCTGCGATCGTGAGCGGAATACGCTCGCCTTCTGCGCTGACACGCAGGATGATGAACTGACCCGGCTCTGCCTTGCGGGCAACGTGCGGTGCCTCGATCACCATCAGCTTGGTGTTTGCGTTCAGCGTTTGCTTTTTCAAAATCTGATACACTCTTTTTCGTACCTCCTTGCGATTGTCGCATCGAACATTTTACATTATACTGTATCGCTTTAAGCAACGCAAGTGAAAATGCAAAATCATCAGTAAAAATGGGCGAAATTGATGAAAATACACCTTGTTTGTCAAAAAATTAACTGATTTGACGAAATCTTCACAAAGCCGGACGGCAGTAAAACAGCACAATGTCGGTTTTCGAAACCCAGCCGCAGGCCGTGCGCGTGCGTACATGACACCAGCCGTTCTGCTCGCACAGGATGAGCAGGCGCGCACCGCTTGCCGCACTGCCGACAATCGGTGCGGAGCGAACCGGATCGGAGTGCAGCAGGAGAAGCGCGCCGCGCGGCTCGGCGCAGGCCGTGCGAAACGCAGGCGATACATATATAACAGGGGACATAGGGCACCTCCAAATCTTGTCACAGCAGACTATGATGGAAAATGGAAAATTGATAATGGAGAATTGAG
>ERZ772805.997-NODE-997-length-26758-cov-3.907426_pt1 | contig 26758 bp, 10 predicted proteins | sample MGYA00511344_ERZ772805 | MGnify/ENA primary metagenome ERZ772805 (study PRJEB29015, sample SAMEA2737730) | human gut metagenome | biome: human gut; feature: human-associated habitat; material: faeces | place: China | collected 2012 ...
AATAATTTAAAACGCCGTCGAGTAATCGACGGCGTTATTTTTTGAATTTTTATAAAGATTAAGCTGCTTTGCGAGCCTTTTCGGCTGCTCTTTCAAGTGCAAGCTTATAATCTTTTTGGTCAGTAAATATTTCGTTTTTATAAGGATTTTTCTTTTGTTCCTCTGCACGCTTAATAATAGAAGCGAATACACAAACATTAGCCACAAGAGCAATAATGGCAATTACGCCTTGCATTGTAGGGTCTGCGTTTGTTGGCGGAACTGTAGGGTCCATATATCCGTCTGCATAAACGGATGTAAGAACCGAGAAGCGGCTCTTGTCTTGGAAAAGCGGAAATACCTGAGCAAACATACACCAAAGTGCAAGCGTGTTAGCTCTGTTTTGAATCCAACCGCCCTTATTCCAAAACGCATTTGCAAATGTAGGAGCAAGAAGAAGTGCAAGGCCGCAATACCAAGAGTGAGTAGGGAGATTATTATAAGTATATTCAAAGTTCCAAAGGTCATAAGCCAAAATGTAGCACCATGTCATATCAGGCCACAGCATATCCTGCTTATTCTTTGAGGAATAGATACCCCACCAACCTGTCATACAGAAAATATTTATAATACCGGCGATACCGTTCACCCAGTTCCACCAGCCGCCATAGAGCCATACATTTTCAGACGAAAGCCACCAGCCGCCTGAAATTCCGCCCTTAATTGCCGACTCAAAGTCAGAACCGACTGCGATAAGAATGTTGATAGCGACGATTGCAAACGGGAACACCTTAAACCAATCTTTTTTGCCGATGCCCCATTTATACTTAAGCATCATAAAGCCGATACAACCTGCTGTTGCCGCATAAAGCTTTGCATAATGGAACCAGCTGTTCATGTGAACATAGGTATCATTTTTAAGTGCCCAATCAGCTCCCTTAGCCGCACCGATATAAATTGCAATGAAATATACCGTCAGTGCTGCCGGTAAAACAAAGAAGCAAAAAATTCCGCCTGCTTTTGTTCGCCTTGCAATTTCATTCATAACGACGAGACCGACAAAGACCATTACCCAGCCGAGAAGTTGCCAGCCGGCCATATCGCCGTAAATTTGGAATAACATTGTCATTCCCCCTCCTCTAAAAAAGTTAAATAAAAATCATATCGTCAAGACAGAGCGCATTAATATGCTACCGTGCCTCAATTTCCTTTATCATAATTTCATTACCCGAAAGAAGATAGGTTTTTTCGCTTTGACAGTAAGGGCAAATTTTACCATACTCTACGGTTTTGTATTCGCCCTTGCAGCTTTCGCAATACGTTACTGCCGGGATAACTTCTACCTTAAGTTTTGCCCCATTCATAAGCTCACTCTTTGAGCAAGCCCATTTCCAACAATCCTCAAGATAATCGTGGAGCACACCCGAAACCTCGCCTATTTCAACCGTAACAGACGATACCGTTTTAAGCTCATTTTCCTTGCCTACATCTTCAATTTCGTTAATGATATGAAAAACTATACCAAGTTCGTGCATAATTAATCCTTTTTAGCCTTTTGAGCTTTTTTAATCTTGAAATTACGCTTAATCATATAAGGCAAAATTGCTTTCATCTTATCATCTGAATTAACCATTGTGCTACATTCGGGATTATCTCTAAAAAGATGAATTGCATCAAATTCGCACTTGGTAGTACAAATTCCGCAGCCTATGCACTTATTTTCGTCAACAACGGATGCACCGCAGCCAAGACATCGTGCAGTTTCTTTTTTAACCTGCTCCTCTGTAAGGGGAAGATGAGCATTCTTAAACGAAGATTTAGCGTCAATTTTCTTATTAATATTCGGGATTTGACGTGAGGAATTATCGTAACTGTCAACAAGGATATCGTTCTTATCAAGCATTATGAAATCACGTCTGTTTCTGCCGACCGTAAGGCTTGCGTTGAAAGGAACAAACCTATGGATTGACTCTGCACCCTCTCTGCCGGCAGCAATAGCGTCAATAGCAAAGCGAGGGCCTGTGTAAACGTCACCGCCGACGAAAATATCCTTTTGCTCTGTTTGATAAGTAAGACTGTCCGCCTGAGGAGCGTTACCTCTGCCAAGTTCTACCGCCTCACCGTCAATAAGATTACCCCATTCAATTGACTGACCGATTGAAAGATAAATACGGTCACATTCAATTATTTGAGTATCATTTTCGTCATACTGAGGGTTAAATTTGCCGTCTGCATCCTTAACACTTGTGCATTTTTTAAGCACAACGCCCGTCACCTTGCCGTCCACCATCTTGATTTCGACCACCTGATTGCTGCGGCGGACTTCGATCCCGTCCTTCTCAACTCGGTTCATGAGGGTCTTGAGGATCTTCGCTCGCAGGCATTTCCTCTCTGCTTTCAAGGCAGAACATACCCAAAACATCAGCGCCGCAACGCTTAGTCGAACGTGCAACATCAACGGCAACATTACCACCGCCGATAACAACGGTTTTATTGCCTTTAAGGTCAAGGCCGTGATTTTCGGCAATCTCGTGGAGAATATCAACAGCGCTCATAACACCATCTGCGTCTTCGCCGTCAACGCCCGATTTTCTTGAGCCTTGACAGCCGATAGCAATATAAAATGCCTCATATCCGTCCTTGCGAAGTTCATCAAGAGTGATATCCTTACCGACCTCCACGCCGCATTTAATCTCAACACCAAGCGCACGAATAATGTCAATCTCCGCCTCAACAACATCCTTTTCAAGCTTATATGACGGGATACCGTAAGTAAGCATACCGCCGGGTTTTTCATTCTTTTCAAACACTATAGGTCTGTATCCCGTAAGCGCAAGATAATATGCGCACGAAAGGCCTGCCGGTCCGCCGCCGATAATGGCAATTTTATTTTTAAACTCGCCCCTATTTGAAGGTATTACTTTTTTAGGAATATATCTTGTTTTACTGTCAAGATCCTTTTGAGCGATAAAGCGCTTAACGTCATCAATAGCAACCGCTTCATCAAGAGTTGCTCTTGTGCATGCCTCCTCGCATCTCTTATTACAAACTCTGCCGCAAACTGCAGGGAAAGGGTTATCCTTTTTGATAAGAGCCAAAGCATCGGTATATCTACCCTGAGCCGCCATTTTAAGATAGCCTTGAACTGCGATATGAGCGGGGCAGGCAGTCTTGCAAGGCGCCGTACCTGTATCGTAGCAATTAATTCTGTTTTTATCTCTGTAATCAGGCGACCATTTTTCCTTGCCCCATTTAACTGCGTCAGGAAGTTCTTGCTTAGGATATGTAACAGCAGAGCCGTCTTTTTTGCAAAGCTTTTGACCGAGTTTAACGGCACCGGCAGGGCAAAATTCAACACACTTGCCGCAGGCTACACAATCCTTAGCCTCAACCTTAGCCACATACGCCGAGCGTGACATATTAGGCGTATTGAAAAGTTGAGAGGTACGAAGCGCATTGCATACCTTTACCTGGCAATTACAGATAGCAAAAATTTTATTTTCACCGTCGATATTAGTAATTTGGTGAACAAAACCGTTATCCTCGGCACGCTGAAGAATTTCCATAACCTTTTCACGTGTGATATAGTGGCCCTTATTTGTTTCAACAAGGTAATCCGCCATATCGCCTACACCGATACACCAATCCTCAGGGTCATCGGCACAGCCTTCGCCGCACATTGCACGGCTATAACGGCACGAACACGGACCTGCCGCATATTTGCCGTCATATTTATCAAGCCAATGAGAAATATGCTCCACATCAGCAGACTGATTTTCCATTGAAATTGCCTTTTCAACAGGGATAACGTGCATACCTATTCCGGCGCCTCCCGGAGGCACCATCGGCGTAATTGCTTCAAGCGGAAGTTGAGTCATACGCTCAAAGAAATTTGCAACCTGCGGATGCTCACAAATATTATCCCATTTCATATTAAAGAATTCTGCGCTTCCGGGAACGAACATAGGAAGCACATATTGCTTTTCATGCTCCGGATTTTCCCAATTAAATTCAACAAGACCTACATTTGCCATTTCTTTAAGAAGCGGCTCAAGGTAAGCGGCACTTTTACCCGTAGCTTTTATAATTTCCTTAAGCTTCATACCCTTGTGTACCTTCATCTTAAGGGCAACCTCTGCCATCTCGTCTGTTACAATTGAAGCAAGACCCCAATACTCAGGGTCGTTAACGGTAAGCTCTTTGCCTACCTTTGGAAGCCACGGCAATTTATACAAAACTCTGTCTGTAATATGCTTGCCGAGTGCCAAAATTAACGGACGTGCAGGCTCATTTGAATGATTTTCATAATAATGCATCACTCTGTCATCGTACACCCTATCCTCAGGCGGCTTGACAGTATCGAATTTGTATTCATACTCCTTATTTGACATAGTATTCTCCCTCTAAAATATGCATCTTATGTCATAAATTACAATTTCATTTTATATGTTTGTTAATTATTTGTCAATATACAAATAAAGGTAAAATGTCATATTCGGGAATGATTAATATTTAGTTTATTTTTTTATTCAAGGTTTTAAAAACGCAAAAAGAGACGGCATTTCTGCCGTCTCCAAATGCTTTAATCAAAGTGTCAGATTAGTCATTTCCACCGAAGCCCCAGTCAGTACCCTCTCCGGATGTAGTAATAACATCAGCTGTCTGAGAAAATTCATTAACCTCTGACACCGGCTTTGTATAAAGCTCTTTCATTAGGTGTGTCCTCCTTAATTTATCAAAGCTCGCCTCCACCCCTTAAGGCAGAGGTGAAAGCTTTGCTAAATTGTGTTAATTAAGCATTATAGTCGTAAAGTGATGCTTCTGAATAGTAAGTATGAACATTACCATCTGCATCCTTAGTAACAACGAATGCTCTTGCGCCGGCAACGCCTGCCTTTGCAGTAAGACCGTAGTTCAAACCAATCTGTGAAGCATTGGTGCTGTTATAAATAACTCTAACCTTACCAGGATTTGTACCTGATGCAGTCTTGCCAACGTTTTCAAGTGTAAGGTCAGAAGCTGTTACATTCTTACCATATACGAAGCCCTGGCTAACTACTGTCTCATTATCAGCAACAGTACGTGTTGCAACAAAGAGAACGTCGCAATCTGTAGCTGAAGGACGAGTTGTTGAAACGATAGCAACCTGAGTCTTAGAAGTGTCATCAGCCTTTGTAACTGCTGTGAGTTCGATATCCGAAGCACAGAAGAATGAGTATGATTCACCGTAACCAACTGTTGCGCCGTTTACTGTCCATGATGTTGCGCCTGCCTTAGTAACTGTTACCTTAGCGTCATATGCAACATTTTCAGCCTTGTCAGTGTAGTCAGTGCCGTTAACTGTGATTGTTGCGCCTGCAGCCTTAACTGTGTAAGTCTGAGTAGCATCCTTCTCATAGATAGCTCTGATGGTCTTACCTTCTGTAAGAGCGGTAATCTCATCGTTTGTAAGAGCCCAGCCCTTGAATGTATAACCAGGATAGATAGGAGCAGTTGCAGGAACCTTAATGTCAGCACCGCTTGCTACTTCCTGAGTTGATACAACGTTACCGTACATATCAATGAATACAACTACGAATGTTGATTCAGCTGTTTCTGTAAATACAGGAGTTACCTCTGTATCAGCAACTGCTGTGAATGAATATGTTTCGTTAGTTGAAACGAGCTTGTTAGCAACCTTCCAACCTACGAACTCTGCACCCTCATTAGCCTGAGCTGTAAGAGTTACAGTTGAGTTAGCAGGAACCTTAGTAGTCTTACCGTTTGTTGCGTCCTCGCTGTTAAGAGTTGTTGTACCGTAAGCAGTCTTAGCAACTGTGATATCATAACCCTTAAGCTGAGGAAGAACCTTAGTTTCAAGAACCTGACCGCAAATTGTACAGCTTGTAACTTCTGAACCCGGCTTATCAAGTGTAGGCTCTGTTACAACAGGTTTACCCTTTGTGCAATCTTCTGTTACAACCTTAGCAACTTCGTCATAGTTAGCATTTGCTGTCACAGCAGAAACTGCCGGCCAGCTATAAGTTGTATGGCTGTGCTGTTTACTACCTGCCGGTGTAGCAGTTGTATCAGCAGTATTTGTCTTTGGAGCTACAGGAGTAGCGCCTGCAGCAAGCTTCTGAGTATCAACTACAGTACCTGCAGCGTTTGTAAATGTGATTGTATAAACCTTAACAAGAACAAGACCCTTAACTGCATCTTCAAGAGCAGTTGCAGCAGCAGTTACCTGTGCCTGATCTGTATAAGCTTCAACAGTAGCCTTAGCGTTAGCTTCAAGAGCAGCTGTTACCTTAGCATAAGATTCTGCTGTGTAATCGTCAGCCTTTACAGCCTCTGCCTTAGCAAGTGCAGCATAGTAAGCTGTACCGTCAAGCTTAGCAAGGTCTCTTACATTTTCGTGACCGCATACTGAGCATGTAGCCTTTTCAGTACCTGCCTTAACAATTGTAGAAGGAGTTACAGTTGTGTATTCACCGTAAGTACAATCCTTAGTATCAGCAGTTGCCTTTTCAGCAAATGTGAATTCGCCTGTCTTTTCCCAAGTGTAAGATGTTACTGTATGAGTACCGTCGTTGTTATCAACTGTTGTAGCAGCTGTGTTAGTAGGAGCTACAGGAGCAGCACCCTTATCAGCTGTTACAGTCTGAGTTTTACCGCCAACGAATGTGTAAGTATAAACATCTGATGTTGGAAGAGCCTCAAGACCCTTAACTGCATTTTCAAGAGCAGTTGCAGCAGCAGTTACCTGTGCCTGATCTGTATAAGCTTCAACCTTAGCCTGAGCATAAGTCTCAAGAGCAGCTGTTACCTTAGCATAAGATTCAGCTGTGTACTTAGTACCGTCAACAGCCTTTGCAGCATCAAGTGCAGCATAGTAAGCTGTACCGTCAAGCTTATCGTCCTTAGTCTGAGTATCTACATGATTACATACAGTACATGTTCCTGTAAGAACAGTACCTGAAACAAGTGTAGGCTTGCTTGTCTCTGCATAAGTAATGTTACAATTTTCCTCAGCTTTAGTAGCAACCTCAGTATAAGTAGTATCTGCAGTAGCAGCAGATACTGCCGGCCATGAGTAAGTTGTTACTTCGTGCTTATTATCGCTCTTATAATTTACAGCTGCAGCAGTATTTGTTGAAGGAACTGTTGGAGTATCGCCTTCTTTAACTGTCTGCGTATCAACAGTCTTGCCGTTGATGTCATTAAATGTAATAGTATAAGTCTTAGTTTCAGGTGTTGAATCCTTTGCATAATCTGTCCAAATTAATGCCCAGTTAGCAAAAGTGCTTTTTGTATCGTCGTGTGTAATAAGGAACAATTCAGGATTTGCAGCATTACATGAAGGTTCACCTGTACCGTCGAGTGAAGTTCTGTAGTAAGGCTCAAACTCTGTACCTGCAATATCGGTATCAAATTTGAAAACTTCAGAAAGGTCACAGTCCTTAATTACTTCGAATGCATAAGTATAGCAAACCATACCATACTTACCGAATTTTGGTGTGCCATCAGTACCAACTCCAAAGTAGTTGGAAGTCGTTTGGTTACCGTTTGTGGCAGCTGCGCCTGTAATAGCACCATAGAAAATGCCTTCTTCATTATTATACGTTGAACTATTAAACTGTATTCCATCTCCATAGTATGAAACACCGTTTTTAATTGCGCCCCTGGCAGTTGTATTAATTTTCCAATTATCACGTACCTTAGTAACAGTTCCCGGAGTGGACGCCTGAAGATATTCAGTGTTGAATTTACCCTTGAACTGACCGTTTTGAAGAGTGTCAAAACCGCCGACTTCAACTGTAATAGCAATACGCTGACCTGCTTTAACATGAGCAGGGTTTACAATATTACCTGCTGCTTTAACAGCTTCATAAGTTTTTGAAGCATTCACGCCATAATATTGGTTATTGTACTTCTTATTGTAATCAGCGTATGTACCGTTCGCTACGGCAGCTTCAGCTTCTTGTTTTGAACCCAAGTTGGAAACTGTTGCAGCAACTACAGGCTTATAGTCATTACGATGGTCTTCGAGTCCACTGCTCGCATAATCTACGAATTCAGCACCGAAATCTACCGTACCAGCACTAGTGTCATCATTAGCATAGCCACGATATTCGGGAGTTGACTGAAGCTTTTCAAGGCTTGTATCTACGCCATCATCAACCCACCATTTTCTGTTCTGAGTAACAGTATAATCTGTTGAACCGAACATATCAGCTACACCATTAGTAGCAGCTAAAGCAGAAAACGGAACGGAGAATGCAACCATAAGAACTGCAAGAAGAACAGCTATTGCTTTTCTAAATGTCTTTTTCACTTAGAAATCCCCTTTATTTATTTTGAAAAAAATTACTTTATCTCTAATCCGTTATAATAACCGGAACCGGATGCACAAGCATAAACTGCTGTTGCATCGGCACCTGTTACAACGCTGTCACCGTTAAGGTCATAGTTTAAATCCGTTTGCTTTGAAGCAAAAAGATATACACTTGTTGCATCGGCACCTGTAATTATACCATCCTTGTTAAAATCACATGCCATCATAGGAATAACCGCATTAGTAATATCGGCACCGTTTACGATAACGGTAGCGTCATTACGAGCTATTGCATAATCAGACGAGATTGAAAGATAGTATGTTCCGTCCTTTAACGAATCAATAGAAAAAGCGTTTACACCATCTTTAAGTGATGATGTGGTTGTACCGACAAGCTCGGTACGAGCTGAATCCGAATATACGTTAACCGTATATTCACCGTAAACAGGACTGTTGGCAGTATTGCCTTTCGCATCTGTCATAATAACAAGCGAGCCGTTTACGCTATGACCGGTTGACGGTGAAACGTCACAGGTCATTAAATATAGAGAACCGGGATAATCGGCAGATTTGGTAACAAGAGCATACTCATCGTCAAATCCGTCATTATAATTAGCCAAAACGAAAGTCTTATTTGGGTCTGTTGAAACCGAAATAACATCAGCGGCGTCACAATCCTTTGCAAAAGCAACCGAGAAGGTTGCAAGCAACGTGCCGTCCTTTGTTACAGATGAACAAGTGTCAGCATCTGAAACAAAGCCGAATACCAAATTAGAATCATTCGTTACAGTTCCCATCGAAGATACGCCGGCAACCTCATCAGAAAGAAGAGCCTTAGGCTCACTTTTCACCGATACATCCGAAGAATAGGTTGATGTAACCTGCACAACCGATAACTCGGTAACGCCCTCTAAATAAAAGCTGACGTCATATGTACCGGCAGGTAACTTATCACCGTCGTATTGTTTGCCGTTAGAATCTGTGTATGTGCAATAAACGTTCGGGCTCTCCGTTCCGAGCGCAGCAGCATACGAAGTACGAGGAAGGCACACAACAAGCGCAACAAAAACCAAAAACGCAAGTGTACCGAAAATAACACCTACTCGTTTTTTTGCAATTGTATTCATTGGTGTTACCTCCTTGTTAAAAAAATTGCTTAATTTGGGGAGAAGCAGAATCGCCGTGAAGGGCAAAGACAAAATCGGTCAGAAAACATAAAAATATGAAACCAAGCAACTTTGGCAAAAGCCAAACACCGTGAAACATTAAACATTTACTAAACGAAACTGCCCATAGCCTCCCCGCCCAAAGCGGGCATAGTATATAAACGGCAAAAGCCGAATATATCAAGACAAAGCAAAGCCATAGCTCTGCTTAGTTAAATGATAACACAAGTTATCGTAATTTTCAAGTAAAACTTCTTAGGGACTTTCGCCCCTAAGAAGTATAGAAACTAATATTACTTAATAGTAACATCAGGAAGTGCAATAGGTGATGATGCAATAGCAAAGACGGCTGTAGCATCCGCACCGGTTACCGAACCGTCACCATTAAGGTCATAACGAAGATCGGCAGCCTTAGAAGCAGCTGAATATACAGCAGTAGCATCTGCACCGGTAATATTACTGTCTTTATTATAATCGCATACAATCATTGCAATTGCAGGACCTGCAATATCAGCGTCACCAACAACAATGCTTACTGTACGTGCAAGAGCAAATTCAGAAGTAATTGTTGCTGTATATGTGCCAGGTGCAAGGTCAAGACTAATCTTGTTTGCAGTAGTTGTAAGGTCAAATGACTTTTCAAGAACAGGAGCGTTTGCACTGTCATAAACAGTTACTTTATATGTTCCGTTTACGCCCTTATTGTTAGTAGCACCCTTTGAAGATGTTGCTACAACAAGTGAAGCAGTAACATTATGAGTTGACGGAGCCAATGACTCAACCGAAGGAACGATTGTAGTATTGCCTGTAACAGTAAGCTCATACGGGAATGCTGTTGCTGTATCGTCAAATGTAAGTTTGTCGCCGTTAACAGTAAGTTCAGGTTTAAGAGTATAACCTTCCTCTGCTGTTACATTGATTGAAACAACCTGACCCTTTTCTACAGCTACAGGACCTGAGTAAGCAACGCCGTCGATTGTTACTTTAGCACCTGCAACAGGAGTTACAGTAAGCTCACAGCTCTCAAACTCGGTAAGACCGATTTCAGCTGCCTGAAGTTCAGTATCAACATTGTAAATCTTAGCAAGCTGAGCGTCATAGTTCTTACGGTCATTGATATTGAATGTGCCGGAATTCTTATACTTATAAGAACCGTTACCATAGTTAGCAAGGTCAACTGCGACAGCAAGAGCTCTCACGTATCTGTTCCAAGATGCTGATGAGTACTTTGTTGCGCCTTCGTTAACAAGCTTACCTGATGCATCAAATGAACCAAAGCGTGGGTTAGCTGCTACGCCATTCTTAGATACGGTTGCTTCAGTAGCAACTGTACCGTCTTCATTGTATGTAGCAGGTGTTGCCTTGAGCATTGAGTAAGCATTACCCGATGCACACTTGATTTCATTTTCAAGCTGCTTGCCCTGGTAACCACGTTCAATAACTGCAGAAGCGAATATGTTAAAGAGTTTAACGTATTCTTTTGCCTGAACAGAAGATACTTCAGAAGCTGTGGTATAAGTAAACTTAGTACCTGCATTCTTGAGGTCATTCATAAGCTTAGCAGCGTCAACATAAGACATACCGTTTCTTTCAACAGTCTTGCCTGTTGTTGCGTCAACGTAATCAACGTCAACTGTATACTGCTGTTCAGCCTTCTTTGCATATTCTACCATCTTATTATATGTAAGAATATCAAAGTTAATTTCTTCAAGACCGTTTCTAAGCTCAGAAATCTCATTGTAGAGTGTTGATGATGAGCTGATAAGGTGAGACTTAACTACGCTAAGAACATATTCAAGTCTGTCATTAGCCTGAGTAGCAATACCACGATTATCTACTGAGTCCATCTCGCCTGAGTTAGGAATGAGCTGATACTCAGCTGATGGGAACTTACATGCCCAATTATCGCCTGAGTTGCACTTTTTGCCTTCAGCATTTCTGTATACATATTGAACCTGATTATAAAGAGGCTCGTTATCTTTGTTTGTATCCTGAGTAGTTGTCGGTCTCTGCCATGGGCCGCCAGGATATGTATCGAGATCCCATTTTGTAGCATACTTAACTGAGTTAGTAAGGTAATAGTTACCGTCCTGACCGAGTGTTACATTAGCCAATGCAGCATCCTTGCCATTCTTAACATCTGATGATGTAAGCGGCTTTGGTGAGTAAATAGGCATTGTACATTTCTCATCGGAATAGTAAATTCCCTTTACGCCGCCACTGGTTGCACCTGTTGTAGCGTCTACTGTGCCACCGACATAAGCAGTTGCTTTAACCGATTCAGGGATTGTGTAGCTTACCTGAGTACCCTTTACAGTAAATGTTACTGTTTCGTTAGAGGTTGAGTAAGGAACGTATGCACGATCGCCTGTTGCGGAAGTTGTAACTGAAGTTGTAACTGCATACTCTGTTTTATCTGACTGAGTAAGAGCCGATTCAGCAGTGTAAGGAGCTGACTGAACGCTAAGTACATTCATAAGAGCATCCTTAGCCAAATCATAAACTGAACCGATAGATGCATCCTCTTTGAAGTCGGATGTTTTATAGTTAGCCATGATATTGGCAAGTTCTTTATAGTTCTTATCAAGTGAGCCGGCTGAACCGCTTTCACCGATAACAAGCTGGAAGCTGCCTGTCTTATAAGAACCTGAATTATAGAAGTTAACATTAACATCATAAGTGCCGGTCTTAACAGTAGCCTCACCGTCGAAACCAAACGGTCTGTAGTTATTAACAGCATTTGAACCAAATGTTTGCTTTGAGGTATTTATATAGATAGCATCAATACCGGTACCGAGTGTAACCATATTAAAGATGTTATCATAGTTATATTTACCACCGGTCTTAAGATACATTGTATCATAAATACCGCTTTCATTGATATGGTAACCGGCAATAATCTTAGCATCAAGTGCTTCCTGAAGAGTGAATGCAACGTGAGTTCTTGTTTCAATCTCCTTGCCCTCATTTTGCTTTGAAATGTTACCGATTTCCTCAGAAGTATAACCTCTGTAGTAGTCAACAGCACCAAGGCCGCTACCTGTAGAAGCGTTTGTATGGTTACGCTGCCATTCGCCGAATTCGCCTGAGCCTGCAGATGTTTCTACACGATAGTCATACATACCAATCTTAAGAAGATCACCTGTTGACTTATCCCAACGAGCAATAGCGTTTTTTTCGCCGATATTTACTGTTGTTAAATTAGAATCATCGAATGACTTAGCTGCAGTAGTAAGGTTATTTGATTCATAGCCGGATTTTCTGTCAAAGAAGAATACACCGTCAATGCTCTTTTCCTTACTGCCGCCCTTCATAAAGAATGAATACTGAGCGATTTCGTTAAGCTTGTTAGAAGCGATAACCATCTTATCAGGATAGTTTGCAGAGATATTACCGCCGATACCTGTAAGAGAATGAACGGTTACACCGTTTTCTTCTCTGTCAGTGCCGTCTGTCTGCTGGAATGTAGAGTTGAAGTTATAATCAGCATCATAAAGAGCATTTCTGAAGCTTACTTCACTTGTAAGAAGCTTATAAGCTGTTACAGTATTGCCTCCATAAAGAACATTGCCCTGATCATCAACGATATCATAATTTACAACAACACGGCATGTGTTTGTTGTATCAGAACCTGAAACTTCGAACGGAACTGAAATATTAAGTTCAGCATTCTTACCCGGCTCAATAGGAGTTTCAGGGAAAGATAATTCCTCAGGAGTTTCCGGATTATAAACATCATATTGAAGCACGCTTGTAATCTTTACATAGTAACGTGAAAGCTGAGTAGCCTTGCCGTCCTTGATGTACGATGCATTGATACCTACCGAGTTGTTTGTAACAGTAAGTACATCATCATAAGGTTCACCTGAAGTACAGCCTGTTACGGTGTTAGAACCGAATGAAGCAGTAGCCATCTTGAGCTGATGCTGACCAAGTGTAGTCAATGCATTAGGAAGGAAGCTGTTAACTGCCTGTACTGCGAAACAGATACCTCTGATAATAGAATCAGAGTAGGTCTTAGGACCGTTTGTACCGTATCCGCCGAACTCTACAAAGTTACAGATAAGCTTCTGGAATGCACCCAAGTTCTTACCGTCTGTACCTGCGAGTACCTTAACCTGGAAGAAATCATCAAATGGATGAGCACTTGTAGCATCAGGAACAATTGTCTTAAAGCTCTGTCCGCTGTAACGTGCGCCAAACAATCCGTTAATGAGATCCTTAAGTAAATCATAAATTGTTACGACGATTGAAGTCTTTTGGATAGGCTGTGCAGAAACGATTGTAAATAACTGGTTAAGGAAGTTAGATACGCCGCAAAGACCTGTCTTTGAATTTTCTTTACCAATATCAAGGAATGAAAGAACAATGTTGTTCCAAATAAGTTCCTCTGAATTGAATTTAGCATAACCTGTACCCTGAAGTGTACCGAGAACAGGCATAAGCTTATTAGCTATTGCATTAATGTTTTCCCAAAGAGTATTCTTTGTTGTGATAAGGCTGTTGCCGTTTTGATCACAAATACCAAGGAGAGCACCTACGCCCATAGCTCTTTCGCCCTTATTTACAGCCTTCTCCATTGCATGGTCGCCGCCGTAGTAGCAAACTACAGAATTAAGAAGGTCAAAGAGTGTTGTTTTAGAATCAACAGCTGCTGACTCTGTCTTCCAAGTATTGCCGTTTTCGTCCTCAAGAGGAACGTAAGCCTCAATTACATAAGCAACTGCGTCACGAGCCATTGGAAGAATTGTGCCTTCAAGTGTTGCATTGATTGTTCCGTCGCTGCCAATATTAACAAGCTTTGAATAATCCTTGTTAGGCATTGAGTATGATAAATACTCCTTAAGGCATACATAAGCTACTGCTTCTGCGTCCTTACATCCGTCCCAATCAGAAGGATGGATAATTTTCTCAAGCTTGCCTGCGCCAAGATTTACCTGACCAATGCAAGCAACGAGCATAGGAATCATTGCTGCTTCAAGATTCTTCTCTGTAAGAGCAGCGCTTGCGCCGTTCTTTGCGTAGAAAGCTTTAAGAATGTTAGCATCTGTAGCGTCTGCTGTGTACTGAACCATCTTGCAAGCGTTGCCAACGAGTGTTGAAACGATTGACTTAATTGCTGCTGCGTCAATAGTTGCAAAATCACCGGTTGTTGTCATTTCAGGACGTGTACCGATAACGTTGCCGCGCTGTGGGAACAAGTCCTTAACTGCTGCAACAAGTGCGTCATTAAAACCTGCTACCATTGAGCTGTACTTTGAATAGCTTTCGCTAAAGAACTTATCGAGGTTTGGAGTACCTGTTTCTGCAAAGTAAAGATTGATAGGACCTGTTGTTACGTTAAAGCCGTAATCAGCAAGTGGGCTGTATCTTAACTTAGCGAAAAGTCTCGTTGCGTCAATATCTTTCCAAGAACCTGTTGAGTCCTCGGCAGCTGTACGGTCATAAGTTACCGTCTTCTTAACATAAGCAAGGAAATCCTTTGCTGAATCAAACTTATAATCCTTATATACTGCATTTGCCCATTGATCGAGCTTAGCCTGTGTATAGTTTGCAGCAACATCATTATCATTCCACTCGCCCTTTTGGTCGAAGAAATAATAATAGTTGTTATCAAAGTTAGCGCCGTGACCCTTATCAAATCCGTCATTTACGTGAAGGAGTTTGACTGTACCCTTGAGAACTGTATCCCAAGCAAGGTCAAGAGCTCTGTAACCGAAATCAAAAAGATTATCGGTTGCCTTAAGTGTTACCTTTGTGGTTGATGCTGTTGCATAACCGTTTTTGTCAGGAGCACCGTAAGCAAAGAGAAGAACGTTAAGAGGATTACCATCATCATCTTTAAATTCATCTGAATATATAAGGTTAGGGTCATAACCAAGCTTTGCAGCTGCAGTAGCATAGTCAGAACCGCTTGCCTTCATTTCAGCTTTAATCTTCAAATAACGTGTAGCCGATGTATCCTGAATTGCTGTTTGCGAATCAGCATCTGTGTATTCTTGATTATATGTAACAAGTACACTAATCTTATCAAGAAGCTCTGTTGTGAGTTTATTAATAAGCTGGTCATCATAAACCCATGTTGCAGTACCGTTCTTGAAATTATTAATTTCATCTTCTGTATACCAATTAGTATATTGGAAAATAAGGTTTTGAGCAACATTGTATACTAAGTTTGTTTTATACTTCGTATCTGTAAAGCCCAAAAGGTTACCAATAATTTTGTATACGTCAAGGTTTGCAACATTGCCGAGAGTACCAAGATTAAAGTTACCTCTAAGCACCTGGCCTAAAATATCAGCGCCGTTATAGTCGCAAGAAAGGTTTTGGAAAATACCGATTACGCTTCTTAAAATATCAGTTGAAGATGCAGTTTCTCTTGTGATATTCCAATCCTTAGTAGCAACAGCCTTAAAGTTAAGGTTGCCGGCATCACCGAGTAAGTTACCGTATTGATTAAGAAGATCAGCGACACCCCTAAGTGTATAGAAAATTTCATCAACACTGTGAGTACGTACCGGAATGTCTTTTTTAATAAGACCAAAAGCATTAAGCTTAAGGGTACGGCTGTTGCTGTCCCATGTGATATACTGGGTAATACTTGATGGAAGGTTTTCAAGAAGCTTATCAATCTGCGGACCGTATTCGGAAAGCATCAAATCAGCATAGTCAAGTAAAGCTGTAGCTACCTGTTCATCGGAAAGAATAGCCCACGCCAAATCGTTATATTCGATTGACTCGTCGGCATATGTCTTTTCACTGCTCATAGTATCAGCATAAGCAGTTAAAGCACCGGTAAAGCAGGAAGCTGCCATAAGCACTGCCATAAATAATGCCAGAAGCTTATGTGAAAACTTTTTTGCCTTCGTTTTCATTTTTTACCTCCATTAAATTTAAAATTAATTGAATAATAAAGTGTTAACATATTGCGTGGGAGCCTGTCACAATCTCTGACCATCAGGCAATCTGAATTAGACTGAAGGTCGGCAAAGCCAAACCGTTGCACCAAAAACTGCGCAATATGTGCTTTAAACACATTATAATTATTACATAAGGCAACAAAAAAGTCAATAAAGACAAACGACAAATGATATTTTTGTAACAATGTCCAAAAAAGCAAACTTATTTTTGACACCTTGCACAAATTATTAACTAAAAATTTACAATTTGTTTATAATCTGGCGCCAAAAAACGCTTGATTTTCCGCAAGTAAAGCTGTGATGCTTTACACAAAATTTACATTTGTAAAGATGTTTGCCTTTACAAAGCGAACAGAATTTTACTCGACTTTATATGGATTATATTACGTTTTACAGTCAATTTTCTGTCGAATTATGTTTGTTAGACTTTTTATGTTGTATTGTCTATTTTACAACTCTCTATCGTCAAAAATCAATGCGAAAATATGTGAAAATTCACAATAAATTCAAAATATGTTATAAAATTATTGACTTATAAGTTTTTATTTGTTATAAATATATTGTATTTGTTAATACGCGTGTGGATATCCTGCGCCTAAAAAGCAGTTTTTTGTGTAGAAACTGTGAACAAATACTGCTCGGCGCATTATCCAAAAAATGCGTTACCATACGACAAGTTCGTAAATCATATGTAAAGGAGAGAGAGATTTATATGAGAACGAGCAAAAAGATACTCAGCTTTTTCTTAGCTGTAGTAATGGTCGTGACCACATGCTCGGTTGGATTTACTGCGTTCGCCAAGAGTAATGACAACCCGCTTTGGAAAACGACAAGTGTTGACGCCGATTCGGCATTCGACACACTTAACAAATTGGCAGACCAGCTGCCTTCCCTTCTCATGGGCATTGAGGCAATAAGCAAGCCTGTTTATGAAAAGGGTGCTAAAAAGTTAGGTAAGACCGCAGCGGAACTTACCACCAAAGAAAAAGAGCAAATCGTAAGTGAAACAACACTTCAGGATTTACTCGGCGTATTGCAGCCGACTCTTATCGGCGCACTTGCAAAGACAAGCCAGTCAGACTTTGTAACAAGTTATATTCAGAAAGGTATGGGTAATCCTGAAGATTATAACTACTTAAGCGGTTCAACGGGCGCAATTGATTATTTTTCACTTACTGCCCTTTGCTTAAAGTACAAAGACAACAAAGACTTATCTAAAGACACGAGAGATCAGCTTGACGAATGGTTATACGGTAAAGAAAGCGAACGTACCGTTTCAGGCTACAATGCCGCAGGTCAAACTATCAAGTTCTCAACAAACAGCCTTTGGTATTTAGCCGACCTTTATGCTCAAAAGATAAAGCAAGGTACAGACAGTGATAAGGTAGAAGCAATTGCTAAGCGTTATACCGAAGCTGTAAAAAGCGGTGCTGTTGAAACAGTTAAGCTTAACGGCGAAGCTATCGGTGACACTTATGATACTGCCACACTTTATCAGTTGAAGAACTTTGATTTTAAGCTCACAGCTGATGAGCAAGCCGTTGTTAACAACTATATGGGCACACTTAACATTAAGTATGCAACATACGGTATCAACGTTAAGCTTAACGATTTGGCTGACGTTATTTACTACGACTTCGGTGTCGGTCAGAACTTCATCTCAGCAAGCGAATTTATCAGATTGATAAGCGACGGCGGTGCAACATTTAACCAAACAGTTGACAGCACATCGCTTTATCAGGTTCCTATGACATTTAAGGGCTTCACAGTAAGCGACACCGAAAACAATGTTTATGACACTGTTAAGGAAATCGCAAGAAAAGCTGTTGCCGCTAAATTAGGTGTTGCTGAAGATGCTTCTTTCGAGACTCTTGCACAAAAAGAGGGTATGACAACAGATTACCAAATTGAGTCATATATCGAATATGTAGTAGGCAACACTATTAAAACCGATTTGTGCAAAAAAGCACTTATGAACGGTAATGTCGACACAACCACTTCTCCGTATTACACTGATATACTTAAGGGTATGGTTGTACGTTTCGGTAATAACGGAAACGGCGTTGACCTCAACAAGCTTAATTCCGAAATCAATGCTAAGCTTCCAAAAGGATATGATGCAAATTGGCAAGAGGGTGACAGTTTCTTCATCAGCGATGACGAACTTACTCAGTTGCGTGCATTCTTCTCCAGCGTCGGCGGTGCAAACGCCACCACTAATGTTGTAACAAACTACTTTAAGGACGGCGAAGTTACCTTTAACGATAAATATGCCGACAAAAAGAACAAGACAGTCATTGTTCCTGCTTCACTTAAAGGCAGTTACACTTCGGAATTCTGGTCTCTTATTGCAGCTAACCAAAAAAAGAATTCAACAAATTACAATAATTTGTTAGGTTCATTTGGCGGCTTTGCTAAAAACCGTTCACATATTGACAAAACAAAATACTTGCCTGTTAATTCACTTGTTGATGCTTCACGTTCAGACCCGGGTGTCGGCATTAATGCACTTAAGTCTGACTCTGTAACTAATTCAAATAATTACAGCAAGCCATTAATCAACGAATGGGTTGCAGCTTCTTACGACTACATTGTTACTAAGATTGCATCTGAATACCTCGGCGTTGATACAAACGACCTTGGCACAGATAACACTACTTATACATACAGCTATAAGTATTCTTTCAAATTCCTTCTTAACGTTCAACTCGTACTTGATGATATTGTAAAGAAAAAAACTTCTCAAACTTCAGGTATCGTTCTTACCGACGCTCAAAAGGAAATTCTCAACGGTAAAAATGTTGACCTTACAGGTTCGGCAGGTACCGAGATTACAAATCTTATTCTCAACAACACAATCGGCGATATCGTTGACCCAAGTACAGATATCGGTAAAACGGTTGACGCTGTGCTTAAGTCACTTCTTAAGACAAACGTAAATCTTAAGGACGCTCTTACCGATGTTTGGAAGAATCTTGTTAACGACCCGATTAAGACAGTCGTAAACCTTCTTCCTTTACTTACAGTAGTAATTAACGAGCTTCTTGAGCCTATTCTTTTCTCTGAAATCGGCAATTCGCAAAGAAATAACCAAGAAGGCTTCCTCTATGGCGTTGTCGGCGACGGTTTGCTTGAAAAAATGAATGCATCATCAGGCTCATATATCGGCATCGGTCAGCTTGCTTGGGACCTTAATACTATGCTTCCTCAGCTTATGCATTGGCTCCAAAGAGACGGCAAGTTTGAGGAAATCGGCGGTACTTATTGGAACGGCGGCAAGGAAAAGACAGGTTATCTTTCTGATTTCTCATCCAATTATCAAACACCTACCGACTTCTCAGCCGGCGACATTATCGCAACTCCTAACTATGTACTTAAGTATGACAAGGTTGTAGACAGCTACGGCAAAGCAATCACATACACAAAGAACAGCGACGGTTCTTATACCTATTCTTATAATGGCTTAAGCGGTTCTCTTGCAGATGTACTTGCTAACGTTTCAAGCACTACTAAGTTTAACGTTAAATACACATATGAAGCAGGCGTACCTAAGATTACAGGTATTTACATTGCCGATAAGGCTCTCAAGTATGCTAAGCTCAGCGACCTTGAGGGTATCCTTAAGAAAGCAATCACAGCTTCAAACGGACAGGTTGGCGCAGGTCTTTATGAATTGGTAACAGAAATTGCTGGCCTCTTCACTACTGCAGTTGACACATACGTTAGCACTCCTAAGTACAGAGACCAGGTTAAGGGCCATGATGACGGAGGAAAAGTCATCAACTCAGGTCTTAACAACATTATGGTTGCAATTCCTCAGCTCTTTGACATTATGGAAAACCTTGCAGCTGACAAATACGGCGTAAGCAAGGATGCATGGACATATTGCTACAAGGGCAAGATTGTTAAGGATTCAAACGGCGCAGTAAGCAACTCTAAGATGACAGAGTTCAAGGATTTTGCCGCTAATCCAAATCCAACAAAGATTTTTGACTGCTTTGTAGGTGTATTCGTAGAGGATTGGCTTGACGCTATTCTCGGTCTTGTAAACAATGTAATAAGCTCTAAGGGCAGTGAATTTGAAAAGAACCTTCCTATTATCACAGGTCTTCTCAATTCAGTAGGCGGTTTCACCGAAACAAGTGCTCTTACAGACCTTCTCAACAGTATCTTCCAGATTACACGTGACAGCAAGTACAGCTTCACATTTGAACCGCAATCAAGCGGATTTGTAGGTCTTGACAGAGATAACGCTTACTTCCTTATTACTAATGTAAGCAAGCTTGTTGACGTTGTTAAGGCACTTATCAATTCATTCAAGTCAAATAACAACAATAACAACAATAATAACAACAACAATAATTCTTCATCACCTGCCACTACACAGGCAGTTGCAACTCCTAACTCTTCAGTTGATATTTCAGCACATAAGAGCAGCGATATGAAGAACGTTGATAACACAATAGCTAAGCTTGATAAAACATTGTCATCTCTCCTTACGGATTCAAGCGTAAACGGCTATTCAATCAACAAGACAAGTAACATTATTGTCGGCGTAATTTCATTACTTTCGAATTACATTGGTGCAAATGCATCAAACGCAACAATTGATTTACTTAATACCTATTTATATTATCTTAATGGCGAGGATGCACGTACTCCAGATTCAAATGGTAACGTTAATCCTAAGGATATCTACACAAACGAAGGTCTTACAACAGTAGTAGTAAGAACCTATGCTCTCGTCGAAACACTTGTTGCAGGACTTACAGACAAGTATGCATACTCTTATACATATAATAATGGTACTGCCGACGTGACAGCAAAATACAATCTTATCAGTGAAGCAGTCAACGGACTTATTTCTCCTGACTCATTATCTGTAAGAATTAAGGACACAGGCATTAAGAACGCAAGCAAGAAGCTTTCTAAGCTTGACAGTTGGAGTGACGCAGTTAATGACAACAGTACTCTTAACGTAAGCATTAATTGGGGCATCACAGCAGGCAACAGAGATGAATTTATGACAGGTCTTTCAACCTCACTCAGACTTCTCACCTCTATCCTCGGCGTAGTTCTTATTGATACAGGCATTTATGAAAATGCTCTCTACCCTGTTCTTAATACAATAGCTCAAAAGACAGGCATCACAGTTGATACTCCTACTAAGTTTGCAGATAAGAGTAATCCATACCGTGATGAAGTATTCACAGGTATTGTTAATCCAATAGTTTCACTTCTTGACAAGTTCCTTGAAAAGCCTGCAACAACATTGCTCAATCTTGTGTCGGCTATCGGCGTTGTATTAGACGATACAACAACTCCTACACTTGCTTCTGTTGTTTCAAGCGCAGTTAAGGCTATTGCAAACGAGCTCAACGGCGCAGCCAACATTCTTAAGATTAAGAGTGATAAGCTTGGTGCCGCATCACCGTCACTTGCAGCGCTACTTGAAGGTATCGTTTCTAAGACGTTCGGTGATTTAATCACAGTTAACGACAAGCAAGAGCTTGGACTTAAGGTTAAGGGCTATGCTCTTTCAGGCAACAACATTATTCCTATTATTAATACCCTTCTTGCAAAGACAGGTATTAAACTTAACAACATTAATTGGAACAAGCTTGGCAAGACAACAACTCCTGCTCAAACACTTGTATACGTACTCGATTATGTTGTTGAATTTGTAAAGACAAATCATAACCTTTCCACAATCATCGGTTTGATTATGGGCAACAACAAGGTAAGCTCAGGCGTTAAGAAGCTCATCAAGTATATCGAAACAGGTAAGCTTGACGGTATGGGACTTCTTAAGATTGTAGGCAAGCTTCTCGACTTCACACAGTCACCTACAGAAGTTTATTGGGCTTACAGCAAATACAAGGGAACTTCATTAAAGTTCAAGTACCCTGACGGTATTTCTTCTTATGATGCTGAATCTGCTATCACCCAGCTTGACAGTGCGGTTGACGCAGTTATGGCTCTTCTCACTAACTTTGGCGTAGTTGACGCATCAAATCTTAAGGGTGTTGTAAGCGGTTTGGTATTTACAAACGCTAACCTCACTTCACTTGCTAAGGCACTTTACGGTGCACTTGACAAAAAGACTATTTCACCTTATCTCAATATGGCAGGCATTACTGTTTCACCTAAGGGCGTTGCAGGCTTACTTATGGATAAGAGTTATGGTAAAACTTATTCTTCAGCAGCTAAAACCCTCAAGAAGGTTAAGAGCTGGAAGAAGGTTAAAACAATCAACTGGGGCTTCAAGGATGGCTCCGCAAAGGCTGAGCAGGGCTTCGTACATGCACTTGTTGCAATTCTTCGTCCTCTCAACAGTGTTCTCAACGTATTCCTTAATGAAGGAAAGATTGACCTTAGCAATATCACAATTGCAAAGGCTTCAACATCTCTTGATATTAAGGGAAGCGACGGCAAGGTAGCAAGCAAGATTGCTCTTACCTATGAGCTTAAGAAAGGTGTTCTTACTCTTACAGCTAAGGATTCAATGAATGCCGATTCTAAGCTTTCAACAATTAAGTTTGACCTTAACGCACTCAATGTCGGCGTAAACGGCATTAACGGCTATGAAGGTGCAATCATTCCTCTTCTTGATGTTCTTCAGGTAAGCAACAGCAAGATTAAGACATTTGCACAGTATCAGAAGGATTGCAAGAAGGCTAAGGATAACGTACTTCTTGATGTTCTTAATCCTCTTATGAGCTTTGTTGACCAAGTTCTCGACAAGCCATTTGAAACAATTACATCAGTTCTTCCTAACCTTGCATACTTCATTGATAACAACGGTATCGGCCAGCTTCTTGATAATCTCCTTGCTCCGATTACAAACATTGTTAAAACTGCTAAATCAGCAGGTTTAGACGTTGATAAGATTATTTCAGCAGTTCTTGGCAAGGACCTTGGCAAGTATTTAACAAGCTTGCTTAAGGTTAGAGGCGTTAAGCTTAACATTAAGCTTGCAGACCTCAAGTCTTGCAACATTCAGGACATCGTTGTTCCGCTTATTAACAGCTTACTTAAGAAAACAGGCATCAAGCTTCCTGATTTCAAGTGGTCAACAATCGCTGCTCACGGCAAGGTTGTAACCTCTAAGTCGCATGCTAAGAATGCCGAAGGCAAGTTCACTAATAAGGAAGTAATTGCTGACAAGGGCGAGGTTCTCGTTGCAGTTCTCCGCTATGTGGCAGACACTCTTATTAAGAACGCTAAACCAATCAAATCACTTGTTTCTTCAATTGGCGCTATTAAGAAGAACAGTATGCTCAAGTCAATCATCTCAAGTGTATTCACTACAATCAGCATGGCTGAAAAAGATGATATCGTTCGTGCAGTATTCTACTTCTTAACAGGCGAACCTACTAATGCATTCTGGGATTACACCGCATATAAGACAGGCTCATTCGACTTCTCATATCCTAAGGGCGTAGACGTTGACTTCCTTAAGAATCTTCCTCCTATGCTTGACGGCCTTGTTGGCAGTTTAGTTAAAGGCGGTCTTAACAACTTAATCGGCGGCCTCCTCTTCAAGGATGACATTGTTAACTCACTTCTCACCGGTCTTTACGGTGCAGTTGAAAAGGTTAAGGTTGGCGACGGCTCACTCGTTTCCCTCCTTGCACAAACAGGTATCGACTTCTCAACAAGCAATGTTGCTAAGCTCCTTACAGACGAAACTTACGGCAAAACTTATGCAGCTAATGCAAGCGTAATCGCTAAGGCTGGTTCTTGGTCAAAGGTTAATACATCAGCTCTTAAGTGGGGCGTTAAGGACAGAGATACATTCTTCCATGCACTCGTTGCAGTTCTTCGTCCTGTATTCGGCGTACTTGATGTACTTCTTAATGACGCATACCTCGGTCTTTTCGATATCGTAAGAATCCCTGGTTCTAACGGTTATACATCATCAATCGTTCCTCTTATGGAAGCATTCTCAATGTATAACGTTAAGACTCAGTATCAGTACAGAGAAGATATGAAGAAAGCTTATGATAATGTTCTTCTTGACATTATCAATCCTATCTGGGATAAGGTTGAGGATATTCTCAATGCTCCTCTCGAAACATTATTTGAAATGCTTCCAAACCTTGCACTCTTCATTGGTAATAACGGACTTTGCCAGATTCTTGACAATCTCCTCACTCCTATCTCTGCACTTATAGACGCTGTCAAGCCTGTAGTTGACCTCAACACTCTCTTACCTGCCCTTCTTAAGGCACTTAAGGTTGACCTTAACTCTCTCCTCGGCAAGATTGGCGTATCAAACTTCAAGCTTGATATCTATGATATTAACGCAACACTTAAGCCGCTCCTCGGTGCTGACGCTATCGTTCCTCTTCTTAATAACATTCTTGGAATGATTAAGATTAAGGGCACACCGCTTGGAATTAAGCTTAACGACATTAATTGGTTACAGCTTGCAAGCCACGGTAAGGTAATTACCGACGCATCACAGGCTGCTACCTACGGCACAAGAATTTACGTTAAGGGTAACTCTTCAGAAACTCTCATCGCAGTTCTCAGCTACTTAATCGAAACTGTAAACGCAGGCGACAACTTCAAGAAGATTAGTTCACTTGTAACCGGTCTTGTTGGCGGCAACGAAACAGTTTCAGGTGTTGTAGACCAGGTACTTCCTGTTCTTAAGGGTGATACCGATACGGTTATTGCTTCACTTGTTGATTTACTTCAGACAATGTCATAAACCTAAATCTGCAAACCGAATAAAAAATAAAAACGGGCAACTCTTCGGAGTTGTCCGTTTTGCTTTATATTAAATATCATTTTTCACGTTTTTGTAATAAAATTCTTGTATTACAATATAAAATAAGATATAATAAATACGAATTATATCTTTTACTTGGTGGTGATGTTATGTTTCTCGGCAAAACAGCCCAAGGAAGAGTTGTTAAAACTATTAATTCTGTCGATGAGAACGGTTATGTATATCCATTAAACTTAGTTCAAATCAAGGGATACAAAAACCGTTACGCTTTTGTTATGGGAGTGACTCACACGGTTTGCAATTTCGACGGACGAATTATAGCGGCACTCGTTCCTAAAGACCCGCAGAACACGGATTTAAAAACTATTTGGATTATGGCGTCAAGAAGTTCACGCTACATTAATCAAGACATTTATCAATACATTGATGTTAAAAAAGATTTTCCCGAATATGAACTTGTCTGCTACTACGAATCAAGCGCAGGCGCAGTAGTATACAGGAGTATTAAAGGCAAGCTTCGCTTTTTGCTTATAAAAAATAAGCGCTCGGCGAATTGGGGCTTTCCGAAAGGTCACCTCGAAATGGGTGAAACAAAATACGACGCAGCAAGAAGAGAAGTTCTTGAAGAAACGGGGCTTCACATTAAAATTCATCTCGGCTACGAGGGTATATCAAAATATACGCTTCGCAATAATGTTGACAAAAAAGTTTCTATATTCGTTGCAACGACAGACGATTTAAAAACAACAATGCAAGAGGAGGAAATTGACGATTACAGATGGCTTGCGTATGACCAGGCTATGGGCCACCTCTCATTTGAAAATGATAAAAAAATACTGAGGGAAGCCGTTGATTTTCTCATTAAGCAAAAGCTTATTGTAAATAAAAACACTCCCACTGCGCAAGCTATTGACAGAGAAATTGAACTTAAAGAGCAAGAGCGCAAGGAAAGAATAGCCGAATACAGGCGCCAAAAATGGATTGAACAGCAAAACAAACTCAGAGCTCAACGCTATTATGAAAAGCACAAAGAGGAAATTGTGCGCCAAAAAATAATAAAAAAGAGAAAAAGAAATCAGGAAAAAAAGCGACTTCAAAATGCGGCAAACAATAACGTTAATGCCCAAAACAAAAATAACGAGTCGCAATCAAATGCAGATAAAAAGCAAAATATAACAACCGACAAAAAGGAGAACTGATATATGGTACAGGAATTTTGCAGAAACTTACAAGAGTTTTTAACAGCACACGGAATACCCGATTGGCTTGTTGTGTTTATTATTTCAGTCTGCCCTATCTTGGAATGCAGGCTCGGAATGTTTACAGCCATTGTGCTTTTGCAAATGAATCCTTTTGTAGGATTTATTATCAGCTTTTTAGGTAACATTTTACCTATACCGTTCATACTTTTATTAATCAATTGGATTTTCGATTTATTAAAAAAAGTTCCCGGAATAAACAAGTTTGTTTATTGGCTTGAGGACAAAACGCTTAAAAAGCGAGATAAAATTGATAAATACGGAATTTGCGCAGGCGGCAAAGACTAGTATGGCAATAGGCACAATATTGGCTAAGAGGGAGTAAGTCATTTTAAACATTACTCTTATGGAAGATACCGCCATTCCTTATGAATTAC
>ERZ772805.1002-NODE-1002-length-26724-cov-5.376917_pt1 | contig 26724 bp, 26 predicted proteins | sample MGYA00511344_ERZ772805 | MGnify/ENA primary metagenome ERZ772805 (study PRJEB29015, sample SAMEA2737730) | human gut metagenome | biome: human gut; feature: human-associated habitat; material: faeces | place: China | collected 2012 ...
CCCCGGATCAGGGGCACTCCTGTCCGGATGCTCACCGCTGGTGGCTGGCAATGATATATGGGTCGCTCGCTGGCGCTTTGCTTGGTGGTGGTGAGTTTTGCTGGAATGCGTCGAATTGTTCCGATATGTTTGGGTTGCAAAACGCAGGAGAAACGGGTATCATATGTGGGAGAAGCAGGTCACGACGAGGAGGAGTTTTCTTGGAGTACATAACGATGCAGGATGCGTGGGATCAGATCGAGGCAATCCCGGGGTATGCGAGGAAGAAGAGCGGGATCCCGAAGATACGGGAGTTTCTCGGGCTTTTGGGCGATCCGGACCGGGAGTTTCAGGTGATCCATGTTGCCGGGACGAACGGAAAGGGTTCGGTTTGTGCTTTTTTGACATCGATGCTCTGCGAAGCGGGAATCCCGTGCGGAACGTTTGTTTCGCCGCATCTGGTGGATATCCGGGAGCGGTTTCTGATCGGCGGGGTGATGGTCCCGGAGGCGGATTTTGTAAGGGCGTTTCTGGAGGTGCAGGCTGTCTGTGAGAAATGGACTGCGCGGGGAGAGCTTCATCCTACCTACTTTGAGTTTTTGTTTTACATGGGACTTTGTATTTTCCGGAATGCCGGTGTGAGGGTTCTGGTCCTGGAGACCGGGATGGGAGGTACATATGATGTGACGAACGTGGTGGAGGATCCGCTTGTTTCGGTCATCACGTCCATCAGCATCGATCACACGGCGTTTCTGGGATCGACGATCGCGGAGATCGCGGCGCACAAGGCGGGGATCATAAAGCGGGGCCATCCTGTGGTATATGACTGCAGTTCTCCGGAGGCGGCAGCGGTGATTTCTGCGAAGGCTGAGGAGCTGGGAGTACAAAAGTTTCCTGTGACGCCGGAGACGGCAGGTCGCGGGATCCGAACCCGTCTCGCGGGTATGGAGGCTGATACGGCTGCCCGGCTGGACAGAAATCTGCTGGAGCTGTCTTACCGCGGCAGAGAGGTACCGTTTGAGATCCCGTTTGAGGCGCCTTACCAGTTTATGAACGCGGCGCTGGCGATCCGGGCGTTAGATATTTCGGGACTTCCTGTGACACCGGAGAAGGCGAAGGCAGGGGTTCGGAAAGCAAAATGGCCCGCGCGGATGGAACAGATCTGTCCGGGCGTATACCTTGACGGGGCGCACAATGAGGATGGGATCCGGGCGTTCCTGGATGCGGCCTGCAGGCTGAAGAAAATGCGGGATCCGGATCATGTGAGGATCCTGTTTGCGGTCTCCGCGGACAAGAAGTACCCGGAGATGCTGGCTGAGATCAGAGAGCGTCTGCAGCCGGATTTCTGGATCCTTGCGAAGATGGAGTCCCATCGGACGCTTTCCGTCAGGGAACTGGAGGAGGCGGCAAAAGTGCTTGCCGATCAGGAATGCGGGAAAAAAACGGAAATCCTGGTTTGTCCGGATGTGAAAGAGGCGTTAAACCGTCTGTTCCGCATTCACGGGGAACATGATCTGACTTTGATCGCCGGATCGCTGTATCTGGCGGGGGAAGTGAAGGAGTGTTTCGGGAACTCAGGCTGAGAAAAGTGATAACGGATGCCGCGGAAGATACGAAAGCGGCAGCAGGAGCGGCGGTCTCGTGCATGGAACGGACTGCAGCGATAAAGGAGAGACAGATATGATCAATTTTGAAGAAGAGATCGAGCGTTTTAAACCGAGTCTGGAGGTCGAGGCGGTCAGCGATGCGATCGTAAAGAGTGACCTCACAGATATGGCTGACATCATGATGGACATCATGAAGGATATCAAGAAGGAAAAGTAATATATGGATGAAATGCAGAAGATCCAGTACGCGGCGAACAGCTATTATAACCGTGGTCTGGAAATGGCAAAGGAGAGAAACCTTTCCGGGGCGGCGAGATTTTTAAAGCGCGCCCTGCAGTTTAATAAATACCACACGGATGCCAGAAACCTTCTGGGACTCATCTTTTACGAGATGGGGGAGACGTCGGATGCGCTGATCCAGTGGGTCATCAGCATCAATCTCCAGCCGGACAACAACCGCGCGGACCATTACCTTGACGAGGTGCAGAGAAAGCCGGGACAGCTGGAGATCGCGAGCCAGATGGTGAAGAAATTCAACCAGGCACTGTTTTATGCGCAGAATGACAGCGATGATCTCGCAGTTCTGCAGTTAAAGAGGATCGTCGACGAGAAGCCGAATTTCGTGAAGGCGCATCTGCTCCTCGCGCTCCTCTACATGGAGCACGGCGATTATGTGAAGGCAGGAAAGTCCCTGGTCAAGGTGCTCCAGATCGACAACAACAACGAGAAGGCCACCCGGTACATGGAGTATGTAAAAGAGCATACCGGAAAGGCGGAGGTGGAAAAGAGAAAGCTGAAAAATGCGTTCTCCCACCGGGAAATGCAGGATGATGATGTGATCCTGCCGCCGACTTATAAGGAGAATACAGGCTGGCAGTCGATCATCAATATTGGCATCGGTCTTGTCCTGGGCGCGGTCATGGTCGTATTCCTCATCATGCCGGCGAGAGAGCGGGCGCTCAATTATGAACATAATCAGGAGATGCAGTCCTACACGGATAAGCTGAATCTCGCAAACCAGGAGACGGACAAGTTAAAGCTCCAGGCTGAGGATTACCAGAAGCAGAAGGAGGACGCGGAAGGTCAGTTAAATGACCTGAAGGGGGATTCAGGAAGCACGGTAAACCAGTATGCGACACTCGCAAAGATCCTCGATGCGTACCGAAAAGGGGACATGAACACGGCGGTTTTAAGCTATGTGGACATGGATCAGTCGAAGATCACGGATGACAGTTCTGTGGCGATCTTAAATGAGATCAAAGCGGACATGGACACAAATGCCCCGGCGGTCCTTATGGCGGCGGCTGCTCAGTCCACAGCTGCCGGTGACTATGACACAGCGCTCCACTATTATGAAAAATACATGGAGATCGACGACAAGAACCCGGAAGTCATCTACGACATGGGCATGGTGTACAAGTCAAAGGGCGACACCGACAATGCGAACCAGATGTTCGGACAGGTCATCATGAACTTTGCGGATTCGGAGTTTGCGGAGAAGGCGAAGACGGAGCGGGGATACTAGAAATCAAATAAAAATGATCAAGAGACTTTACAGAAGAAAAGCTGTGAGGTCTCTTTTTGTTTGGCCGGAAATAATCAGATTATAGAAAAGGAGAGGAAGAACATATGGAAGATTCATTTGTATACGAGGCGAAAGGCCCGACACTCATCATTCATCTGCCGAAGGAGTTTGACCACCATAACTGCAGGAATCTGCGGTATGAGACGGATCTTCTGATGGCGGAAAATTATGTTTCCAGGATCATCTTTGATTTTACGCGGACGCGGTTTATGGACAGCTCCGGCATCGGGGTCCTCTTAAACCGCTACAAGCAGATGAAGGCGGGTCACACAAGCTTTTACGGCGCCTGCCCGCAGGTCATGCGCGTTCTGAAGGTTGCGGGGATCCTGGGACTGATGCACCAGTATGAGTCAAAGGAAGAAGCGATCTACAGCAGGGAGGTATAGGGATGGAGACGACGGTGAAGAATGTGCAGAATGGGAAAGGCGAGGAGACGGCGGCGTGTGAGACGATGGAACTCGTGATGGAGAGCCGGTCCGAGAATGAGGAGTTTGCGAGAGTTGTCGCGGCTGTCTTTGCGAGCCGCCTGGATCCGACCCTGGAAGAGCTGGATGACATCAAAACGGCAGTCTCGGAGGCGGTAACGAATGCGGTGATCCACGGATACCGGGGCGGGAAAGGGAAAATAACTCTTGCTGCGGCAGCATGGGAGAAAGAGCGGCTGTTTTCCGTGACAGTCCGGGACGAGGGCGTCGGGATCGCGGATGTGGAGCAGGCGATGGAGCCGATGTTCACGACATGCCCGGAGGACGGTCGGTCCGGCATGGGATTTTCCTTCATGGAGGCGTTTATGGACCAGGTGGAGGTTGTCTCCGCGCCGGGAAAGGGAACCTCCGTCACGATGAAAAAGAAGATCGGCAGGTGACGGGATGGCGGACACTGCGGAACTTTTAAAATGTTCACACGCAGGGGATAAAGAGGCGAGAGACCGGCTCGTTATGGAGAATGCAGGACTTGTCTGGAGTATTGTAAAGAGATTTGCGGGCCGTGGAACGGAAGTGGAAGATCTGTTCCAGATCGGAAATATCGGGCTCATGAAGGCCATTGACCGGTTTGACACAGAGCTTGGCGTCCAGTTTTCAACGTATGCGGTACCGATGATCCTCGGTGAGATCCGCCGGTTTCTCCGCGACGACGGCATGATCAAGGTCAGCAGGCCGTTAAAGGAGCTTGCCGGGAAGGTAGGAGCGGCGAGAGAGAAGCTGGAAGCGGATCTCGGGAGGGAGCCGACCGTGGAGGAACTTGCAAAGTCCGTCGGGGCGAGCCGTGAGGAGGTGGCGGCGTCCATGGAAGCCGGGGCGAGAGTCGGATCCATCTATGAGCCGTTTGATCCCGGTGACGGGACCGGCGGCTGCCTGGCCGATAGGATCGCGGAAAAGACATCGGAGAACGACCGTGTCCTGGATCGGATCGTTTTGTCAGAGCTTCTCTCTGACCTCGGAGAGCGGGAGCAGCAGCTCATAAAGCTGCGCTATTTTGAAAACCAGACCCAGACTGCAATCGCATCCCGACTTGGAATTTCACAGGTTCAGGTGTCACGGCTGGAGAAGAAGATCCTGCGGGAGATGCGGGAGAGGATGATGGGGTGAAAGGGACATTATAGGGTGATTTAAGGAAAAGGATAAGGATAAGAGTGTATTGGCTGTAGCTGATACACTTTTTTCTTTGGAACGAACAGCAGGTAAAGAAAGATCACATTTGCAGATCAGAATTGCAGTCAGAATAAATTTAAAATGCGAGTTTGTAAAGCATGGATACGAAAAAGTGCTGTATCGATTGTACTGTTCGCATTCCTATGGTATGATAAAAGAAGTGAAATACTGAAGATGAAATAGATAATGGTAAGAGGTGACAATATGGCAGTGTGCTATAAAAAACTTTGGAAAATGTTGATCGATAAAGATATGATAAAAAAGGATTTACGCCTGCAGACTGGTTTCAGCACGACAACCATGTCAAAGCTGTCTAAGGATGAAAATGTCAGTATGGATGTAATTGAAAAAATTTGTACCGTGTTAAATTGCGATGTTGGAGACATCATGGAGTTCATACCTGATAAAAAAGAGGAACAGTAAGGAGGCATACCATTATGGATCATTCGTATCCTTATATTGCATCTTTGACCAGAGAACCGTTCCTTTTTTATGAGATGCGTTCCACTGCAAAGCTGATGAGCGAAGGACTTTCCGATGAAGCGATTGCAGAAGAAATCATGAAGCAGAATCTTTTCCAGTATCCGACGGAGAAGTCGATTACCCGGATGGCAAAAGCCTGTATTAAAAGGCTTCATGCGTTGGAAGATGATACACTGGTGATGGCGATTGCATCACATCCGACGGACGAGGCAAAGCAGATTTGTCTGTATGCAATGATGAAGCAGAGCCGACTTGTCTGGGAGTTTATGCTGACAGTCATTGGCGAGAAGTACAGATTAAGGGACACGTCCTTTGGTAAGATAGATTTGAATACATTTTTTATGCGTTTACAGGAGCAGAATGATACCGTAGCTTCCTGGAGCGACAGCACAATAACTAAGTTAAAACAGATTATTGCCAGAGTGCTTGTGGAGACAGAATATCTCGACAATCTCAAGGCAGATCATTTGAACCCAGTATGGCTGCATCCTGTTTTGGAGAATGCCATTAGAAGCAATGGGGACACGGCGGTACTGCCAGCGTTTAATTGCTTTTCGTAGGAGGTAGCCAATGAGTGACATAAAAGAACGCCTGGACAAAGTTCGGGCATTGATTCAGGAACCGGAGTTCCTGGAAGGCAAAGGACTCAGCAATGAGGTGAATATCAGAATCTTCTGCTATGAGCCGGAAAATGAAATGGTGGTTCGGCATTTTGTAAATCAGCTGGAAACCGATCAGTCCTTAGAGTGCCATTTGAAGATTTGTAATTTATATAAAACATTTCTCTCTATTTGTGATGACATGGACATCACAGATGCGATTCCTGATATGGAAGAAGCTGACGGAAGTGAGTATCTTCTGGAACAGTTAAATTCCGCAATCGGCAATGGAGAGTTCATTGATAAAATCCAGTACGAGCCGCATGAACCAGGCGATGTACTGATGCTGACAGGTGTAGGTGAAGTATTTCCATTTATGAGAATCCATACATTACTGGAAGCCTTGCAGCCGTATTTTTCGGATGTTCCGATTCTTGTTATGTATCCGGGTGAGTTTGATGGTCGTCATGTAAAACTGTTCAATCGTCTGACACCAAATGATTATTACCGGGCATTCAACGTGATAGATTAAGGGGGATAAAGCCATGATGATTCGAGATATGTTTGCGGATGACATCAACCGCAAAATCAATGGTGTTATTAAAGTCGATCAGGCTGCTGATGATGTAATTGAGCAGGAATTAAATGAGTATGTCATTACCAGAGAATTGAAGAAACATTTCATTACATTCTTCAATTATTACGGTGATGCGTTTGACCAGCCGACTGCCGATATGGGTGTCTGGATTTCTGGCTTCTTTGGAAGTGGTAAATCGCACTTCTTAAAAATGCTTTCCTATCTTCTGGAAAACAAAGAAGTAAAAGGAATCCGAAGTGTAGAGCGTTTCCGCAAAAAGTTTGAGGACGATCCGGCAACCTTTATGCTGATTGATCGTGCTACCAAAGGACCGACTGAGACAATTCTGTTTAATATCGATATCGAAGGATTCAGCAATAAAGACAAGACTGCGGTTCTTCGTGTTTTTGCAAAAATGTTTTATAACCATCTGGGATTTTACGGTGAAAATCTGAAAGTTGCCATGATGGAGCGTTATATTGACCAGCAGGGAAAGACCGAGGAGTTTCGCAGAGTCTTTGAAGAAAAGAAAGGAAAGTCCTGGCTGGAAATGCGTCGTGCATTTGCGTTCAATGGCAAGTTCATCATCCCGACTTTAATGGAAGTTCTGGATATGAGCGAGGACGATGCTAAGGCGTGGTTCAATGATAAAACGGCAACAGAAATTTCCATTGCACAGCTTGTAGAAGATATGAAAGCCTATGTAGACACCAAACCGGCAAATTTCCGTCTGCTGTTTATGATCGACGAGGTTGGTCAGTATGTCGGCACAGATACCGATATGCTTTTGAATCTCCAGTCTTTGACAGAAAAGATCGGAAGCGAATGTGAAGGCAAGATCTGGGTGATCTGCACCGGGCAGGAAGCAATTGATGAAATCATCAAAGTCCGTGCCGATGAGTTCTCCCGTATTCAGGCTCGTTTCAAAACAAGATTGAGCTTATCTTCTTCTTCTGTGGATGAAGTCATCCAGAAGCGTATTCTGAAAAAGAAACCGGAAGCAACAGCTGATCTGGAAACTGTTTACGAGCAGAATGATTCTGTTCTGCGTAACCTGTTCAGTTTCAGCGGTTCGATTCTGGACATCAAAGGTTATTCCGGTCCGAGGGAGTTTACAGAGAACTTCCCGTTTGTGCCGTATCAGTTTATCATCATGCAGAAAGTATTTGCAGAAATCCGGAAACACGGAAATTCCGGCAAACATCTTTCTGGCGGTGAGCGTTCCATGCTCTCCGGCTTCCAGGAAGCTGCTCAGAAAATTCAGGAGAAGGATGAGTATGCTCTTGTTCCATTCTTCCGCTTCTATGATACCGTACATACTTTCCTGGACGGTTCTATTCGCCGAGTGATTGAGCGTTGCCAGAAAGCAGCGGACAATGGTGATGGTATTGAACAGCAGGATGTGGATGTGCTGAAACTGTTATATTTGATTCGCTATATTGATGATATTCCTTCTAATCTGGACAATATCGTGATCCTCATGGCAGACGATATTCGTGTGGATAAGATTATCATGCGTGAAGCCGTCCGTGGCTGTCTTGATCGTCTGATGAGCCAGAACTATATTGGCAGAACAGGTGACACTTATAACTTCCTGACGGATGAAGAACAGGACATTCAGCGTGAAATCCGGGATACCAATGTGGATACTGCTTCTATCGTGGAGCGTATCGCCCAGATGATTTACGGTGATATTTTTACAACCAAGAAATTCCGTTATGGAAAATATGACTTTGCTTTCGATCAGATGGTAGATGGAATTACAGTCGGTGTAGCAACAGGCGGTATGCGCCTGCGTTTCCTGACGGTCGCAACAGATGCCACAGAAAAAACAGAGTTCCGTCTGATGACAGAATCCAAAGGCAATGAAGCCATCGTTGTTCTGGCAGATACGCCTTACTATGAATCCCTGGAATCTGCCATGAAGATTCGTAAATATGTGAAGCAGAGAAATGTAAGCCAGCTTCCGAAGAGTGTGCAGAAAATCATCAGCGACCAGCAGGATGAAGCCGGAAAATATGAGCTGAGTGCCATGACAGAATTACAAAATGCCATCGAAGGGGCACAATTCTATGTAGACGGTGAGCATCTGGAAATCAAGGGTGGGAATGCCAAAGCTAAGATTGACCAGTCACTGGAATATCTGGTTGCTCATGTTTATAGCAAGCTCGATTTAATCACAGAAAATGCAGGCAGTGATGCAGATATTATTGCAATTCTGACCGGTGCTGTCACCATGCTCCCAGGCATGGAGCCAAACCGTGACGCTGCTTCTGCTATGGAAGAATATCTGGAAATGCAGGATGCGAAAAAGCTGCCGACTTCTATGGCAGATGTGCAAAGCAAATACAGTGCGATTCCGTATGGCTGGAAAGAAATCGACATTGCTGCGGTTGCAGCACAGCTAATTTTCGCTCAGAAAGTAACCATCAAATATGCAGGCAATACTATTCAGCCGGGCGACCCGAAATTGCCGGATATGCTCCGCAAAAAGAGCGAAATCGGTAAGACTTCCATCAGCAAGCGAAAAACCATTTCCGCTACGATGATGCGTGATGTCAAAGAAATGCTCCGTGAGTATTTCGACATCATGGATGTGCCGGATGATGAAGATGGTCTGATTCGCTTTGTAACAGAAAAATTCAGCGAACAGCGTGACTACTATGCTTCTCTGAATGCCCGCTATGAAGGTCATAAATACCCGGATCGTGGACTTGTGCAGACAGCGATTGGTCTTATGGATGATGTTCTTTCTCAGAAGAAGGACAATATCGCACTTATTGAGCGTGTTCTGAAAAAAGAAGATGCTTTGTTTGATAATAAAGAAGCTATGAGCAACGGTATTGAGAACTTCTTCAAAACACAGGTGACGGTATTTGACCAGGCAGTGCAGTTTGAAAAATCTCTGCATGATGACCTTGACCGCATTGCGGAAAACGAAGAAGCTCATAAAGCACTGAATACCATTCGCCTGATTACTATGGTTCAGATAGGCAGTAAATTCAACTATAACTGGATTCGGGAGTTAAATCCGCTGATGGATACGGTTCGCACTGCCCATGATAAGATGCTGGAAGAAAAACGTGCTGAGGTTCTGGAAACCGTTCGACAGTGTATGGAAGCAACCCATACTGCCGCAAATGGTGATTCCAAGGCATCCCATCTGATAGAAAAATCAGATAAGTATTTCAGTCAGTGCAAGGAAAAGATTGCCGAGTTAAAGAGCCTTGCCCTTCTGGATGCGATGTTCCTGCCGATGTGCCAGTATAAGGATGATACGGTCAGCAATATCGAAGCCGTTCTCACTCCGCCTGCTCCGAAGCCGCAGGTTCAGCCGACGCAGACAGAAAAAGAACAGGCTCCAGCAAAGAAAAAGGTAGTCCGTGCGTATAACCGTCAGGTTGTGTTCCAGGCAAAGACGTTACAGACAGATGCGGACATTGATGATTATGTAGAGAAGATTCGTTCTCAGCTGAAACAGTTGCTGAAGAATTGCGACGAGATTAAGCTGAACTAATAGGAGACGACTATGGATAAAAATGCGATTAAAAAGTTTGCTGTCTGGGCAAGAACAGAGCTGATCGCCCGTGTTTCACTGAAAGGTGTGGAATACGGCATTACAGAGGACAATATTGTTGATGCTGCAGCTGACAGCATCAACGGTAAAGTTCTTACCGATGCTGAGAAGAAACAGCGTCAGGCTCTGATTGCCGAGATTAACGATAAAGGATATAAGCAGGTCATGGAGGAGGTTGCCTACACATGGTTCAACCGCTTTTCCGCCCTGCGTTTCATGGAGGTCAACGGCTACCTTCCTTCTCATGTGCGTGTGTTTACGGACGAAGAAAACAACTTTAAGCCACAGATTATCACCGAAGCCATTCATCTGGAGTTGGATAGTCTGGATATGGAGAAAGTCTATGAGTTGAAAGAAGCCGAAAAGACCGAGGAACTGTATAAGTATCTGCTGATCGTGCAGTGCAACGCACTGAACAAGATTCTGCCGGGAATGTTCCAGAAAATCAGCGACTACACCGAGCTTCTTCTGCCGGACAATCTGCTGCGTGATGGCAGTGTGATTCATCAGATGATTGAGCTGATACCGGAGGATGACTGGAAAGATGCTGTCCAGATTATCGGCTGGCTGTATCAGTATTACAACAGCGAGAAAAAAGACGATGTTTTTGCCGCACTGAAAAAGAATGTAAAAATTACAAAAGAGAATATCCCTGCCGCTACGCAGCTGTTTACACCGGACTGGATCGTTCGTTACATGGTAGAAAACAGCCTGGGTCGTTTGTGGCTGGAAGGACACCCAGATGCGAAAAATCAGCTTCTGCCGACTGAGGAAGAACAGACTGCCTATGTTGCCGGAAAGCGTGATCCAGAGGATACCAAATGGCATTACTATCTGGAAGAAGCTGAACAGGAGCCGGAAGTTCAGGCACAGCTGGCGGAAATCCGCAAGGAATATGCCGCACTGACACCGGATCAGCTGAAAGTAATCGACCCATGCTCCGGCTCCGGTCATATCCTTGCGTATATGTTTGATGTGCTGATGAAGATTTATGAATCCTACGGCTATACCACTCGTGAAGCAGTGGCAAGCATTGTGGAGAATAACATCTACGGTCTGGATATTGACGACCGTGCAGCACAGTTGGCATACTTTGCGGTAATGATGAAAGCCCGCCAGTATGACCGCCGCTTCTTCAGCCGTGGTATTCAGCATCATGTGTACTCTATTGTAGAGAGCAACCATGTAGATAAAATTGCTGTGGAGTATTTCTGTAATGGGGATGTCAAGCTGAAGGAAGTTATGGATACCATTATCAGCGAACTGCATGATGCAAAGGAATACGGTTCTATTCTGACAGTCACTCAGCAGGATTGGTCTGCCCTTTATGACCGCTTTTCAGAGATAACAGAGGACATCAATATGTCCCGTGATGTGGCACTGGCAGAACTGTTGCCATTGGTGCAGGTGGCAGAAGCATTGGCACAGAAGTATGATGTGGTAGTGACGAATCCGCCGTATATGGGTATGCCGGGTATGAGTGCGGATTTAGCAAATTATGTGAAAAATTATTATCCGGATAGTAAAACGGATTTGTTTGCAGTTTTTATTGAAAAATGCAAAGCATTATTAAAGGTGAATGGTTATCAGGCTATGATCACGCAACACGCATGGATGTTCTTGTCAAGTTATGAAAAGTTGCGTCAAAAATTATTTGCTTCGGATATTGTAAATATGGCACACCTTGGTGCAAGGGCATTTGAAGAAATCGGTGGAGAGGTGGTTCAGACTACTTCTTTTGTAATTGCAAATCGCTCTATAAAAAAATACGAAGGTATTTATTGTAGGTTAGCACAGCCGACAACACAACAAGGAAAAGAAGATATGTTTTTGGCAAAGGAAAATGTATATTGTGCAAAACAAAGTAGCTTTTCTGCAATTCCAGGTAATCCGATAGCATATTGGCTTAATGAGTCGTTCGTAAAAAACTATGAAAAATATCCGCTTGTAGGCAATGTATCAAATGTAAAAAAAGGAATGTTCACGGGAGCAAATGATTTGTTCTTTAGATTATGGCATGAGCCTTTATTTAGTAGCATTGATTTTGGAGTCACTACAAAAGAAGAAGTTTCAAATGCTCATTATGTTCCTATGAATAGTGGCGGTTCCTTTAGAAGATGGTATGGTAATAGGTGGAATATCATAAAGTTTGACAAAAAGCACTATGATATGATTACAGCGAATAAAGGACATCGAAACCCACAATTTTATTTCCAGAAATCTGCAGTATGGACCAAAATAACTACTGGAAATTTTTCTTTGCGTATTTCAGAAGCTGGCTTTATCAATAATGATGCAAGTATGGCAATTTACAAAGGGAGTGTTTCGCTTGAGTTGATTGCCGGACTGCTTAATAGTAAAGTGGCACAATATTATTTGAATTTGGTGAATGAATCTCTAAATTATACAACAGGAAATGTTTCTTCGATTCCATACATTTCAAATAACGATGCTGAAATTGAGAAGAAAGTAAATAGCTGTATTGATATTTCAAGAACTGACTGGGATTCCTTTGAAACATCATGGGACTTCCAGCACCACCCGCTGCTCCGCAAGGTTTCTAACGTTTCCGAAGCCTTTGACCAGTGGCAGAATGAATGCGACAACCGCTTTAACCAGCTGAAAGCAAACGAGGAAGAACTGAACCGTATCTTCATCAACATTTACGGCTTACAGGACGAACTGACACCAGAGGTTGAGGATAAAGATGTAACCGTCCGCAAGGCAGACCTTGGCAGAGATATTCGTTCTTTCATTTCTTATGCGGTTGGTTGTATGTTTGGTCGTTACTCAATATACAGACCAGGTTTAATTTATGCCGGTGGAGACTGGAAGTCTGTTTATGGAGATTTCCCAGTAAGTAAAATTGAATTGAATGAAAATATCATTCATGGTTCAGGATTCCATACTTATGGTACTCCAATTACGAATAGAGCAGTCGTGTACTTGAAAGAACCGAATGAAATGAAAGATGCTGAAGAATTCTGGGGAGTTGATGCGGATAACATCATCCCAATCTGTGACGATGAATATTTTGAGGATGATATTGTCGGTCTGTTCGTGGAGTTCGTGAAAATGGTCTACGGAGCAGAGACACTGGACGAGAATCTGAAATTTATTGCCGATGCTCTGGGCGGCAAAGGTCAGCCGAAGGATGTGATTCGCAACTACTTCCTCAATGATTTCTACACTGACCATTGCAAGATTTACCAGAAACGCCCGATTTACTGGCTGTTTGACAGCGGCAAGAAGAACGGCTTTAAGGCATTGATTTATATGCACCGCTATCAGCCGGACACTATTGCCCGTATCCGTACTGATTATGTACATGAACAGCAGGCTCGTTACCGTACCGCTATTGTTGATCTGGAACAGCGTATTGCCAACGCTTCCACCGGCGAACGTGTGAAGCTGAACAAAAAGCTGACTGCTTTGCAGGCACAGGATGCGGAAATCCGTACCTACGAGGAAAAAATCCACCACCTTGCTGACCAGATGATTTCCATCGACTTGGACGACGGCGTGAAGAAAAATTATGCAATTTTCCAGGATGTTTTGGCTAAAATAAAGTAAAGGAGGGCTTGCGTATGCTGGCAGATGAGAAGATTAAAAATTCCAATGAACTTGAGTTTGCTGTGTTTTGCATTGAAAATGTTGCGGCAAAGCTGGGTGTGGATGCAGAGCGTGTCTATCAGGCATTTACCGAAAAGAGCGATATTCTGAGCGGTTATATTGTGCCGGAATATGAAGTATTGCACACTCAGAGCCGGGAATATATCGTAGATGACCTCCTTGATGTGATGAAGGAAAGGGGTGTGGAAGTATGATTCTCTATCATGGCTCTTTCTTAGAGATTGAACAGCCGGATTTGGTTCATTCTCGTCCCAACGTAGACTTCGGGCGTGGCTTTTATGTCACGCCGCTGTATGAGCAGGCTGCGAAGTGGTGTGGAAAATTCAAACGCCGAGGAAAAGACGGTATTATTTCAAAATATGAATATAATGAGAGTCGGGAAGCGAAACTGAAAGTTTTGAAATTCGATTCTTATTCCGAAGAATGGCTTGATTTTATTCTGAACTGCCGCAGTGGAAAAGATATGACGGATTACGATCTTGTACTTGGTGGTGTTGCCAATGATAAGGTGTTTAATACTGTGGAGCTGTTCTTTGACGGACTGATTGATAAAGCAGAAGCAATCAATCGTTTGCGTTATGAAAAGCCGAACCTGCAAATCTGTTTCCGTACAGAAAAAGCACTGTCTTTGCTGCATTTTGAAGGGAGTGAAAGACTATGACCGCAAATCCGATTTTACTTCAGAAAAAATATAGCCGTGTAATTGAGTGTTTTGCAAAACAGCAGGGGCTTTCACTGGATGCGGCGTTGGACTTTTTCTATCATTCCGAGGTTTATCAGTTGATACGGGACGGTGTATCGGATATGCACTGCATGAGTGACGCATATTTGGCGGATGAACTGGAGCAGGAATATCAGACGAAAAATTAGTAATCGGGGCATATAGTGGTGAAGTTGATTTGTATGTCCATATTGATTGAAATCGTGACCTCGTTGACCTCAATTATGACCTCGATTATGCCGGATAACGACAATAAAATGCCGGATAACACTGAAAAGTGCCGGATAATACCATAAAAGTGCCGGAAAGGTGCCGGATAAGTGCCGGAAAGCCGCCGGGAAAAGAAAAAACGAAAGGAAGGTAGAGGATGGATACAGACAAAGTAATACAAGACTTGAACCGGCGGTTTGCTGCCCCTTTGCCGGAATTTTATCAGCGTCGTATCATCTTCTGGTACGATGAAGATAAAGAATTTGAGGACAAGCTGGACGAGGTGGTTCTGGAAAATGCAAAAGTGATTGCACTGACCGGAAACAATTCGTTTTCAGTGAAAAAGCTGCTTACTGTGGATGATTTGACTACGAATTATCTGGTTTACAGTCCGTGTGTCTATAATCCTCCGGATGATAACTGGCTTTTGGATATAGAACTTTACAGCGAGGAGTTCCGGGCAGATCTGATTTCCATTTGGATGGATGAGATGGGACTTGCATCGAATCCGGCCATGCGAAAACAGGTCAAGAATTATCGTGCTTATTTCAATGCGAAAGACCGCCGTTTGAAAATCAGCACACAGAATAAAGTCCCGGCAACTCCGGCACAGCTGCATATGGCTGTTATGGCGGCAATCTGCGGATTGAAGGATGCACAGCCGAATCAGATATTACGCAGTGTGTTTCGGGCAGGGCTTGATTTGAATAACAATGCGGTTTATCAGGATTTTGTAAAGTATCATGCAGATGGTGCATTTTGGGCGATGGTTCGCCAGGGATGCGGCTTTGCTGAGGAAGAACCTGATCTTGGACGGCTGGCACTTCATTTGCTGCTAACCGCTGCTACCCGCACCATGCGGCAGGAATATCTTGCCGGACTGGATGGCTTTATTTCCATGCCACACCAGGCATATTGCTATGATTTTATTTCCGAATGGCTTCATAGTGAAGATAAAGAACAGCTTTATGATGTAGCAAGGTACGTTGAGGATGAAGCTCGTTTGCATCAGCGATTTGAAAAGCTGACAGTGGATGATCTAGTTGGTACAGAGTGCTTCCCGTGCATCAACGAAGTAATTTTGACAAAGCTGATGACAGAAATCAGTGACCATATCATTGATGTGGATACCATCACTTCTACCGTAGAGAAACGCAGAACCTGTGCATGGTATGAGCCGTTTGAGAACTTCTATGACGGTATTTTACAGGTAGCAAATATGCAGAGCTTCTTCAAAGAACACTCTGCCGGATTCCATACCGCAGAAGCAAAAGGCATCTGGAAGGAATACACGGAAAGCTATTATCAGATGGACACTTACTACCGTTTGTTCCATCTGAGTTTCCAAAAGAGTCTGGAGACTTCCAATATTCTGCTGGATGACCTGTTCAAGCACGTTGTAGATAAGGTGGAAGGACTTTATGCGCACTGGTTCTTAGGAGAATTAGGTAATAACTGGTCGGATGTGTGTGCAGACGAACTGGCGACTTATGGCAAGGTTCTGGAAGTTCCGCAGCAGGAAGAATTTTATCGTTCCCGCATCAAGACTTCGGATACAAAAGTGTTTGTGATTATTTCGGATGCGATGCGTTATGAAGTGGCAGCGACGATGGCAGATCAGCTTCGCAGAGAAACCCAGAGTAAGGTCTCTATCAGCAGTATGCAGAGCATTTTTCCTTCTATCACGAAGTTCGGTATGGCGGCATTGCTTCCGCATAAGGAACTGACGGTAGAACTTCGGAATGATGTTCTGACAGTGCTGGCAGATGGACAGTCTACGGCAAGCGGCTATCGAGATAAAGTTCTGAAATCAGAAGATCCGGCAAGTGTCGCTTTGAAATATAATGATATTATTGCTATGAAACGTGCAGAACGAAGTGCGTTGGTGAAAGGCATGGATGTGGTTTACATCTATCACGACACCATTGATGAAGCAAGCCATACTTCTGATACGGCTGTTTTTGCTGCCTGCGACAAGGCTATTTCCGAATTGAAGAATCTTGTCCGTATTATTGTCAATGAGTTTGGCGGCACGAATATTTTGATTACAGCTGATCATGGGTTTCTTTATACATACAGTCCGCTGACTGAGGACGACAAAGTAGGCAAAAACGAGTTTTACGATGTGGACAGGGAAAATATCAGTGATTTGAAAAAAGAAAGTGCAAAACGCTGTGTAGAATACGGTAGACGCTATGCAATTATGCAAAAAGGTGTGCAGCCAAATTACTTATTGCCTGTGAAATTCCTGGACGGCAATAGTGAATATGATGGATTTGCACCGAGAGAAAGTATTCGTATCAAAATGAATGGTGGTGGCATGAACTTCGTGCATGGCGGTATCAGTTTGCAGGAAATGGTGGTTCCGGTTATTGAATACCACTATCTCCGTAATGATTCTATGGAGTACAAACGCAACAAGCAGAAATATGATACGAAGCCGGTAACGGTCAATTTGCTGTCAGCAAACCACAAAATCAGCAATATGATTTTCTCACTGAACTTTTATCAGAATGATGCTGTCGGTGCCAATCGTGAAGCGGCTACTTATCAGGTTTACTTTACGGATGAAAACGGTAAGCAGATCAGTGATGTTCAGAAGATTATTGCAGATAAGACAAGCGACAATGGTGCAGAGCGTACTTTCCGCTGCCAGTTCAATCTGAAGTCTTTGAAATACAGCAATACGGCTATTTATTATCTGGTCATTGCAGATGAACAGGGATTGCAGATGCCGCAGCGTGAGCCATTCCAGATTGACATCGCTTTTGCGGTGGATGAGTTTGATTTCTTTAGTTAATGCCGCAGGAGGACGGAAAGATGGAGCAATTTACAGAGGGTGAAAGCACCCGTGAAGAAATAAAGAACAAGCTCCGCCAGAACTTTGACGGTAAGATTGTTCGAAAAGACCTGACAAAGAAAATCAAGGAAGGGGCAAATGTCCCGGTTTATGTGTTAGAGTTCCTGCTGGGGCAGTATTGCAGCTCAGATGACGAAACGGTGATTGAAAAGGGCGTACAGAATGTCAAGAGGATTCTTGCGGATAACTTTGTACGCCCGGATGAATCACAGAAAATTCTCTCTCAGCTGCGTAAAAAAGGCAGTCACACAATCATTGATATGGTGACGGTTCGTTTGGATATGAAAAAGGACTGCTTCTTTGCAGAGTTTTCAAATCTGGGAGTTGGTAATGTACCGATTGCGGATGAATATCCGGAAAAGTTTGACCGTCTGCTTTGTGGCGGTATCTGGTGTATTGTTCAGCTGGACTATGAAGTGGAAGGTGATAACAACTTTGGCATTGAGGATATTGATGGAAATCCGCTTCGTTCCAAACAGAAAAAGCAGAAAGATATTTCGCCAATCAGTATCCGCAAGCTGACACCAATCCAGATGCCGCATATTGATATTGATGAATTAAAACAAGGACGAAAAGCATTTACAAAGGATGAATGGCTGGACATTCTTTTGCGTTCTATTGGCATGGAGCCTGATGAATTTACATACCGTGAGAAATGGCTGCTTTTGACCCGTATGATTCCACTGGTTGAGAACAATTTTAATCTTTGTGAGCTGGGACCGAGAAGCACTGGTAAGTCCCATCTCTACAAAGAGATTTCTCCGAACAGTATTTTGATTTCCGGCGGACAAACGACGGTTGCAAATCTGTTTTACAATATGGGTCGCAAGACCGTAGGACTGGTTGGATTATGGGACTGTGTGGCTTTTGATGAAGTTGCCGGGATCAAATTTAAGGACAAAGACGGCATCCAGATTATGAAGGATTACATGGCATCCGGTTCTTTTGCCCGTGGCAAAGAAGAAAAGGCTGCAACTGCTTCTATGGTCTTTGTAGGAAATATCAATCAGAGTGTGGATGTGCTGCTGAAAACATCCAGCCTGTTTGATCCGTTCCCAACAGAAATGGGAACGGATACAGCATTTCTTGACCGTATGCACTGCTATCTTCCTGGCTGGGAGATTCCGAAGTTCAGACCGGAACACTTTACCAATGATTACGGCTTTATCAGTGATTATCTGGCAGAGTTTATCCGGGAACTTCGTAAGGAACAGTATGGAGATGCACTTGACCACTACTTCCGTCTGGGAAAGAACTTAAATCAGCGAGATACCATAGCAGTTCGCCGTATGGTGGATGGTTATCTGAAATTGATGTATCCAGATGGCGAATTTACAAAAGAAGAACTGAAAGAAGTTATTCAGATTGCATTGGAAATGCGTCGCCGTGTCAAAGAACAGCTGAAAAAGCTGGGCGGCATGGAGTTCTATGATGTAAACTTTTCCTATATCGACCTGGATGATATGTCAGAGCATTATGTTTCTGTACCGGAACAGGGCGGCGGCAAGCTGATACCGGATGGAATGTGCAATCCGGGACAAGTTTATACCGTGTCCAGAGGAAAAAGCGGTATGCTTGGTGTATTCCGTCTGGAAAGCCAGATGTTGCCAGGCAATGGTAAAATTGAGCGTACCGGACTGGGCAGTGATTCTAAGTGCAAGGAAGCTGTGAATACAGCATTTAACTACCTGAAAGCCAATGGTAACCGGATCAGCGGTTCGATCAGCACTTCGACCAAGGACTATATCATCAATTATCAGGACTTACAGGGTATCGGGATGACGGATAAACTGGCGCTCTCTACACTGATTGCTCTTTGCTCGATTGCACTTGGAAAGCCAGTCGTAAGCAATCTGGCGGTACTGGGTGATATTACAATCAGCGGAACAATGATAAAAGTGGATGAGCTTGCAAACACACTTCAGGTATGCCTGGACAGCGGAGCAAAGAAAGTTCTGATACCGAGTACCTCTTTTGTGGATTTTGCAAGCGTTCCTGCTGATCTGATGAGTGCATTTCAGCTGATTCCGTATCAGAGTGCAGAAGATGCGATATTTAAGGCATTGGGCGTAGAATAAGTATATAAAGTTAGGAGGGCATGAATGGCTATTGAGAAGGTAATCATTCAAAATTTTAAGAAATTTAAGGAACCATTTGAAATCAGTTTTAACGAAAATATCAACTTGTTGGTTGGCGATAATGAATCCGGAAAGTCCACCATTCTCGAAGCCATTCATGTGGCTTTAACAGGTATGTATGCGGGCCGCAGTATTCGAAATCAACTATCTGCATATCTGTTCAATCGAGAGGCTGTTCAGGAATATCTTGAATCCATAAAAGCTGGTCATCCGATTGCACCACCGCAGATAATGATAGAGATATATTTTAAGAGTGGTACTTTACCAGAATATGAAGGAAACGGGAATTCGGAAAACAGTGACGGTGTCGAAGGTATTAAATTTACGATAGAATTTTCAGAAAAATTCAATGCGGATTATGAAAAATTACTTCAAGCAGAAAAATTGACCAGCCTTCCTATTGAATTTTATGAAGCCAAGTGGTTCTCGTTCAGCCGAGATGAGAAAATGCCAAGGTTCCTACCTGTAAAATCGGTAATGATTGATTCATCAAATTATAGATACCAAAACGGGTCGGATGTTTATATTTCCAGGGTGGTAAAAGATTTCTTGGAGCCGGAAGATATAACAGCAATAACTCAGGCACATAGAAATATGATTGATGAATTTTCTAAAAACGAAGCCATTCAAACTATTAACAAAAAAATAAGTGCTGCCTCAACGGTGATGAATGAAAAAATATCATTAAGTGCGGATCAAGGAGTTCAGAATTCATGGGAGTCAAGTTTGGTTACTCAGGTGGATGGAATACCTTTTGCCCATGCAGGAAAAGGGGCCCAATGCGTGATAAAGACGCAGTTGGCTTTGAGTCATAAACAGGCAGAAAAGGCAAACATCATTTTGATTGAGGAACCCGAAAGTCATCTGTCATTTTCAAGATTGAGTGAATTGATGGTGGCTATTGAAAAAGCTGCATCTGGTAAGCAAATTATCGCATCAACACATAGTAGCTTTGTTGCAAATAAGCTTGGATTGGAAAACTTGTTGTTGCTCTCGAATAATAATTGCTGTTCAATGAAAGATTTAAAGGAAGATACTTTTGAATTTTTCAAAAAAGTAGCAGGATACGATACCTTGCGCCTGATTTTATGCAAGAGAGCAATTTTAGTGGAAGGTGATTCTGATGAGCTGGTTGTTCAAAGAGCCTATATGGATACATATGATGGAAAGCTTCCAATACAGGATGGTATTGATGTAATGACTGTCGGTGGCGTTACATTTAAGCGTTACCTGGAAATTGCACAAGTATTAAAAAAAGAAACTGCTGTTGTGACAGATAACGACGGGAATATTGATGCTGTAAAAGAAAAATACAAAGATTATAACGAAATTCCTTATATCAAAATCTGTGTTGACGAGACAGTAGATACTGGTGATTTAATACTGTCTGACAAAACTTTTAATTACAACACATTAGAGCCCAAAATATTAAAGGAAAATGGGCGAAAATTGTTGAATGATGTATTTGGAACAGCATATCAGAGTGATGATGAAATGCATAAATATATGCATGCTCATAAAACGGATTGCGCCATGGCAATTTTTGAATCCCCTATCAAAATTTCATATCCGGAATATATAATGAAGGCGGTCAAAAATGAGTAGCTTAATTATTGCGGCAGCCGGAGCCGGAAAAACAACTTTTCTTATTGACCAAGCATTAAAAATACCAGAAAATGTTTTGATAACTACCTATACAGATGCCAATGAGCAAAGTATTCGAGATAAATTTTATGAGCTACATGGATGCATTCCGTCTAATGTAACAATTATGCCGTGGTTCTCTTTACTGATAAAGCATGGTATACGGCCATATCAGAGTTATCTCATAAAAAACAGAGTTTCTGGGGTGTTTTTAGTAAACAAAGCAGATAAAAATTTGCTGAAATTGAAGGATTCAAATGAAAAGAAATATGTAACGACTTCTGGAAATGTATATTCTAATATGATTTCAAAACTGCCATGTGTGTTAGATGACTTATCGAAGGGCTGTGTATTTCGCAGAATGAAAAATATCTTTCCTTACATTTTTATAGATGAAATACAAGACTTCGCTGGATATGATTTGGAAATTATTAAAAATCTGCACGAAATTGGCTGCCAGATGATTTTAGTTGGAGATCCTCGGCAAACGACATATAGAACTCATTATGAAGCAAAATACAAAAAGTATTCTGGTGGGAAAATAATGGACTTTGTTAAGGATGTTATCCCTGGAATGGAGATTGATATATCTACATTGAGTGTGTCATATCGGAATAATCAAATTATCTGTGATCTGGCGAATCAAATGTATCCGTCTATGAAGACTTGCAATTCGGCCATGCACGAAACAACAGCGCATGATGGGATATTCTGGGTTCATGAAAATGATATTGACCAATATATTGATATATATCACCCTGTTCAGTTGCGACATGATAGAAGAACCAAAGTAAATGCAAAATCCAAACCAATGAATTTCGGATCTGCTAAGGGACTTACATTTAATAGGGTTTTGATATATCCGACAAAACCAATGTTGGATTGGTTGTCTGGAAAATCCCTAAATATGAAAAATGAAAGTCTTTCTAAGTTTTATGTTGCAGTAACAAGAGCGCGATATAGTGTGGCATTTGTATACAAGACGAAGCAACTACCATCTAAGGACATTGGAACAAAGTGGACACCTGATGTATTGGAATAAAGAACGAATGGCACGATAAGGAGTATTTAGTATTTGCAACAGAAATGTCACTGAGATATTTGCATTTTGAAGGGAGTGAGCTTGTATGAACGAAAATCAGTTTAATGCAATGCTTGCAATCATCGTGCCGCATATTATTGAGCTGATTATAAAGAATAGTAATCTGGACACTGACAAGGCAATTTCTCTGTTTTATAAATCAAAACTTTATCAGGAACTCTCGGACGAAAAATCAAAACTGTGGCATTATAGTCCTATGACCTTATATACCATGTATCAGGATGAACTTTTAACGGGATCTTATGATTATCCGGAGGAGACATGAAAATGAATGCGGAATCCAACTTTTTGATCTATTGCATGGAACGATATCGCTATTTTAAAGACCTTTCAGGAGCTGATGTGGCAAAAATTTTTGACAGGTATGGAATCTATAGATATATAACAAAATATTTTGAATCACTTCATACAATGGGAGACGATTATATTGTTAAGGATATTGATGATTATATCAGCAGTTTGAATGGCGAAAGACCATGATGGCGAATTTGATGCTGCTTCAGAAAACCTTGCATAAAACCATTCCATCCTGCGCATCCTTCTCCTGACAGAAAAGTTTGGATGAAAAGGTGGAATGTGAAATGAAACCGTTGAAAGACTATGTGGAGATCGTTTTTGCGGTGCTAGCGCTGGCGGCTCTGGTGTTTGTGTTCTGGTATTTTCTTGTGGCGGTTCCGGCGAAACATGCGGAGCAGTCCGGGACGTTTGTGATGGTTCCGGGGGCGGAAGATCCAATCCGGAAAGGGAGTGTCACAGGGATCTTAAAGACACTTGAGGACGTGGAAAGAAAGCCGTGGAAGGCATGAGCAGTACGACTGTCTACTTAAAGATCCCTCAGGTGAAAGAGGTTTATGAGACGGAAGTGTATCTGGGGATGATCGCAGATGTCCACAGCAGCGACAGGGCTGCGGAGGCGAAGGCGAAAGCCGTGAAGGTCACCTCATTTTCCGGAAAGGGAAAGGAGGCGGCCTATGTCGGAAACGTCATGGATCTTGTGGAAAAGATCGAGAAGACAGGGCAGAATATCCAGGTGGACAATCTCGGAGAAACAGATTTTGTTGTCACATACCGGGCGAAAAGGAGGAAAAGCCGCCTCTGGGAGTGGATGAAGACGGGACTTGTCTCGACAGTGGCTTTTTTCGGGGCAGCATTTGCAATCATGACCTTCAACAATGACGCCAATGTGACGGATGTATTCGCGAAGCTCTACGAGATGGTCATTGGGACACGGGCGGACGGGCCGACGATCCTCGAGGCATCTTACTCCGTAGGACTTGCAGTGGGGATCCTGCTGTTTTTCAATCATTTTGCATCCTGGAAGATCACGGTGGATCCGACTCCGATCGAGGTGGAGATGCGCCTGTACGAGGAAAACCTGAATAAGACGCTGATCAAAAACGGCGGGAGAAAGGAGTCGGGGATCGATGTATCTTAGACTTGGACTCCTGGCGTTTGCGGGTCTCGGAGCGGGTGCTGTCATCGCGGCCGGAATCTTTGCCTTTCTTGCGATCATCGGTGTTTTTCCGCGGCTCATCGGTGTGACGCACACGGCAGAACATGTGCTGCTCTATGAGACACTGCTGATCCTCGGGGGAGTATGGGGAAATCTGGCGGATCTCTACCGTGTACCGTTTCCGTTTCCTGGGAGAATCGTGCTTGTAATATGCGGCATGTCTGTGGGGATCTTTGTCGGTTGTCTCGTGATGTCACTTGCGGAGACGTTAAAGGCGCTTCCTGTTTTAAACAGACGGATCCGGCTTGCGGTGGGACTTCAGTATGTGATCCTGGCTGTGGCAGCGGGGAAAGTGTTTGGGGCAGCAGTGTATTTTATAAGAGATTTCGGATAACGAAAAGCTGCTTTCGGGCAGCAAAAAGCCCATGGCTGCAGAGAAATCCTGCAAAGTGCCTGTCAGTCTGTGCCGGTTGAAATTCTGCGCCGGAGTGTATGTGTGTCTGAGTTGAAAATTATGAGGTGAAACTTATGGAGATCGACAAAAAAGAATACGGAAACTATGTAAAGCAGGTGACGCCGGTCCACAACACTTGGAAAAATCTCTGGCGCGCATTCCTGGTCGGCGGACTGATCTGCATGCTGGGGCAGATTCTGACTTCTGTCTATATGTCCTTCGGTATCGAAAAAGAGAGCGCTGCGTCATGGACAACCTTAAGTCTCATCGGACTCAGCGTGATCCTCACGGGAACCCATATATACCAGAAAATCGTAAAATTCGGCGGTGCCGGAGCACTCGTTCCGATCACCGGTTTTGCAAATTCGGTGGTTTCGCCGGCAATCGAATATAAGGCGGAGGGCCATGTCTTCGGGATCGGCTGCAAGATCTTTACGATTGCCGGACCGGTGATCCTCTATGGGATCTTTGCGAGCTGGGTACTCGGAATGGTGAAATTTTTCTGGAGATTCTAGGAAAATTCGGATCTTATACAGTCGAACGGTCTCTTCGTATGCTTTTGTATTTTACAATATTTCAGCTAAAAAGTCCTTGACTTAAACCTAAGTTTAAGTTTTATAATCATATCAGAAAATGAACTTATGCGGCTGTGTGAAAGAACAGCCGCAAACTTTTAAAATATGGAAATGAAAAAGATGCTGAAATTCAGAGAGTGCTGGATTTCCGCATCTTTTTTTGCATTTTGGGGAAGATATCGGTATCAAACATTTGCATGCTGTCACAGTGTATGGAAACTTCTTGACCATGAATGGCAACGGGAAAGCCGGAGCAGCAGATCATATGGGAGAAGTTGCGGAACGGTTGTTTGGCTATGAGCAGGCAGCGAAAGCGGATTGTAAATATCCGCTGAGAAATAAAAGACAGGAGCAGGAATGAAATGAAGGGAAAAACAGGAGAAGGAAAAAAACAGCGGGGGCGGGCGAGCATTGTATTTGAAACTCCGCCGGTGATTACCGCCGCAGCTTCAACCGTGGGAAAGAAGGAGGGGGACGGGCCGTTAGGGACATGTTTTGACCGGGTGGAGCTGGATCCCATGCTGGGGAAGAAAACGTGGGAGGAGGCGGAGAGCGAGCTTCAGAGCAGGACTGCGGGGCTTGTGATCGAAAAGAGCGGGCTTTCCAGGGAGGAGATCCGGTACTCGTTTGCGGGCGATCTTCTGGCGCAGCTCATTGCGACATCGTTCGGGAATGTGAATCTGGAGATCCCGATGTTCGGACTTTACGGGGCCTGTTCCACGATGGGAGAGGGACTGGGGCTGGGTGCCATGTGCGTGGAGGGCGGATTCGCAGACCATGTGCTCGTGAGCGCGTCTAGCCATTTTGCCTCGGCGGAAAAGCAGTTCCGTTTTCCGCTGGAGTATGGGAATCAGCGGCCGTATTCGGCGACATGGACGGTGACGGGATGCGGTGCGGTGATCTTATCTTCCGGGAGCTATCGGGGAGAGGAGCCGCCTCTTGCAAAGATCACGGCGGTGACGACCGGAAAGATCGTGGACATGGATTTTCATGATTCCATGAACATGGGCGCGGCGATGGCGATGGCGGCGCTCGATACGATCGTCAGAAATTTCCGGGATCTCGGGGTGGATGAGACGCATTACGATCAGATCATCACCGGTGATCTCGGGACTGTCGGAAGGAGACTTCTTCTCGATTATCTCATGCAGGCGGGATACCGGATCGAGAGCCGGTATATGGACTGCGGGATTGAGATGTTTTCACCGGAGGAGCAGGATACCCACGCCGGAGGAAGCGGCTGCGGGTGTTCGGCTGCGGTATTATGCGGATATATCTTGCCAAAACTGCAGAGTGGAGAGTGGAAACGGGTGCTGTTTCTACCGACCGGAGCACTGCTTTCAACGGTGAGCTTCAATGAAGGAAAAAGTGTGCCGGGGATCGCACATGCGGTGGTGCTGGAGACAGGATGACCGGATAAGCTGCAAGAGAATTCAGTATTAGAGAATCACAATGGGAGAAGGTGTCACTATGGAATATATAAAAGCGTTTGTGGTTGGTGGATTGATCTGCATGCTGGTGCAGATCCTGATGGAAAAGACGAAGATGATGCCGGGGCGGATCATGGTGTTGCTGGTGGTCAGCGGGAGTGTTCTGGGATTCCTTGGCGTTTATGAGCCGTTTGCAGAGTGGGCGGGGGCCGGAGCGACGGTTCCGCTTTTAGGGTTTGGGAATACGCTGTGGAAAGGCGTTGTGAAGGCGATGAGCGAGGATGGTGTGCTGGGAATCTTTAAGGGAGGATTTACGGCGAGTGCGGTCGGGATCAGCGGGGCGCTGGTGTTTGGGTATCTGGGGGCGATCGTGTTTCGGCCGGGGATGAAGGAATAGGGGGTACGCGGCGGGGAGACTCCGGGCGCGGACGCTTGGTGGATTCCG
>ERZ772805.1007-NODE-1007-length-26570-cov-14.436432_pt1 | contig 26570 bp, 25 predicted proteins | sample MGYA00511344_ERZ772805 | MGnify/ENA primary metagenome ERZ772805 (study PRJEB29015, sample SAMEA2737730) | human gut metagenome | biome: human gut; feature: human-associated habitat; material: faeces | place: China | collected 2012 ...
TAAAAATGGTTAACAGCCCCCGGAATATGTCCTGTCATGCCATCCATAACATCGACCACCGAACCATCATAACGTTCTGGGGCACGGGCATCGACGATAACATGAGAACCAGACTTACTCGCCTCTAATACCTCGTTACGACTCATGGTCATATCCGTTTGCAATGTATAGTTAAATGTCGTTGGTTCTGTAGGCAAAGGGGTAGGATCCTTAGTCAACAAATGACCTTCTTTCACCCACCGTTCAATACCACCAGATAAAACGCGTACATCTTTAAGACCCATATAGCGCAATGTCCACCAGAGACGACCGGCTAAGAATATCCAAAAATCATACACAACAACCTTAGAGTATTCATTGATTCCGAAGGTTTCAAGAGTTTTTGCCAATTGTTCCATATCTGGCAACGGATGACGACCACCATGTTCGCCGATAGGTCCCGTCAAATCCTTATCTATATCTACGGGAAACGACCCCTTAATATGACCTCGTTTGTAATCTTCAAACCCTCTTGCATCGAGGATAACAACCTCATCCATGATAGGTAATAATTCGTTAGGAGTGATGAAATTAGACATAATAACTCCTTTCATATGATTATATCGAAAAATACAAATCTGTTAATACCATTATATACGAGGGGAGTATAGAATACAATCAGCAACGGTTATTATACAAAAAAGAGGCTATAAATGCCTCTTTAATATTATAGCTTATCTATTTTTTGTAACTCATCGCCAATGCGCTTTACGATACCTGTTACCAAAGCATTACCCATAAAGAACATTCTCATCCGATCTGATACTTCTTCAACCTCACCCTTTGCATTGAGTTTGAATTTTGTCCAATCATCCGGAAAATCTTGTAAACGCTCTGCTTCAATTGGTGTAATCAAGCGATAATTTCCATTGATTTTTAATAAATGAGTTGAGCGATTGACACTACCTTCCGATGTAAGCATTGTTCGGCCTGGCAAATCTAAGGAATCATATTCACTCATGCCCCCCTCTGCATAGGTATACTCATGACCATCTGCTGAGGTGCGTGTCAACTTTTTAGGCCCCCGGAGATATTTGAACTTTTCAAGTTTATCCCCAGTAATATAATACTTAGCATCAACTGTTTCTTCTGGAACTACGATTTTCCCCATTGTAATCGGTGGCTCAACAATTGGATTGGTTTCAATAGTATAGTAATATCCATTAGTCATCAATCCAGAATTCCAAAATTTACCATCATTGAAAGTTTCGGAAACCTCCGCAATATCGCCTACTAACTGATTCGCATGTACACGTTTTTTAACAGCTGTTCCTTCTACTGGAAACTGACGACCAAATAAACCATCTTTAAAAATATATTTCTGATACTGTGCTAATCGTTCTTCTATAGTTGTATCTTTAGAAAATTTTGCTTCATATGTTGTATGTAAGCGTTCACCCCATTTTGTATCATTTCTAAATACAAAGAAGAAAACCCGACGACGTCGCTGTGCACGACCATAATCAGCAGCATTAATAACACGCCATTCAACAGAATATCCTAGTTCATTAAACGCGGCTAACATAACTGCAAAATCTCTTCCTCGTTGACTAGATGGAGCCTTTAGTAGTCTATCTACATTTTCGAGAACTAAATATTTTGGTTTAATAACCTCGGTAGCACGAATTATCTCCCAAAAAAGGACCCCTTTTTTACCTTCAATACCGAGTTCGTTCTTTTTACTTCTCGCTACAGAATAATCTTGGCACGGGAATCCACCTACAATCATATCAACGCCATTTTGCTTCATCTCTTCAAACTTCTCATTTGGAATGAGTGCAACATCGGTCCCGATATGTTCCATATTAGGGAATCTATATAAACCTACTTCATAAGCATCTTGTATCTTTCTCGATGGTTCATACTGATTAGAATATAGTGTTTGAAAGACCTCTTTACTTGAGTTCTCAAGGCCTACTATAAACCCACCTACACCATCAAACATAGAAAATATCTTCATTATAACCCCTTATCAATAAAATACTTCGAACATATTATATCAGATTCTAGAGAAGAGATCAAGATCGAATTTCTATTTCTTATCTAAATTTATAAGTTCTTTTCTCGTTACCAACCAATGCGATGTAGCTAAATCTTCTAATTGATTCCTATAAAGTATTATATTTAAAGGTTGCTCAGATAATATATTCCTGCCAGTTAAATACCACTTTGGATATGTCTCTTCCCCTACAGGTTCATCAATTTTATCAAGTGCTTTTTGCAAGATTTTTTCTTCTAAACTTACTCTTTTATCAGAAGCTACAGTATGAAACTTTACGATATCTGTATCAGCAGTGACTATATTTATAATGTATTCTTGAATGTCGGTCTTTTCAAAAAACATAGCTTCTATTTGTACAATGTCGTGATACTTTAAGCGGCTTTTATTGGTCCCAGCCTGTACCCATAACCAACATAATAAATATCGCTGTGTTGCATTATATTTTGGATTAGTCAGCCATCCCTCTTTTAATTTCCCATTATACATATAAGACACTTCAAAGGCGAATGTGGGCATAGCTTTTTCCTTTAAATTAGTTTTTGCATAATGGATAGCGGCCTTTTCATCTACAACAATTTTCTTTCCACTCTTAAGAGTAAGAACAGTATCGCTGCCTGCATGCTGTTTATCTAACTCTCTAGAGACTTCAAAATCAATAATATATCCTTTTTTTTTGAATCTTTCATAGAGAAAATCAACCAAAAACTTATTTACAGCCTGCTCTCCCAACAAGTCATCTTCAAAATTAAATTTAGTTCTCTCACTATAATCCATAAATTATAACTCTCTCACTATTTCTGCAATATACTCTCTATTTAACCAATATGTCTGTTTTGTAATCATTTGGCCATCTGGTAATCGAACTTTATCGGCTGCATTAGCAGCTTTTGGTCTAATGTGGCAAACGGCATTAAACTTAGCTCCTGGTAAATTATTTTTTACCCCTCTTGGTGTTTGTGTTAGTTCAACACCAACTGCTAATATGTCATGCACCGTTTGCCATAAATTTTTCAATTCGGTTTCAATAATTTGCTCTGGCATATTCCACAGCTTAATACCTTTCAAATAAGGTACTCTATTAGGGTTCTCTCGTTCAGTCTCAGTAAATTGAAATACAACAAATAAGAACTTTGTGTTTTCAAATGTTTCATATACTTGGGATTCTTCCCAAGATGCATTAATCCATCTGTCAAAGTCAATTTGTTCAAATGACATATGTTCACGCGGAACACCATTTGGTTCTAAACGGATAGTCTTAAATTTGATATTCGCCTTAGCAAATTCCTCAGTATCATCAAGACTAGTGCCTTTTATACCAAGTAGATCACTGACTAGATTTGCATACATCGCTTTATTCTTGTTTTCTGCAAAGTTAATGTGACGCTTTAATTCATATAATGTACGCCCAATATAAGGTGCAAATCTTTCATGTAATAACTCATCAACTGATTTAGACTTTAATTCTTCTGGTTTGAAAACTGAGATTACGTCTTCATTCATAAGAATTCGTCTTACATAAGCAGTCATATATGAGTTCTTTAACGAATAGGCTCTCTGTTTTGCAGGGATATCAGAAAAGGGTTGCTTTCGCATGCTCTTTGCATTAGCACCTTTTGTACAAGCAGCAAGATACATGGTATCCCCCTCAGAAATTTCATGAGCCTTACCCGCTTTGATTTTATCTATAATAATTTGCCAATCTTGCTTAACAATAGCTAAATCCGATTCAGAAAATTGATGGATAACGGATTTAAGAATAGGAAATTCACCTTTATTCACACCATCAATCCATTTATAAAACATAAGCAAGATTTTTTTATTCTTATGCCACAACGATGATTCTTCAAAAGTACGCTTATACTCTTCCATATAATCAATAATATTGAGAACCAATCTTTCCTTTGCTGAGAAGGATGTCTGCTTTGCATTTGTTTTGATGCCAGTAACCTTTAATTCAAGATCTAGGTTAGCAAAATCAGCTTCTGCACGACTATTGGGAGCCATATGAAATAAGCCTTCTTCAATGATTTGACCTATGCCTCCCTTATTTTTCTTCGTCTCAAGTCGATTAGTTACATCATACTCCTTTACAAGCTTACCTTCTGCAGACTTTGCTACATCTAAAACTTCTTCAATAGAATCATAGCGACGTTCAAAATCCATTTCAATCACCTCCATTTGTTAATTTAATTATACCAACTTATAAATATGAAATAAACATACACTGCATTGCATATCAATAAATATATTACTTACTCAGATAGCCATTAACACTTTATAATATTTAATGTTTATTTAATAATTATCAGTTATATGTATCTTTTTTGCCCCTTTAATCTATGCTATAATAATACTGATATCAACTGTATAGAATATAAAGTATAGATATTTTTTCACAAACACGTTTTACAAGGAGTATAGGCAATTGAAAAAGGGTTATATTAAATTAATCTTAGCCGTAATTCTAGGGATTGCTGTTATTGGTGGAGGAATTTATTGCGCTTATCACTTCCTATCCAATAAAGCAACTACAATATTATATCGCTCTACTATTGAGGACAAGATTAATGCATTACGACCTTATATCGAGGCAGCGGATACATTTAATTTAAATAGTGTTGCCTATACCTATCAAATACAACCAACCCTTGAAGAATTGCGCAATCATACACATAATACGTCTGTAACATTACCTGACTATAAGAAATTAAAATCTCAGCTTGAAGCCGCTAAAGAAGAAAGCTCCACACCATATGAGGATGTAAATAAAGCGACAGATGAATTACTTACTATCTTATCGCAATTAATTCCTGTGGCCGACCAACTTCAAAACTACTACACAGATAGAACTTTTGAAAAAGATAATTTTGTAGGTAGTGATAACTTAGCTAGCCAATATGTACCATTAGCGGATCAATTCAATGCGGCCTATAATGCATACGATTTAGCACTTGAAAATCGTAATAACGAATTATATACAGAACGCATGAAAGAATTCGCTGATGAAAACAGAGTCAATGCAGTTAATTTCATTGAATTAAATATACTATTATCTCAAACCATAGATATTATCGATCCTGATGGTAATACAGATACACAAAAGGTCGAAACCAATCTACAAGAAATTACAAAACGCTTGAATGAATTGCAACCTGGTACAAAACCAGAAACGCAAGCTGCGGTTAAACAATATCAAGATGCTGTAAAAGAATTTATTGCAGAAGCAAGAAATTACATCATTATCAACTCCTCCTATGGCGAAGCATATACGCAATTATATGTAAAATATAATCGCATGATTGGCCGTGCTAACGAGGTGGATATGAATGACCTCGATGCAGTAGACAGCAAAAAATAATAATTGAACAACACAAAGGGCTAGCATTGAACTGCACCCCAAAAATTGGACACAATTTTTGGAGGTGCAGTTTTTTTATGTCAAAATATTCAAAAGAAGTAAAAGAAAAGGCTATTTATCTTTCTAAAAAAGGCTGGAGTCGCTTTAGAATTGCTAAAGAGCTTGAAGTTCCAGAAAGTACTGTAAGAAATTGGTTATACAAGATTAAGCTTAGTCATAATTTGCCCCATAAAATTCGTAAACAAGTATTTTCAGCAGATTTTAAACGTAAAGTTCTTGAAACTAGGTGGAAAAATAAGTTATCCTTTAATGAAACAGCAGAATTATTTAATTTAGATAACCCTAGTCTAATTGCCATATGGCAAAAGCGGTATTTAGACGAAGGAATTTTAGGGTTACAACCTAAGCCTAAAGGTAGACCACCTATGAATACTAAAAAAGAAATTAAAATACAAGTAGATTCAAGCCAAAAATCAGATAAGGAACGCATTAAAGAACTGGAAGCTGAAAATGCTCGATTAAAGTATGAAATATCTTTTTATGACGACTTTATGAAAGAAATGCGTGAAATTGCTAAACCCAATAGAGCTGTAAAAAAAAGCACAAACAATTGCCATCGAAAGATTAAGAGAAATATATCCTCTTCAGTTTATACTCAAATATTTTGGCATTAGTCGCAGTACCTATTATGCACGCCTATCTAGCATAAAGAAGGGAGACAAATATGTTGAAGAACGCGAAGCTATTCGTACACTTGTATCGATGAACAAAGGTCGTTACGGCTATCGCAGAATCACAATAGCATTACATAAATTAGGCTTCCATGGGAATCACAAAGTTGTAATGCGTATTATGAAGGAAGAAAACTTAACATGTAAAGTTCGCCTAAAGAAATACCGCTCATATAGAGGTAGTGAAGGAAAAATCGCTCCCAATATGATTAAGCGAAACTTTACCGCAACAAAGCCTGATCAAAAATGGACCACAGACATTACTGAATTCCACTTGTTTGGGCGTAAAGTCTATTTATCACCAATCTTAGATATGTATAATGGTGAAATTGTATCTTATGAAATATCAGAACGACCTGTATTAACACAGGTGTTATCTATGCTGGATAAAGCCTTTAAGAATAGACCAAATAGCAAAGGCTGCATCTTACATTCAGATCAAGGATGTCAGTACCAGCATAATACTTATCAAGAAACATTAAAAAATCACGCCATCATCCAAAGTATGTCTCGAAAAGGAAACTGTTTGGATAATAGCGTGATGGAAAACTTCTTTGGCTTGTTGAAGTCAGAGTTGTTATATTTAGACAAGTTTGCTTCTTATGAAGATTTCATCAGTAAATTAAAGGATTATATTACTTATTACAATACAAAACGCATTAAGCTCAAATTAAAAGGAATGAGTCCGGTAGAATACCGAACTCATTCTCAAAAAGTAGCTTAATTATATCTGTCCAAGAAAATGGGTGCAGATCAATGATGCGGGGGCTTTTTTGTTTGTAAAAATCAAAATAAACAGTTGTTTTTTATACACAATATAGGGTATAAAGGGTGTAACAAGGCGAGGAATGGAAAGGCTATTTGGTGACCCTTATTGGCCCCTTTTAAAAATGTAGAGTTTAAATAATATAGTAATCGTGCAGAGTATTCAATATAAGCCCTCGATTTACCCAAATATATAAGGCCTTACAGATCATTGTAGATCTTTTTTCTATATCTGTATTGGCAATTGGCAGAATTTCATATTATGTGTACAATCATAGTAATTAATAATATATATTGTTTTGGGAATGAGAGTGTTTTATGAAATTTAACTATGGCGATACATTGCGTATCCGAAATGAGTTATATACGATCCTAGGCAAAATTCGTTACATTGATACTCATAGGAGAATTTGGTATAAGTATAAGCTGGTTAAACATAGGAATAATGCTGAGTTTTGGATCAGTTGGAATGAAAAGCGTGATGTATATCAGTTTACAAAGTTATGTGGCAAAGTAATACCATCTGATATGAACGTAGTTCATCGAAGTTATCAGATGGCAATAGGTACAAGAGGGGATATAGATACAGATATAGATATTGGTGCTTTCTCTCGTTATGAAGAGTATGAAGATGATGATGGTACGCATATACTTACTATTGAAAAACGGGTTCATACGACAGAGTATTCCAAAGGCGTTTATGTTGATAAAAAATATGTGTCTCTTGAAAGCAATGCAGAGATAACTAAGCCTATTCTAGATAAAATGGATACTGTTAAGAAGGTGAGATTCATAGGGCCAATTATTTGGTTTTTGGCAAATTTCTTTAAGAATAAATAAAAGGTAGCAACAGTATATGTTGCTACCTTTTGGTTTGCTCTAGAATTTAGTTGTTAGCTGTTTGCTTCAGCTGGTTGTAATTGTTCAAGTTCTGCTTCTTTAGCATCTAATTCTTTTGCGCCAAAGTGTGCAAGTACACAGAATGTAATGCAAAGAACACATGCTACTAATAAGAGGTAGAAACCTGCATTCCAACCAAATTTATCTGCTAAAACACCAAATAGAGTTGTACCAAGGTTGGCACCTACGATGTAACTCATGAAGCCACGAAGACCAACGGCAGAGCCTACAGCGAATGGAGGTACAATATCCATAGTTTGTACAGATGCTAAGAATTGAGGGATGTAGATTAGGCAACCTACGACAGCAGCAAAGAATGTAACCCATAAGAGGGATTCACTTTGCCAATAGCCAAAGATACAGAAGAAGATAATACTTACTGCAATGATTGCTGGTGGCATACGATAACCTTTAAAGAATTTATCGGAAATATAACCTGCAAAAATTGTAGAAGGAATGGCTGCCCATTCAAAGAATAAGAATGCGATGGACATTTCTGCTTTAGAGAAGCCTTTCACTTGTAATAAGTAAATAGGCAACCATGTAAGCATACCGAAACGAATCATGTAAACAAATGTATCAACTAGAGACACATACCAAGCATTTTTATTTTTTAATACATATTGTACAAAAATTTGTCTTGTGCTTAGGTGCGGTGCTTCTGCACTTCTATGTGCTTTATGAGCTGTATCGGCAATGATTTCACTAGTTGGTGGTAAGCCTTCTCGTTCTGGACTTTCTTTAATCAAGAAGCCAATAATAACAGCTACTACAATCGCAATAATTGCAGGAATACCATAGCTGCCTAATTGCCAGTGATCAGTAGTGGTGAAGTATAACGCAGCAGCTACGATTGGTGCTACGATACCGCCACCAAGATTATGGGAGATATTCCAAATTGCCCCAAAGCGACCACGTTCTTGTTTTGGATACCATTTAGCGAGTGTGATGAAGGATGGGCCTACACCAAAGCCTTGGAAGAAACCATTAAGAACTACTAATACTAAGAAGAAAGCGAGGCTGTCGGCAAAGCTCATAAAAATATTGATAATTGCACAGCAAATAAGACCGAAAGCCATAAATTTTGCAGGGCTAGCTTTGTCAGCAAGACTACTCATGAAGCCTTTACTTAGACCGTAGGCGATAAGCATACCACTAGATAGCAAACCGATTTCCGTTTTGCTCATGTGTAAGATATCTGATAAAAAATGAGTTGATAAGGCAAAGTTGTTACGAACGATATAGTACGCAGCGTAACCAATAAATATACCGGCTAGAGATTGAAATCTATATTTGTAATATAAATTCATAATCATATTCTGTGGAACCGATGGTTTTGCCTCTTTTGGTTGTAGAAATGAAAACATAGTTATTACCTTTCTTTCATAATAACCAAATTCTAGTGCACTGCTAATAATACCATTTATAGACGATTTATGTAAATGGTTAATGGTACTAAATTAAGCGTTAGAATTATTAAATTAATTGATATATGATTATTTTACAGAAAAATGTTATTTATATGTATATAGTAGGCTTAGGATATAGTAACATGTGGTAGATATACTACATTCTATAGGCCTTGAAATTTATTGTAATGACGATTTATATTTTGGTATAATTATACTAATGCTGAATAGTTCTTAATTATTGTTATTTTAAGGAGATTGTATATGAAAGGTTTTACTAAACGTGCTATACTCGCTGCTTGTGTTGGTGCAGCCATGCTTATTACTGTAGGTTGTGGTTCTAATCAAAGCTCTCAATCTACTCAATTGACATATAATGGTTCCTCCACATTGGCACCAGTTATTTCTAAAATCGCTACAGATTTTACAGAAAAAAATAAAACTTGGAATCATGCAGATAGCTCTTTACCAGATAAAGATATTACTATTTATGTATCTTCTGGTGGTTCTGGCACTGGTATTAAAGCGGTTATCGATGGTACTGCGGACTTCGGTTTAGTAGCTCGTGAAGTGAAAGACAGCGAAAAAGCAAAAATAAAAGACTACAACGAAATTAAAGTCGGTATTGATGCCTTAACAATTGCTGTAAATCCTGAAAATCCTTTATATGCCATAAAAGATAATCTTACTAAAGAAGAAATTATTAAAATCTTCTCTGGTGAGTACAAAACTTGGAATCAAGTAGATCCATCCTTGCCTAACCAAGAAATTATCGTAGTGACACGCGACCTTGGTGGTGGTGCTCATGAAGTATTCCAACAAAAAATCATGGGTTCTGTAGAGGTAACTAAAGACGCTATTCAAGCTCCATCCATGGGTGCCCTTGTAGCTAAAGTTAAAGAGAATCCATATGCTATTGGTTACGCATCGTATGGCATGTTGATTCAAAACAAAGGCCAAATCGTTGCATTCAAAGTTAATGGTGTAGCACCAACAGATGAAACGATTACTGATGGTTCTTATATAATTCAACGTCCACTTCTTATCGTAGGTAAAGGTAATATGGGCGGCGTAGCAGACGCTTTTACAAAATACTTGAAGTCTGAAGAAGGCCGTAAAGTTATTCATAAAATGGGCTTTGTTCCTGTAAACTAATCAGATAGAATAAAAGCAAGGCTACGGCCTTGCTTTTTTCTTATGAAAGGAGAGTCTATGCATTTATCAGATCGTTTTACATCTGGCATAGTACCGATTATGGCGGTGTCTGTTCTTGCCTTATATATAGGGCTTGTCCTCTATATGGCGATAGAGGCGTGGCCCGCCTTGATACATATGTCTTGGACGGATATTGTAACTGGTACAGTCTGGAAGCCTATGGTACAGAGCCCTGTATTAGGTCTAGCTTATATTATTTCTGCGAGCCTCTATGTATCGCTATTATCTCTAGTATGGGCGTTGCCTTTAGGTATTGGTACTTCGGTAGGCTTGAGCTTAGGTGTATCACCACGTATTCGTCAATTTTGTTTGTCTACTATAGATATGATTGCCGGTATACCTTCTGTTATTGTTGGTTTTATCGGTCTTGCCGTAGTGGTTCCGGCCATTCAATCCATGTTTTCTTTATCTACTGGTGAGTCTATTTTATCGGCTAGTCTCGTATTAGCCTTTATGATTTTGCCTTATATTGTGACTCACTGTACGGAATCTATCGAAACCTATCGGCAGCGCTATGAAGAAACTGCTTTGGGCCTTGGTATATCGCCGTGGCATACTATGAAAGCTATAGTGTTACCTAGTGCTAAAGGTTCCATCATTCTTAGTTCTGTTCTAGCCTTCTCCCGTGCTATGGGAGAGACCATGGCCGTTATGATGGTTGTCGGTAATGCGCCCATCTTACCTAACTTATTAGGTAAGGCTGAGCCGATTCCATCTCTTATTGCGCTTGAAATGGGTAGTGTAGAGTACAATAGCTTGCATTATAGCGGTTTATATGTAGCGGCTTTAGTATTGCTAATGATTTTAATATTGACTAATGTTCTAGTCTATATGTATTCTTGGAAAACTAGAAAGGACGGTCATCATGAAGTTATCTAATCTTGTATTAGCTACTTGGGCTTATGGCAGTCTAGTCCTAGTTATGGCGATACTCATCGCTGCTTGTAGTTATATTGTGTATCATGGTGGACCATTAATTACCGTTGATTTCCTTTGGCTTTATCCAGCAGGCATGCCTCTCGGTGTAGAAGGGGGCATATTCCCTGCCATAATCGGCAGTATTTTAGAGGGACTATTAACGGCTTCTATGGCGGCTATTGTAAGTATTCCTTGTGCCCTTTACATGGTATATGGCAATATTTCTCGTTGGAAATCAGAATGCTTTTTATTCACGCTACGCTGTATGTCTGGATTACCATCTGTATTGATTGGCTTATTCGGTTATAGTGTACTGATTTTATATTTAGGGATCGATAAAAGCTTATTGTCTGCATCAATTACGTTAACGGTAATGGTTATACCTTTTATTACGTTGCGCCTTGTGAAAGTATTCCACGAGTTTCCTCGTGAAACTTATGAGGCGGCTCTCAATATGGGGCTTTCATCAAGTTATATATGGATGCATATGGTCATACCGAGTGCCATGCGCGACGGATTGAGCGCTATAGCCCTTGGAGCGGCCTATGCAATGGGGGCCACTGCACCGATTATGTATACTGGAGCCGTATTATATACTAGGTCTATACCGAATATAACGGATCCATTTATGGCCTTGCCATATCATTTGTACATTTTGGTAAACGAAGGTTATTCAGTAGATTTAGCCTATGCTACAGCCTTTGTATTGATGGTTATATTACTTTTCATTAATATCATTTGTCGCTGGATAGGAGGGCGGTCTTGATGAGCATCATATTAGATATTAAAGATATAGAGGTGTCCATTGATGAGCATCCTATTTTGCAACACATAACCTTGCCTATTACAGAACATGCTATTACGGCTGTTATTGGGCCCTCTGGTTGTGGTAAAAGTACATTGTTAGCTACGCTTAACGGTAGCTTACAGTCACCGAAAAAAGTCACTAATGGACAAATTATTTACGATGGCCTATCGGTAGACTCAATGAATCCGCAAATGTTACGTCGCCAAATCGGTCTTATCGGACAACAACCGACCGTATTTCCTGGTACCATTGAAGATAATATGGTATTTGCTCTAAATTATTATAAAGAGTTATCCTCTGCAGACAGAAAGGCTAAAGCGATACAATGTTTAGAGCAGGCTGGATTATATAGCGAAATTAATGGCGATATGAAGCGCTTGGCAAGTTCTTTATCTGGTGGTCAACAACAGCGTCTGTGTATTGCGCGAAGCTTGACTGTAGATCCTCGCGTAATGCTCTTTGATGAGCCCTGCTCTGCACTTGATATAAAAAACAGCTTGCATATTGAGGCATTGCTAACAGAGTTAAAAGTAAAACAAACGATTGTCATTGTTACTCATAATTTACAACAAGCTAGACGCATTGCAGACTACACTGTCTTTATGAATGATGGCCGAGTTGTAGAGTGGGGCACTACAGAGCAAATATTCTCTAATCCAAGAGATATTTTAACTAAGGACTACTTAGCTTTTTGTGGCTAACAGTAACTCTTGTAAATATATTAATAATCATTATATTGATAAATTATTTATAAAATATTGACAAAATCAGTTTATAATTATATATTATAGGTGACATACTGGCGTGTCGTTAAAGGGACTGTGAGAGAGTTTAGCCAGACTGACATACGATATAGTTCGAGAGTAACTATATACATAAAAAGGCATGCCGCTGAGAGACGAGAGAAGGGTGGTGTGCCTTTTTTGTATGCCTAATCTGAGTAATGAAATATATAGTATTATGTACTCATAAATCATTTTTATTCTCTGACTCCTAAAATATAAAATTTTATTAAAATAACATCGATCTGTTTTTAAGATATGGACTAAGACCTCCTTATGTAATACAATGTATTACATAAGGAGGTGCTTTATATGGCAAATATTTCAGTCCGTCTAAATGAACAAGAAGAAGAGTTATTTAAAACCTATGCTGAGTTTATGGATGAAACACTTTCTACCCTCTTTAAGAAGGCTTTACTAGAAAAGATTGAAGACGAATTTGATCTTAAGGTAGGTCAAAAAGCATTAGCAGAATACGAGCAAGATCCAGTTACCTATTCTGTAGCGGAAATGCGTGCAAAATATGGCTTATAAACTTGAGTTTTCTAAACGGTTTGACAAGCAATTTTCTAAATTAGATAAATCAACGCAACGTTATCTTTTTAATTGGCTCATAAAGAATGTAGATAATGTTGAGAAACCTAGGTACTCAGGAAAATCATTGACAGGTAATAAGACCGGGCTGTGGCGTTATCGCATTGGTAATTATAGAGTCATTGCTGATATTAATGACAATAGATGCGTTATTTTGGCATTAGAAGTTGGTCATCGAAAAGATATTTACAAATAAAGGATATATTATGAAATACTTACGTCGTGAACTTAATTAAGTAGAAAAAGAATACTTAAAACAATTTGGACAAGACTCTTTGGACCGTGTCGTTCTTCACGATCCAGATACAAAGGATAAGCAAGAAGTACAAGATACCATTGATATCCTAAAAGAAGCTATGGCAAAAAATAAACCGTTAGAACAAGTTCCAGAGGAAATGTGGAAACTCATAGAATTTTAAGCACCGAATAAATCTAAAACAAAGGCACATTGTTAAATGAATACCCTCCATGATAAATGGAGGTGGTTCAACACAATGTGCCTTTATGATGTCATTTTATGTTATAAGTTGTACAGTTCAGGTTTACGATCTCTAAAGATGTTAATTTTTTTACGGATATCTTCGACTACGGTAAGGTCGATGTCTATGGAAGCAATGCCTTCGTTAGTGTCCATTTCGAGTAGGGTGGTACCCCATGGATCATAGACGGCAGAGTGACCTGTACTTTGAACGCGACCTACTGTACCACAGCCGTTTACGGCACAGACGAAGAGTTGGTTTTCTATGGCTCGTACTTCATTGAGTACTTGCCAATGACGTAAACGCATCGTAGGCCATTGAGCAGGCACAAATAATAATTCTGTGCCTGGCAATGCAGCCATTCTTACGAGCTCAGGAAAACGGATATCATAACAGATGACAGTACTGCAAGGTATTCCGTCTAGCTCGAAATGTGTAGTATGAGTGCCGCTAGCAAAGTATTTGTCTTCTTTAGCGGGGCTAAAGCCGTGCATTTTGGAATATTCACCTACGAGGGTACCTTCACGGTTGTATGTATAAGATGTATTGAATACTAAATCATCTTTCGCCACAGCGACAGAGCCGCCTACGATATTCACGTTGTGCTCTTTTGCAAAGGCGCTGAGCAATGATTTTGTTCTTTCCCCATTTCTGTCGGCAATCGTAATTAAATCATCTGATGGGTGAAAGCCTGTGTTCCAAGTTTCAGGTAAAACAATAATATCAGGATTTTCTGTAAGTGATTGAGTGAGTAACTCTTGAACGCGATTGTAGTTGTATTCTACGTCATTTACGTGAACGTCCATTTGTAAGAGGGTTAAGCGTTTTTTCATGGCAAATCCTTTATCGATTAGAAGCATATAATTTTTGTGATTTGTATTATAATTAGAATATTAAAGCATTCCATTCTAGATTACAACATAAAGTATCGTTAAAGGTGTTTTAGAGTATATATCTCTTTAGGTTATAAATCATCTGTTTTAGCTATACGTATATGAGGGGAGTTTTTACTATTCTTCATAGAAATGTTATAATATTCTGTATATAATTGTGTTCTGATAGAGGAGGACCTATGAAACGGATTCCGTTAGTAACACTATTGGTTGTGGCCTTGGCAATGCTTGTGGCAGGTTGTGGATTGCTTTCACAAAAAACAGAGCCTACTAGTTCAGCGCCACCAGTAAAAGAAGTCAAAATGGTACATCCATCAGGTATTCCTGTTCTTATGTATCATAAAATTGGCGACGACAAAGATAATGATGCGGTTATTCGAGAGGATTTGTTCCGAGAGCAAATGAAATTTCTCAAGGATAATGGCTATAATCCATTGACGATGGACCAATTGTATGAATACGTTGTAAATGGTGCTGCAGTGCCTGAAAAACCAGTTGTGTTAACCTTTGATGACGGATATGCTGATACGTATTCTATCGTATATCCACTTATGAAAGAATATGGTTTTGCAGCTACTGTATTTATCAATCCTGGCGATGTCGGCACTCGGTTAACTTGGGATCAAATTCGTGAAATGCATAAGAATGGTATCACAATTTCTAATCACGGGTTCCAACATATCGAAATGGGCCAATTGTCTGAAGCTAAGCAAATAGAAAATATTACGAAGGCTCAAGAAGCTCTTGCAAAAGAAGTAGGTATCAAGGATAATCCTTGGTTCTGCTACCCTTATGGAGATAAAAATGAATTCACCGATGCAGCTACTAAGAAAGCAGGCATTAAAATGAGCATGGCTATGAAATCTGGCTGGGCCCATACTGGTGATAATCCATATAACATTTTGCGTGTTTGGGTTGGTAATGCTGTTGATATCAAACATTTTGAAGAACGCATTAGCACCGAGCATTTCACTGATTTATAAGGAGAAATACATTGTTCAAAAAGAATTGGGTAAAGTTCATCATCATGGTGTTCCTATTTACCGTTGTAACCTCACCATTCGTGGTGCTCTTTGGACCGTTTAATAATGTAAAGCGCGCCGTTATTGGTGCCATATTGCAATCTCGCCATCCTCATTACATAACATGGCTATTCAGTGAAGATGAATTGCAATCTATTTTGGGTACTGTTGGTGTTGTTAAAAGCCAAGATTTGTTCAAGTTTAATGCCCGTGAAGATAAGAGTTTAAACCTTGAAAAAATTCAGTCTGCTCGTTATGTAGGCTATATTCTTGAAATTCCAGATCCTCGTCGTATTGAAGTCGGTACAGCTGCTAATATTCAAGAAAAAGGCGATACTACAAGTAATATTGCGAAGATGAATAATGCGGTAGCTGCTATCAATGGCGGTGGTTTCCACGATCCTAATGGTACTGGTACAGGCCGTTTGCCATATGGCTTTATCTTGCATGATGGAGAATATGTCATCGGTAAAGATGTAGGCCCTGAAGAAGCGGTAGACTTCGTAGGTTTCTCTAAATCTGGTAACCTTATTGCAGGTAACTATGACAAAACACAACTTGGTGATATGAAAGCCATGGAAGGTATTACCTTTGGCCCACCTCTTATCGTAGATGGTAAGAAGATGATTACTGAAGGCGATGGCGGCTGGGGCGTAGGTCCACGTACTGCTATCGGTCAAAAGAAAGATGGTACAGTACTATTCCTCGTAATTGATGGTCGTCAACCAGGCTATTCTCTTGGCGCTACATTACGTGACGTACAAGATATTCTCTATGAAAAAGGTTGCTACATTGCAGCGAATTTAGATGGTGGTTCTAGTTCTACACTATACCTCAATGGTAAAGTAGTAAACAAACCAGCCGATTTGTTAGGGGAACGCATGATCCCAACGGCGTTTATCGTGAAATAGGAGGACACATGAAACCTTTTACGCGTGTACTGAGCGCCTTTGCGGTAGGTATTCTTCTGCAAGGTGGGGTGTACCTATACCTTGATCAATATATGTTTGCACCGACTACGGATTTTAATGTGGCTGGTGCTTCAAAGGATGATACTAAGAACTTTCCTGATGTAAAGGAAGGAACTAAATATGTATCTTATGACCGTCAGTTCATGGCGGTTGTTACTGAAAGCTCTTTAAAAATTTATAAGGCTAATGAAAGTAAGCCTACAACGATTGATTTGAAGGGCCGTTCTATTAGTTACTTCAGCTGGATGCCTGACCGTAACTATGCTATCATGGGGCTGTATGACTCTAGAGAGGTTGTTATGGCCCGTCTAAATGCGGACGATCCTGAACATGAAGTAGATACAAAACTTGAAGATTTGCCTCGTAACAGTAAAATCGTAGATGCTGCGTATTCTGAAGCGACAAACGTTGTTTACATGAAGGTAAAGGTTCAAGAAAACGCATATCGCATTTATCGTACCGATGCTAACTATGATACGCGTCGCGTTTATATGCAAGCTACAGATATTGGTCATATTGGCGTATTCTATGATGAAGATCGATTCTTCTATGATAATGTCAAGACTGGGGATATCTTCATGTTTAATGGTATTGAAGGTGGTTGGCGTGTTATCAATCCATCGGGACGATTCCGCTTAATCGGTGTTGATATGGATAAAACTATCTATATTGCTCGTGTTGATGAGGATAACAATGCCTTAACTGTTTACACTGGTAAACTCGGTGTAGGCTTCAAACCAGTTTATAAATACAATCATCCAACAACATTCAATGAATTAACATTGTCTGATGTAAAAACTATCATTAAGGATGGTAGTGATGAAACTACGAAGTTAACAGAAGACGATACATCTTCTAAATCTTCTAGTAATAGTAAAAAGAAATCTTAAGAAAAAGCCTTTATAATGATTCATTATAAAGGCTTTATTCCTATACTAGTTTGTACTAAAAGGATATATATGAATATATTATTTGTACGACTCAGCTACATAGGCGATATACTACATGCTACACCTGCAGCACGCTGGATTAAAGAGCACTATCCAGAGGCAAAGCTCCATTGGATTGTAACACCTAGTATGGTAGAACTTTTAAAGAATAATCCCTATGTAGATGAAATCATTCCATGGGAACGGGATGAATACGAAGCACATTCTAAAAAACTACATATTCCAACGATGTGGCGCATGTGGTGGGAACTTAGAGACAAGTTGAAACCATATAAATTTGATGTGGCTGTCGATGTACAAGGGCGACTAATAACAGGGCTTGTTTTATTAGCATCAGGTGCACCTATTCGCCTTGGCCTTGGTGGTACAAAAGAACTAAATTGGCTGTTTACAAACTACAAAGCAAAGCCAAGTACGGATCATGTTATCAAGCGATATATAGAGGTAGCAGAATTACTGAATACAGCCGTTACAGAGCATAGTGCCCTAAATGTATCCAGTGCTGTTTCTGAGGATAATGTAAAACCTTGTATAGCAAATGGGGTAGCTGGTAAAAAGCTATACCACATGGACTTTTTTGTGCCATCTAATTTGCATACTTGGGCAGAAGAACAGTGGAAATCAATTAGTTGTGACACATCTTTGGAGCGTAGCGAAGTAGAAAAGCCACTACGCGTAGGTCTTGTGTTAGGCACGTCCTGGGCGACGAAAGAGTGGCCTCAAGAGAAATGGTATTCTCTTATTAAATCCCTTCAGTATAGAGCTAATTTTGTTTGTCTAGGTGGTCCAAAGGAGTCTACTCAATACAAACCATTGATGGATTCCTTAACAACTGATGGCCTTGATAAAATTATGCTAAATATGCTGGGGAAAACCACACTTCAAGAGGTAGGGGCTTTAATTGAAAGTTGCGATGTAGTAGTGACTGCTGATACAGGATCATTACATATTGCATTGGCTTTAAATAAACCAGTAGTAGCATTATTTGGCCCTACGGATCCTAAGCTGTGGGGTCCACTAATTGGAAACTTTAAGGTTCTTGTTAATGATGAGCTAGATTGCTTAGGTTGTCGTAAACGACGGTGTCCTAAGCCTGATCAATATTGTATGTCTGGTATTGACTCAGTACGTGTGAAAAAGGCAATTTTCGAATTGATAGGAGATAAACATGGCAAAGTTTAAAATTCAAAAAGGCTTATCCGATGCGGATATGATGAAAAACTTTAAAGATACTGAAAATTTTGAAGATACTATGCTAGATATGGAACGTTCTGCAAAGAAACCGGTAGTACATCAAAGTCCAAAACAAAAGGAAGATGCATTTTATCGTGAATTCCTTACAGATAAGGTAGAAACATTAATTGGCAAAATGTTGCTCGACATTAAGATGGAATACTTTAAAGAAGGGGAAGGGGACTTCTCTATCCAAGTAAAACGAGATGGTAAAAATATTGTTCTTGAAACAGCACCTAAAAAGGTAAAACCTGAAAAATAACATGATAAAGAGCATTTAGTAAAAGAATCTACCTATAAAAGGTAGGTTCTTTTGTATATTTATAAAATGTAGAAATACGGGTGCTATTATCAATAAAATTGATAAGGTTATAAGTGTACCGACGATTGTCGAATTACTAGATTTATAAATACCGATATACTATGAAAGCTGATAAATAATAACTAAAAATTATTACGAAATAAATTTTTGTTTCTCATTAAAAAGAGCAATTAATAAGAAGCGAATTTGATTAAAAATACATGTTAAACTCTAGCTTTTTAGCACTTTATTGTGAGTTCCATCACGAAAAAATCATAAAAGAATACATGAAATCATGAGTAAATTGCATAATGTGGTTGTTGACAAAGAATTCTATAAGTAGTCTAATATAAGTATGTCTTAACGATTTGTAGAGTATTTGCTTGTGTGAGCAAGTTCTATAAAAATCGTAAAAAAATAGGTATGAGATAGTTGTGTGGTGGATGTATAAAATTACATACACAAAACTATTTCGATTTGGAGGATTAACATGGCTAAAAAATTAAGAATCTGCGAAACCGTTCTTCGTGACGGTCATCAATCTATTTTGGCAACACGCATGCGTTATGAACAAATGGAACCAGTGCTTGGCCTTTTAGATGAAATTGGTTATGAAGCTCTTGAATGTTGGGGCGGCGCTACTTATGATAGCTGTCTTCGTTTCTTGAACGAAGATCCATGGGAACGTCTTCGCAAATTAAAAGCTAATGTAAAAAATACACCACTACAAATGTTACTTCGTGGCCAAAACTTGTTGGGCTACAAACATTACTCTGATGATGTAGTGGAAGCATTCTGTAAAGCTGCTGTAAAAAATGGTATTGACCGTATCCGTATCTTCGACGCATTGAACGATCCTCGTAACATGGAAGCTGCTATTAAATATTCCAAAAAAGCAGGCGCACACGTTCAATCCGCTATGGTATACACTATTTCTCCAGTTCATACAACTGAAAGCTTCTTGAAAGTAGCTGAAACATTGGTAGAAATGGGTACTGATTCCCTTTGCATTAAAGATATGTCCGGTTTGTTAGGACCTGCTGATGCATATGATTTGGTTTCCACATTCAAAAAACGTTTTGGTGAATTGCCAATCGACTTGCACAGCCATTTCACTTGCGGTCTTGCAAGCACTACATACTGGGAAGCTGCTAAAGCTGGCGTAGATATCATCGATACTGCTATCTCTCCATTCGCTCATGCAACTAGCCAACCAGCTACTGAAACTATGATCGAAATGTTCAAAGGTACTGAATGGGATCTTGGTCTTGACCTTGATAAATACATTCCATTAGTTGACCACTTCCGTAAAGTAAAACAACAAATCGCTGAAGAATTCAACTTGAAACCAGCTAGCGATGTAATCCCAGCTGTTCGTCGTTACCAAATTCCTGGCGGTATGTTGTCCAATACTCAAAACCAATTGAACGAAATGGGTATGGGCGATCGCTTCTTCGACGTTATGGATGAAATGCCACGCGTTCGTGAAGACTTGGGTTACCCTCCATTGGTAACTCCAACATCCCAAATCGTTGGTACAATGGCTATGATGAACGTTATGATGGGCGACCGTTACAAAATGGTTCCTAACGAAGTTAAAGACCTTGTACGCGGTAAATATGGTGCGTTGCCTGGTAAAATTTCTGACGAAATTCGTCACACTATCATCGGCGATGAAGAACCTATTACTTGCCGTCCAGCAGATCTTATCGAACCTGAATTGGCAGGCTACACTGAAGATTTGAACTCCAAAGGTTACAAAAACATCACTGAAGAAGACGTATTAACATACGCTATGTTCCCAGAAGTTGCAATTAACTTCTTCGAAGCTAACCGTCGTTAATCTCAAATAAAAAGAGGATTCCTAAGGAATCCTCTTTTTTTTTGCTTAAAAAGTATTCATCAGCTCTTGTTTTTGATGTACTAAAAACTACCCATGCTATATAGAAATTAATTACCCGGATGCGTGTAGATTGTATTTAAAATTTAAAAACACTAGATAATAAAAGACATATAGAACATACGTAATAACGGCTAATTATAAACTGACAATGAAGAAAATATGAAAGTTAAATTACTTTTTTACGCTTTTTACTTGCTTTAAGTATTAAAAATAGCGTAAACTATAAGAAGTATCTAATATTTATGATATTGAGGTAACCCTGTGAATTTACAAATACGGATTTGGATATCCAATGTTGTGCTCTTTGTAGTGCCTATTTTGATAGCAATTATCTTATTTTTGCTATACTTTACAGGTCTGCGCATATTGGCTAATGCCGGTTACTATTTGCGTATTGAGCAGGAACAACAGTTTAAAAGTGTCAGTCGAATCACTGAAACAATTACCTTTTATGGTTTAGAAAACAACTTAATAGATAGCTTAGTAAAGCCTAGCTATAGTCTACTCGATCCGAAGGAAGTATATGTAGAGGTACTAGATCAAGGTAATATGGTGTACAGCTATGGTAATCCTCAAATCTATAGCGCTTCTGCTATTGTTGGCCTTATTGATGTAAACCCTGAATTACAAGGTATTGTATATCAGTCCAATAATACATTCGTATATGAAATGCGGAAATACGATGGGCGTCATGCTTACGTATATCATATTGCTATAAAGCGCGCTATTCATGGTAGTGATAGCTTAATGGAATCAGTTTCCTTCTATATTATTGTAGTGGCTATATTACTCTTTATTGTTACATTCTTTGCTATTAACCGATTTGTTACACGCTTTATCATGATTCATGTTAAGAATATGACAAAATCCTTAGAAATGGCCAATCGTCAGATTGAAATGGAACAGGAGCAACAAAAAGAGTTACTAGCAGGGATATCCCATGATATTCGAACGCCGTTAACAGCGATTAAAGCGTATGCAGAAGGCGTTCGTGATGGTATTGCACCAACCGAAGAGCAACAAAAACGTTATATGGGAATCATTTTGAAACGTGCTAATGATTTAGATTCGATGTTAGAGGAATTATTCCTCATTACAACTTTGAATTATAAAAAAGAGTCGCGTCCATCTGAACGAATTGAACTCGGTCAATATGTACGTGATTTTGTAGAAGATCATTTGGCTCCTTATCAAACAAGAGGTCTAGAAATTAAATTCCGTATAGCAGCGGAAAATGCTTTCATTAATGCAAACCCGCAATTGTTACAACGGGTTTTACAAAATGTGTTGAACAATAGTGCTAAGTATAAAATGGCCGATGTTGGTCATTGTGTTATTGATGTAACTAGTGATGATGATTTTGTATACTGTGTTATCAGTGATGATGGCCCAGGGGTACCACCAGAATCTCTAGAACGTCTAATGCGTCCATTCTACCGTGTAGATTCATCTCGTACGAATCCACAAGAAGGTAGTGGTCTTGGATTGTCGATCATTCGTCGAATTATGGAAATCTTTGAAGGCCGAGTTGTGATTGAAAATGTAAGACCACATGGTCTACGTATTATATTAGAATTTCCTAAACAAGGAGAAGAATCATGAGTGAACATATCTTAATTATTGAAGACGATTTGGATATCGCCAATATTGAGCGTGATTATTTGATGGTGGCAGGTTATGATGTAACTATTATGACTAATGGTACTGAGGGTATTGAGGCTGCCTTAAATACTCCTGTAGACCTTATCATCCTTGATGTTATGTTGCCAGAAATGGATGGTTTTGAAGTTTGCCGCCAAATTCGTGACAAGGTTCGTGTACCAATTGTTATGGTAACAGCTCGTCTCGATGATATCGATAAAATCCGTGGTCTCGGCGTAGGTGCTGATGACTATATTGAAAAACCATTCTCTCCATCTGTATTGATTGCAAAAATTAAAGCTATGTTGGCACAATATAAACGCTTAACAGAGCGTGATGCAATGGAAACTAATGCGATTCAATCTGGAGAAATCCGTCTTGATCCTAAGATGATGAAAGTTTGGGTAAACGAAAAAGAAGTTCACCTTAAAAAGAAAGAATTCCAGTTATTAGAATTCTTGATGCGCAACCGTGATATCGTATTTAGTAAAGAAGAATTATACTCTCGCGTATGGGGCCTTGATTCCTATGGTGATTATGCAACTGTAGCGGTTCATATCAACCGTTTACGTGAAGAAATTGAAGATAATCCATCCGATAGTAAGCACATCATTACTGTATGGGGCGTTGGTTATAAATTTGTTTGATAACTGAAAAGCACTTTCATATTACGCTCACGTTTTTGGTGGCTGTTGATAAAATATGAGTTTATAGGAAGTTATTATATAGATATAATCAAAGATTTAAAAATTGTTTATATACTTCCTTTGATAGTTTAGATATTCCATGTATACTTATCTAAGTAAGGCTGACTTTTGATTCTAGATAAGAAACAACTAAACTTCTCTCTCTTAATAAGTTCTCTCTCAACTTATCTAGAACACATATACTCTCTCTCAACAGTCCTTACACTCTCAAACTATATGCATAAAGGGCATTCCTAGCGACGGCTAGTGAATGCCCTTTATGTTTTATATGGTACATTTTTATATACATATGTTTTTATGTAATTTCTCTACAGTTGAATCGTCTTGAAATTAGATTTGCTCTTAACGTATTACGAGATACATATTATTTATAGAAATTATATTTTTATAATAGATGTAATAAATTGTTATCTTGCAATGTCATGTCTTGCGTACTATAATAGGTTCATCAAAAATTGATTTTATAAAATTGATTTTGGTGAAAGTAGACATATACTGCTATATATTGTTATGTTACATTATTGTTAAAGTGTGTATTTGATTGCGATTGACATTTTATATAATAAGGAATATGGCACTAAGAAATCATTAAGAAATGATATAAGGAGATATGCATGAATTTTTCAAAATATAAGAAATCAATTATTGCTTGTGTGCTAGCCCTCGGTATTGGCGTAGGTGGAGGATACTATTTCTTTGGTAATCCCGTTACACATCAAACGACTGTACGAGAACAAACAAAACAAACAAAACCTATTACGGATACGCGTAATACATACGTGGTACAAGCGGCTAAAGAATCTGGTCCGGCTGTAGTGGGGATTACTACACAAGTTTTCCAAAAGGATATTTTTAACCGTACTATCTATGCTGGGGAAGGTGTAGGCTCTGGTGTATTGATTGACAATGAAGGTCATATTGTAACTAATAACCACGTTGTAGCTGGAGCAAAGAATGGAGAAGTTACAGTATCTTTATCTAATGGTTCAACAGTAACAGGTACCGTAATCGGTACAGATGCTCAAACAGATTTAGCTGTTGTTAAAATCAATCCTCCGAAGGATATTCAACCCATAAAAATTGGTGATTCTGATTCTTTACAAGTAGGGGAACCTGCTATTGCTATTGGTAATCCATTAGGTCTAGAGTTTAAAGGCTCTGTTACATCTGGTGTAATTAGTGCGTTAGCTCGTACTATTGATGATCAAGGTCAACGGTTCCCATTGATCCAAACGGATGCAGCTATTAATCCAGGTAACTCCGGTGGTGCGCTCATCAATGCGGACGGAGAGTTAATTGGTATTAATAGCTCTAAGATTTCTAAAGAAGGTGTGGAAGGTATGGGATTTGCTATTCCTATTAATTCCGCTATGACCGTTGTAGACTCTATTATTAAAAATGGTAAGGTTGTACGCCCTTATATTGGTGTATGGGCTGTGGATCGTCAAACAGCAGCGCGTAACAATGTAAGTTATGAAGGGGAAGGTCTTCTTATTGTTCAACTTGATACGAATGGTCCTGCTGCACAGGCTGGTTTAGTGGAAGGAGATACAATTGCTCAAGTTGATGGTAAGGATATTAGCACATTGTTAGAATTAAAAGAGCAAATTGATGCTAAGAGCCCTGGTGATACAGTTTTGGTATCTTATACTCACAATGGCAAAATGAAGAGTACACAGCTTAAATTAGGCCAAGCAACCTCAAATTAAATTCAGATTATTTTAGATAAGTGAAGTCTCTTTATCCTGAATAAAAATCCTCATCCTTTGGATGAGGATTTTTTGATATACGATGATAATTGAGATATATTTCAATATAAATAACTTGAAATTAGCATAAATTTTGAAAATATTTTTATCTATATAAACCTAGACTTTATCTATGTGTATTAGCGATAGAATTCAAAGCTTTGGCTATGTAAAATATATTTTTAACAAGGTACCTTGCATTACGAGGTACCTTATGTTATTATGTATTTGTCAGTACATGATGGTGACCGTAAGAGAGCTTTCACATTGGCAGGTAGGCACAACCTAAAGGGAGGAACTATGCAAGTTCAATTAAAAAAAGGTGTTATGGATATGCTTGTGCTAGCATTATTAACACAAAGTGATCGCTATGGATATGAAATCGTAAGCACCATTTCGGAGTATATTGAAATTTCGGAAGGAACGATATATCCATTATTTAACAGATTAAAGAAAGAGAAGTATGTTGAAACATATTTAAAAGAGTCCTCTTCAGGACCATCTCGAAAATACTATCACATCACGGCTGATGGCCGTGATGCATACAATAAGATGCGCAAAGAATGGGATGAATTTTCTGGCGTCATCAATATCCTATTGAGAGGAGTCGACTATAATGAACAAAAATAGCTTTTTAGAAGCACTGCGTAATATTTTTAAAAAGGCGCGCGTTGCTGATGTAGAGAGTATTATAGAGGTTTATGAAGAGCACTTTGCTGTAGGCTATGAAAAAGGTCTTACAGATAGTGAAATTATTAAATCGTTAGGAACTCCAGAGGAAATCTATGCATCTTATGTAGATGCAGGCATTATTACAGATACATTAGGCCAAGATGGTGGTAATAGTAAAGCCGTAAATATGCAAGAAATTTATGCTCGCTTTGATGACTATAAAGAGCGTTTATTGCCGCAGTTGCCAGGAATGGCTAAAAAAGCATCCAAAACATTGTTATCTATTGGAAGTGGTTTGTCATATATTGTAGGGGTTTTAATATTTATTATTACACCTGCCATCTTATATTTACTCGGAAGCTCATGGCAACCGTTTGAGAATGTAACGGCATTTCCTGCATTATCATTGGTAACTTTAGTTGCACTTGGTGGTGTAGGTCTCTTTGGGGGCCTTACATGTATCTTTATTGGTATTGAACTTCGTGGTGTACGCGAACGTTATTTCAGCAATGTAGATTAAGGAGGACCT
>ERZ772805.1041-NODE-1041-length-25581-cov-6.229178_pt1 | contig 25581 bp, 25 predicted proteins | sample MGYA00511344_ERZ772805 | MGnify/ENA primary metagenome ERZ772805 (study PRJEB29015, sample SAMEA2737730) | human gut metagenome | biome: human gut; feature: human-associated habitat; material: faeces | place: China | collected 2012 ...
TTTAAAAGAGCGGTGGAATTTACTTTTGCACTGGAATTTACTTTTTCAAGTCAGCCTTTCTTTCCCACTATGTAACACAGTCCACCAAGCATACCGCCAAGCGTGTTGTACACGATGTCTGACACTTGGAATGTCCCCAGTCGAAGCAGCAACTGCAGCATCTCGATGCTCACGGAGAAGATCAGGCCAAGCTTTGTGCTTTTCCATACTACACCCTTCTCAACATCAAACGTCCACATCACCATCCCGGTGAACGGCATCATCAGGATCACATTCTCGATGCACTCGGTCGTCAGCTGTCTTTCTCCGTTCACCGTTTCCCAGATGCCCCAGCCGCCCATTACATCGGACAGAGGATTCATCCACAAGTCCCGATTCAATAGCGTCCGGAACAGGATCATCGAGGTGACAAAAACAAGCAAGAATAACTTTCTAAAAAAAGAGGATTCTTTGAATGCAGTAAACCATGTATGGATTGCTGCTTTCCAACCTTTTCCGGCTTCAGACGGGTAATAGGCATAAAGGTAAAAAACAGAGCAAAAAAAGAAAGCAAGCATGAAAACCAAAAGGTTTATATAGAGCTGCTAGAATATTAGTAAGGATTTTTTTGTAATAATTAAAAGCTGACTCATTTTTACTTTTCTCCTTGATTTCTTTCAGACAACAGCTCAACGCATCCTATTTTAGTCAGAAGCGGAATACTTCGACCTCTTTATAATGTTTAGGCTATTCTGATCATGTTACTTTAAGTGAGCCAACTTGCTTTTTGCCTCATTAATAATGAACCTTGTCTCCTTAGGAAAAGAAATCCATGTTACAACCATTATTTCAAAAATATAAATGAAAAATCCAGGGATAGCACTAAAACAAAATCCACATACTAAAAAAGCGCACGTCTGAATAAAAGGGTACAGCTTTTCCTTGGCGTTATATTTTATCCACCTAAAATCAGGTAAACATAAAAAGTACCAGCATACAGCCGATAGCAATGTACCCACTGCAAAACTTTCCTTTACCTTATAAAAGTTATAGCATATTACATTAAACACAAATCCCACAACAATAATCGCTGTGAGTTTTATAAAATAAATACTCTGCTTTTTTTGTGCCTTATAAAGATTGACGTAAATGCTTTTTATGATAATATAAAAAATCTGTGCCGCAAAAAGCAAAAACATCACCTTAGCAGAATCGATATATTTTGTTAAATATACTTCCAAAATAAATCTAGCAGGAAATGCACAGGATACAATCAATGCAGCAAAAATCATCACATAATTTCTTGCTTTTCTTACCTTAACTTCATCTGTTGCCTTACAAAAGTAATTATATAATGTAGTTGTAACAGGTGTGACTGCGACATTCATAAAGTTCTCCATGCTAACAGCAAATGAGTACTGTGCAAATGCAAGCGTAGTCATAAGAGCTTTTACAAACCATCGGTCCATACTTGTAAGTACAACTGACGACAGATTTCCAACAGTTAATAATATACCCGCTTTTATATTTTTTATCAGCTCATCAAATGAAAATGTATTTCCATCATTTTTGCTACCAATAAGTTTTCTACAGTTGAGTTCCAATACAATCCATACAATAAAATAAACCGCAACATTACTCAGCAGAAAGCAAAGAGCATTATCTGTTTTTATTAAGAAAATCCAAATCATGTTTGCAAAGAAAATCAAAATAGTATTTGCATTCATGATTTTTCCGTAAAGTGAGAACTCACCCGTTGCTTGATATAATTGTTTGAAATAGTTTGCTAAATTCAACGGAAGAATTGAAAGCGAAAAGAACACCAAAACTTCTTGCTTTGAAATTATCGCAATAATAGCACAAACAATCGTAACAACAATTTCAAACAACCTTAAAGTTGAAAGGTTTGTCCCTAAATCTTCACGCCGGAGTTCTTTAATGTTTTTTCCTCCATATTTTAGGTACATTCCATCAACAAATCCAAAGTGAAATAAACCAGCATAGCTTACATATAGCTGGAATGTTTTTATTGTAGCGTAGCTTTCCACACTCAGCTCTTTCGGGAGAACAAAATTAGTTATCAGATTAAATCCTAAATTTATGAAATTTGCTATAAGGACGTACATCAGTCCTTTTTTCAGTGATGTTGACATTGTAGACTTTCTCTTCCTTCATTTTTATAAAGATCAGATGCTCTCAATCTTCAATTCCACTTTATATCGTATTAAACACGACTCGAAGTTTTACTTTTTCAAATGTTCTCTTGGTTGTTTTCTTTTTATTATATGGGAGCATCAAAATCTTCAATTTATATTTCAAATTTTCTTTGTATTCTGCAAAAGCTATAAAAGCTTCTTTTGTTTTTTCTGGCATCATCTCGGAATACCCTTTTAGTATTTCCTTCGCCATATCACTTCTAAGGACATTTTTATTTTTAACGATCCCCATCAGTGTATCTTTCAGAGAATGCCTTTGTGCTCCCAAAACATTTGCATCATGCTGTCTATACATGATATAGGCATTCTGATCTGAATAAAAAAAGCCATTCACAGCAAGACACACAAAGCTGATCCAGCTATCATGCATACTAATTACTGAAGGTTTGTATTGTTTCAGCTTTTCCATCAGTACTTTATTAAACACAAATGTACATCCTGGTGTTCCATATGTCAGAATATCATACAATGGATTTTTAAATGTATTATCTGTAAACGATTTCCGGATAAATGTTAAGTCTTTGTCCACCACTTCAACTGCACTACTGTATAAAGCAGGCTTGTCTATATTTTCAATACATTTTACAGCAGAAATGATTTTTTCTTCTTTCCAGACATCATCCTGATCACACAACGCATAATAATCGTAATTTATATCCGCTTTCCAAATCAAGTCCAGAAAACTTTTCGCCGGTTTTAAATTATTCCCTCCATAAACTTTAACCCTATCATACTTTTTCAATATTTCAACCGTTTTATCTGTAGAACCATCGTCACGCGCAAGAATATCAACATATATGTCCTTCTGCGCTAGTACGCTTTCCAATAGTTCTGGTAAATATTTTTCGCCATTATATGTAGATAATAATATTAAGCATCGACACATACTAAACCTCTCAAATTATTCGCTTGCAATTGCTTGTGCTTTCGCATTATATGTTATATATAAAGCAATAATTACCCAAAGCAACTGCGATACATCAGCAACAGACAGCATTACCGCCACATAGGACACAAAACAGAGAAAAAAGCTGTTATTCATGTTTCTTGAATTTTTGAATGTTGCTTTTTTCCAAGAAGATTTAAGAAGCGAGTAGAATAAGCTAAAACATGCAATTCCACCTAACAAACCTTCCTCTACAAAATATCCAACATAACCGTTATCAATGGTATCTCGGACAGACCATGCACCATTTATATAATAACTTAGCTTTCCTCTTGTGTGACAACTGGCTCCAAGTCCAAATATGGCATTATGCATAAGCATCCAAGTAATGCCAGATAATTGAATCATTCTGGATTCAAGTCCTGTTGATGAATTTCCTCCAAAATTTTCAATTGTCTCACTGCTATCTCCAAATGCAATCATTACAGATTTAATAATATTTGAAAACTGCTGCGCAACTGTCGGTACAACAAAAGAAACCACAACAGCGACACATGCAATCGCACAGACCGCAGTTAAAATTCTGTTTCTCGTTTTTTTATCCGCAATTATAACATATACCAAAAAGAGTGCCAGCAATACAACGATTGTTCCTCGTGACTCAGTCAAAAACGCCGCAATAACATTTAAACCGAGAATACAGCTATTCCACGCATTTTTTTCATTTTGCCAAACATGCAATGCAAGCGGAATAATAAGTGCGCAATACATTGCATAATATACCGGATGTCCGAAAGTTGCCTCTGCACGAATAATCCCCATTCTTACAGTAGATACCATCAGTACATTTCTGGACACTGTATTCAAATTGTAAAACAAGTTAGACCCAATCAGCACATTGATAATGCTTATAATTGCTACTACGCCACTTGCATTCACAATAGTCTTTACACACAAATGCACATCTTCTCTGCTTCGAACAACTTGACAAATCATAACAATCAGCAATAGCTGTTCCACAATCACTGTAAACTCAGTATTGATTGCCGCAGATAAACTCGGTGCATAATATCCATTTGCTAAAATTCTTGCCGCAAAATATATAAACAACGGCCAATATAGACCAGCTGCTTTCAAGGGTTTCCTAATTAGTTTTATTTTTTTGTTTCGGAAACATACACATAGAAGAAGTATCAGCAACAAAATTCTGCTGGCCTTTAATAGAGGCAATCCACCGCCCAGTTCAATTGAAAAATAGTCCGGCAATATCGGGTAAAAAGCCATAAAAAATATAATGAATTTTTTATTTCCTCTCGATGCCGCCCAAATTGCCGCTAATATTAAAACAATCAAAAATATCATAGTTATATTACTCCATATTACATTCTTTCCATCCTATATTTTTACTTGTTTTTAATTTTACCAGCCATCTTCTTAATATTTCTCTTCAGCCCTTTTGGAAGCATTCCGGAAACCGTATATTTCAAGATATCCTTCTTATAGTTTTTATGGAAATAGCGATCAACCGCTTCATAGCCTTCTTTCTGGTACAATTCCAGAATCTGCTCACGTTTCGGGCTGTACTTGCTGGGCGAATGCAACTGGTCGTTATGCCGTGCAACTTTCTCAAAGTCTGAGGTCATCAGGACGAACTGACCTTCGCACTGCTCCAACGCAGCTTTTCCTTGATTGGTATTGACTAAAATGCAGGAAACGCCTTTCCCATTAGAAAGTCCCTGCTTTTCATCATAAGACGGGTATTCTTCATGAAATCCCCAAAAATCACCTAAAGTCAGATCTCCAACTCGCTTTTCTGAAGCAAATGGGCAGGAATAGCAATTTTTGCGGTATGTGAACGATCTCAAAAATAAATTGACGTAGGAAAGTAAATTTCCTGCGATTACTTTTTCTTGCCGTTCGCCATTTTTATTTTTATAGACACTCCGGGTAATCATGCCCTGCCCTTTGCTTTTGTCCCGGAAATAAAACTCGGTGATTGTTCCACCCAGTTTCTTCCCGTAGTCTTCCATAAAGCTCTGGAAAAATCGTTTGCTTGGAACTCCATGACAAATAATGTCCACTGTGAGCAGATTTTCATAATCTTTTTTCAGATACTGCTTTAATCCTGCAATCTGACAAGGTGTTCCAGAAAAAAGAACACTTTTTCCATCCAACAGATCTTTTTTGGCCTGTGCATAGGTATCCCCAATCGCACTTTGCACATATTTCGATCCTTGCAGTTCAGGCAACCTTTCCACTGTATCAATACGGAGATGCTTTGGCTCCAATTTTCCATTTTCCAGAGGAAGTGCAGCACCATATACCACACCGTTTTTTTTCAACACATTCTCTGCAAGGACAGCAAATGCTCCACCAGATGCAGACTTTCGCAGAAAATTGTCATTGTTCGATGCAGCTGCATAGACTGCTTCAGACTTCTGCATCAGAGGTTGCGTTTGATAACCGCAAGCCTTTTTGCAGGCACCGCATTCAACACACAAATTTTGATCGATTTCCGGATAAACAAAACCGACTTCATCTTCCGCCATTCGGATCGCATTCTTGGGACAAACATTCATGCACGCCCCGCAGCCGCAGCAATCTTTTTTATCGTCAAATAAAACGATCGAACTCATGATTTATCTCCTGTAAGGAAGTCATCTGCTTCCTGAATCTTCTGTGCAATATAGTTTCGAGTTTCCGTATAATCCATTGGCGTATCCAACAGCGGGATAAATTCATCTTCGCATCCCACCTTCAAAAGTCGAGAGGCAATTTTCATATCGGATAACAGCGAACGAATCTTATTGATTCGGTTTTTCTCTGTTGGATAACACAAAACCGATTTGTTATACTTAATAGAAAAAACTGTCCCATGAAATGTTCCAGTAATAACTTTTTCTGCATTCCGAAACAAATCGACCCACTCATATGGAGTCAGGTCAATAAATCCTTCATCATAGAATGTCTTGTAATCGCCCGCACCAATGATCTTCAAATCATTTTTCTTTGCATATTCCTGCAGCTGTTTCACCATCGGTTCTGTTAATTTGCAGTCATAAATCAGAATATAGCGGTACGGCTTCGGCTTGATATTTTCCCTTTCAATATCCGTATCAAAATTATAGAGAAAAGTCGGATCAAGCATTTTCTCAGCTTTTCTTCCGCAGGCTCTCTCAACAAATTTTAAAGATTCCACATCACGACCAGATATCCGGTCAAGGTGTTTCAAGCCCGAAAGGACATCCTCCGGCACAGCGGTTTCTTCGGTTACTGCGCCAACACTCGGTGCATAAGCAATCGTCCTCTGATTTTCAAGTCCTGTACCAAATTTTAAAGGGTGGTACCCGGATCCACACAGATTCCAAATCTCATCACTGCCAAGAACGATAAGGTCCAATTTTAAATCGATTATCTCCTTGGCAGTCTTTACCGGGCGAGTTCTCGGAATACTGCGTTCATATTTTGTGAATGTTCTTAACTGCCGGATTTTTTCCACATAAGTAGAAAGCGTATCAACTCCCGGACGAAAATGAAGAATATGGATGATATTTCTTCTCCAGTGCTTTTGATTTACATAATTGATGACCGTCACTTCTGCTTCAGGATATAGTCTTTGAAGCGTTTCATACATTCCCTTCATCTGAAGGAATGCGCCATAATTTTTTACATAATGATGTGTTAAAATTCCGATTTTCATTGTTTTGCCATTCCTATCGCATCCTTCAAATATTGTTTGCTGCTTTGACGTTTCTCATTGATCACTCGATAAACAGCATCATAATTGATTTCGTTCTTCATGCTTTCCAGATCGAATTCAAACTTGGAATCCATTTTTCGGTTTTGGATTCCAAGTTCCTCCAAGAGTGCCGTAACTTTTTTAATCCGGCTTTCATTCGTCAAATAGACCTTAAACTGCCGACGGTTCAAAATGGAAAAAACTGCCCCATGAAAAGTTCCGGTAAAAACAAATTCTGCATTGCGGAACATTTCCACCCACTCAAACGGCATAAGGTTCACTGTAATTTCCGAATACCTTTTATCGCATTCCCCTGCACCATAAACCGCCAGACCATGCTCTTTTGCATAAGAAAAAATCTGATTCAATATATTACACGGCAGATTTTCACAATAATAAAAAAGGATATATGGCTTTTTCCTTGCTGCCAATTCAGCACGAGGAAATTCCGCTAAAAATGTTGGGTCAAGCACTCTCTCCGGTGCAGTTCCCGTTATATTGCACACGAGCTGCTCTGTCAGATCATCTCGTGCCGATATTTTCTTAAACTTCTTGATTCCGCGAATCACATACTCCGGGACGCTTTCATCTGCTGTCGTCTTTCCCACACTCGGCGCATAGGCAATCAAATTTTTGCAAGTGAGTCCTTCGCCAAATTTGAGCGCAGTATTTCCTTTTGTGTCCTTATAATTCCAGACCTCATCACTACCAACAATAATGCAATCAAAGTCCAATGCATTGATCTGTTTTGCATTAAAGCACCGCTTGGAAAGAACCATTTCCTGATTTCTAGCTTTTGCGAATGTCCGTGGGAGCTTGATTTTCTCCATCCAATCTTTAAAAGACTCTCTGTTTTTATAAAACCGGAACCATCCACCTGCATTGATGATAAAATGCTTCAGATTAACATAATCTATGATCTGCACTTCATCGTTCGGAAATAATTCTGCGATTGCTTCCCGTAATGCCCACGCCTGTAGAAACGCGCCGTAATTATTGATGTATTGATGTGTTAAAATTCCTATTTTCATTCCACTTCTCCAGCCAGCTGTAAATATCGCTCCTGCAATTTCTTTGCCTCAATTTCAATGTTGTAGTGATGTTCCGTTATCAACTTCGTGTTATCCTTGCGTACACTCTGCTTTAGGGCATTACAAATTTCAGTTGCCCAAGTCGAGATTTCTTCTGTAAGCGGGATGAATTTTGCACGATCTGACAAACCAATCTCGCGTGTTACAGCGGAAGAAAAAATGCATGGCAGGTCTGCCGCCTGAGCCTCAACGCCAACAACAGGGAGTCCTTCCCATACCGATGGCAGTACAAAGCAGTCAAATGCCTGATACCATTCGTTCGCATTACCTACATTTCCGACAAACGTCACTCGATCTTTTATTCCAAGATTGCTTGCTTTCTCTTTCATGGCATCCATCAGCTCACCGTCACCCAGCAGCACAAGATGTGCTAACGAATCCCTTTTTGAAACCTCAGCAAAAACATCCAGTAAGAACGTGTGATTCTTCTGAGACATAAAGCGTCCGACATGACCAACGATATGTTTCTTTTCCAAATGATTGTCATGTCGGATTCTATTTCTTATCGTTGAGTCGAAAACGAACCGATTCACCTCGATTGCATTGGGAATCAATTCATAATCGTTTCTTTCTACAACTTTTTCTCCGAAATAGCATCTGGCTGCTTCGATTCCGCAAGAAAAATGCTGATTCATATTGGACGGCAGCAAAGCTTTGCAAACAAGTTTGATTGGCAATTTCCAGTCTTTTGTGATGCTTGCACCGTGTGCATGAAAAATACGCACCGGAATGTGATTGACTTTTGCAGCATGAAGTGCATATACTCCAAGAGCTCCGTTGTGTGCTTCTACAATTTTGTATTCTGGATTCTCCTCAAAAATCTTCTTCATACACTTCAGATACGAAGGATACTTTGCCGGATTTAAGCCAGGTGTGTGATAGATTTTACCGCCCATTTCCTTTATTTCGGCATCGTATGCACCGGGCTTTTTCTTATTGCATAAAAAGTCAAATTGTATTTTCGATCTGTCAATATGGCGATAATAATTCATCAGCATTGTTTCGATGCCGGCACGATCCATATTGCTGACAGAATGAAGAATTCTTATCATTTTTTCTTCCCCTATAGATTCTTTGCTTGCAATACAGATTTCCGCATTGCCACTATTTCTGGTTATTGTTTCCCATCCTGCATTTGTATGATAAAATCATAAATCGTTTCCGAATATTTCTGATTACCGAGATGCTATATCATAATGCAGGGTGTGATACTTAAAAAGGCTGATGATAGCATCATCTGCTCTATACGAAAGTAGGTAGTGATACTGAAAAGAGGTGTCATGCAGTTCAGAAAGTATATAATTTAGCGTATTACAGCTGTTTTCTGAGGCTTTTCACTACGTACATCTCACTACCCGCTTTCGGTCAGAGGAGATTATTTATAATCAATATTTTCATCTATCATTTTCTCCTGTACAGCTTCATTGTTTCTTTTACGACATCATCCCAGTTATATTTCTCGCAGATAAAATCAGCTGCCTGCCTCTTCATTGCTATAATTTTTTCAGGATAGTCACAGGCATGTTGCAGTTTATCTCTAAGATCCTCGATATCTGACTTTTTGAAAATCAGCGCCTTATCTTCTACAACTTCCGTACATTCTGGGATATCAGAAACAAGACAATAATTGCCGTAGCTCATTGCTTCTAACAGACTTAATGGCATACCTTCCAGGTCTGAAGGCAATGTATATATGTAAGCATTGCTATACAGTTCATCCAGCATCTGTCCTTGGACAAAACTGGTAAAGATGATTCTTTCATCATCCTTTGCCAGCTCTTTCAGCTCCACCATAAAAGAATCCGTATCGCTAGATCCACCAGCAATAACCAATTTTTTATCTGTTTTGACATCCTTGAACGCTTCAACCAAATACCGGATACCTTTTTCCGGTACCAGTCGACCAAGAAATAATATGTAGGATTCTTTCGTCAGTCCAAATTTTTCTGTTATTAAACCAGCTTCTCGGGTTTCTGGTCTGTTCACACCATTCGGAATGAAATGTGTCTCCCTGCCATAGGTCTCTTTGAAGTAATCCTGAACACCTTTACTCAGAACGATGATTTCATCTGCATACTTTACAGCATTCTTTTCTCCCTGGCGAATGAATTTGGAACCAAAACCAGACTTCCATTTTTCGCGTTTCCAGTCTATACCGTGGATTGTAACCACTACTCTTTTTCCGAACATTTTGGGTAACCACGCGAAAAAGGCTGGACCCTCTGCATGAATATGTACCACATCATATTTTCCGAAAGCACTGCACAGAGCCGCAAAGAAAGAGGAACTCACCGCTGCAAGACCTTTTCTTTCAATGGTTGGAACAATTTTCTGTCGGATTCCATCATATTCAATTTTATCGTCGTACTCTGCACCACTCACGTGATGCCCCGATCTGTTATAGCAGGTAATCTGACATCCTTGTTGTGCCATCCTAGTACATAATTCTTTTACAACAATCTCTATTCCACCCTCGCGAGATAGACGTTTTTGTCCAAACATAGACACCACAAATTTATCCTTCATACTGTTCTCCAACCATCATTTTCCTTTTTTTATCTATGTTCATATAATTTATAGACCAGACATTACCCCGTCCGCTTTTCATGATTTTTCTGCTTTTATTTCTTCAAATATCTCTTTTAAACTCATTCCATACATATCAGGATATTGATCAAGCTCACTCCTATGCACAATTTTTACTCCGCATTCGTCCGCGGTCTTCTTTAGTATCTCTTCGAAAGCATCTTTTTCCTGTTTCATCTGTTCATACTCTCGCGGCATGGATGATTTTAAAAACTCCTCGAATTCTTCATCCGACATACGATCCTCATGAATTCCTTTTTCCTGATAGACGAAATCCATGATTAGTTGAAAGATCGGCTCCTGATAGATGCCTGGTATTGTTTTTTGCTGAAACCGTTTCATGCACTGATCCATATCGACATTATACATATTGTCACGCATGATGCTTTTTTTAGGTCTGGATAAATCCAATTTGTAAACGGAATTCACGATTTTTTCATCAAGCTCTGACATCAACTGATTGATCTCAGGATCACAGCAATGCCCCATTAATAGAAGGATGCGATGATGAACCCGGTCAAATTCTTCATTTGTAAGCTCCTGTCCTTCTGGTAAAGGAATTCTCTTTATCATCAAAGGAATCGTATTGAAGAACGCAAAATAAAGCTGCATAAAGACCAGATGTTCTTTTACCTTTGTGTCAAGCCAAAGCTTATGATTCATAATATGGTCTTCAAACGTATGAAAGAATTTATCAAACAGCTTGGGAGAGGTGAAAATTCTGGCATACTGCATGGCTCCATGATCAGGGACCGGCAAACCATAGTTTTTTAATAATTCATCAAACACATAATCCTGCCTGCTGCTGTTGTCTACATTGATTTCTTCTTTGAATAATTCTCGTTCCAGAAAATGCAAGATTTCCTGTTCGCTGTTGATCCGTTTTTCTACAATGACACCGGCAATTCTCGTCCGTTCTTCCTTCTTTTTAAGAAATGTCGAAGTAAACAACGCCACGATCAATCCACAGATCAAGGTATTGATCACGGTGAAAATGTTATTCCACATAAATTCCGGCATGGAATTGATACTCTCAATCAGTCGTTGCATCTGCTTTCCTCTGCTCCTGATCCGTGCTAAAAATGATAAGCCAACCGCAGTCCCCGCTTTGCGGCGATCACCGTTGGCTTGATCTTCCTTTTCTGCTACATCGCCCCTTCTCCTTTGGCTACAAGAAATACCGTACGGATAAGGATCTTGATATCGAGCCCGATATTCCAGTTGTTGATGTACTCCTTATCGAGGTTGACAACCTCCTCAAAGTCGGTAATGTCGCTGCGGCCGCTGACCTGCCACATTCCGGTGATCCCCGGCTTGATCGCAAGCCGTGCCTTGTGGTGCGGCTCGTAAAGGTTCGTCTCTGAGATCAGAGGCGGACGGGTCCCGACAAGGGACATATCGCCCTTTAAGACGTTAAAGAACTGTGGGAACTCATCCAGGCTTGTCCGGCGGATAAAGTCGCCGATCCCGGTCTTTTTTGTTCCGTCCGGGAGGATCCTGTTTCCGATCACTCTCGGATCAAAGTCGAGCTTAAACATTTTTCCGTCACCGAGACGGTTTTCTTTCATAATCTCTGCCTTTCTTTCCTCCGCATCCATGTACATGCTCCGGAATTTATACATCTTAAAGTGCTTTCCGTTTCTTCCGACACGTTCCTGGGTAAAGAAGATCGGTCCCGGAGATGCAAGATAGATTGCCGGTGCGACAAAGATAAAAATGATCCCTGTAAGGAAGCAGCCTACAAGACCGCCTACAATATCCATTCCTCTTTTTAACATCAGCTGGAACGTAGAGGCGTAATTCATGCTCGTTGTTAAAACGGTATAGGCGCCGACCTTTTCGACAAACTGGCGTTTTCCCGGCATGCTTGTGATCTTTGCGAGGTTTAAATGGGTCGTCACACCGGTCTCCGTAAGAACACAGATCAGCTCCTTGGGGTACGGAAGGTCATCAGCGATCACGATAAGTGCCTCGTCGATCCATTCGTTACAGACGTACTCCGGAATATCATCCGTTCCGGCAACGACCGGGATCCCTTCGATCACATTTCCGACCCAGTCAGCGTCCACAAGGGCAACGCCACTGATCACATAGCGGGCGAAGTTGTTTTCCTTCATGCTTTTTACAACCCGGTGGGCAATATCCTGGGAGGTGATGATCAGAAGGGAGGTTTTTGTTCCCTCTTCCATCTGTTTTTTTAATCTTGACTTTAGGAGAAGTCTTGTGAGATAGGTGATGACCACATAAATCGGGATCATAAGGAACAATGCCAGTCTCGAATAATTCTGTCCCTGCTGAAGGGCGAACAGGTACAGGATCGTCAGGGCTGCGACGATCAGGGCATTCTTGACTGTAACGGTAAATTCCTTATAATATCCGCGCTTCAACACGCCGCTCATGGTGCTGTTGAAGAAGATGACGAACAGATCTATGTACTCCAGAATGACCGCAACATTTCGATAAAGCATCGAACGGTACGGATGGAACCCGTATCCGCTTGCGGCATATGCCAGTAAAAAGGCAGCCTGAAGACAGATCAAATCCAAAAGAATAAAATCGATGTGTTTAAACCATTCCTGTGAATCTTTGCGATACATGCTTTTTCTCTCATTTTCCCTTGATATGTTACATTTATCTGATCCTGCATCGCTCAAGAACGATGCAGTTTGTTTTCCAATTCACTAAAATCGTCTTCTATTCGGATGTTTTTCCGAAAGGATGCGCCGTCTGTCATCCAGGCGGCACACCCGGTTATGAAACCGGATCCGTTCCTTATTTTTTATAAATAACGGAAATGGTACCGGAGTTCGGGATCGTTACAGTTACGACCTTTGTCTTTGTGTTTACGGAAGCCGGTTTGATCAGCTGCCATCTGCCGGTCATGTTGTTGTAGAAGAGAACCTCTACATCGCCAAGACCATCCACCAGGTTCGGAACATACAGATCGATGGAAACATCGCCTGTCTTCTCAACCTTTGTTCCTGCCTGATACGTCATGATCGCATGAGTTCCGATCAGGGCGTTGTAGCCTTTCAGGTCAAGACCTGTACCAACATTTGCAAGATCTGCCTTGTTTCTGTTGATGGCATTGATCGTATCAACGATGCCATTCGGAAGACCTGCCACTGCGTGAGTGTCACCCTTTACGAAGGCTACGCTTGTTGCGCCGTTTGATGCCTCTCCGCCGTAGTTCGGAGTTGTGGTATTTCCGTTTAACGTGACGCTGACTTCATCAGCATACGTTGCACTTACAGTCGCACGACCGCTGCCGCCGCTGCTTGTGCTGCCTGCGGCAAATGCCGTCGTAGCCTGAGAAAGTACCAGTGCAGCAACCATGGCTGCCATTACTGCTCTCTTTTTCATACCTATCACCATTCCTTTCAAAATATGGTATTTATTTCTCAACCCTGTAGAACAGGTTAAGAATCATCTCCTGAGTCTTCTCAAGGTCCGGAATGTACTCATCGTACCAATCGGTCTCTCTTCCTTCGCCCGGAAGCATCTCAATATCCCCGTCGCCGAGTGTCTGGCTGCTTTTTAAGAATGCCATCCCCATTTCCAGAAGCTGGTCCTTTGTGAGGTTTGTCACCATATACGGGGCAAGTTCGTTCAGAAGGTCCGTAAAATATCCTTCCTTCTGCTTTGCCGTCTGTTTTACGGCCTGTGAAAATTTTTCAATGTAGATCTGCTGTCTCTCTAAGCGGCTGATCGCGGTCTGTGCCTTTTCGATATCGCGGTAGCGGATATATTTCTCTGCCTGATCGCCCTTTAAGGTGATCGTTTCACCAAGCTGAAAGGCAGGATCCCGATCGACCATTCCCGGCTCATCGATCGTCACGGTGATTCCGCCGACCGAGTCGTTGATCATTCCGAGGGCTTTCATGCTGATTGCCGCATAGCCGTCGATCTGAAGTCCTCCGAGAAGCTCTGTCACCGCCCGGGTCATATAGTCGCAGCTTAACTCCCGCCCGTCGCCGTAAGCGTAAGCAAGCGTCAGATGCTGCAGATCCTCTCCCAGGATATTTCCGGAGAGATCCGTCAGAATGATCTTTGTCATCGTATCCCGGGGGATCGAGAGGATCTTTACGGTGTCCCTTGCGGTATCCTCTGCAATGAGGAATACTCCGTCTGACTGTCCGCCCTCTCCCGCACGCTGTGGCTCGGAGAGATCGGTATCCCGGTCGATTCCCATTAAGAGGATCGCCTTGACGTAGGTGTTTCGTTTATATGTCGTTCCCTGATACTCGATCGTATCATGGGTCAGACCGAAGTCGGAGAGTTCTTCCTCTGCGGATTGATTCTCCTCCTGTAAGGCTAAAACCTTTGCATCTGTTTCAAGCTTCTCCTGATACAGCCTTTTCGTACGGATTCCGAAAAGGATTCCTCCGAGAATGAGAACGGCAGCAACGATCCATGTTAATTTCTGTCTCTTCTCTTTCTGCTGCATCCTGCTTTCCTTCCGTTAAGCTCTGCTTCCGGCTCCTGTTCCGGTTCCGTAAAAAGCTTTGGCTTTGGCTCCGTCTGTTCCGTTTCCGCCGTCATTGCCGTTTCCAGGGCGGCTGACGCTAAGGTTACCTCATCGCCTTCCCGCTCGGAACGGTTTTCATAATATTTATCGTATTTTTTGTAATATTTTCCGTAATACTTTTTATAGTAGCCGCTGCTGTTTCCGCCGCCGGTACGGTTTAATACGGCTCCCAAGATCCGACAGCCGCTCTTTTCCAGCTGATCCTTCACACGCTGGGCGATCCGGTAGCTGATATTTCCGCTCTCAACTACGAGAACGGCTCCGTCTGCCTCCTCCGCAATGATAGCGGCATCGATGAGATTCATCATCGGCGGAGTATCGATCACAACGTAATCATAGCGCTCTCTTGCCCAGTCGATCATGGTTTTAAAGGTCGGATCCTCTAAAAGCTCTGCCGGGTTCGGGGAGTAGGGTCCTGCGAGGACCACATCCAGATGTTCTACATTTGTCGTATAGACGGTTTCTTCCAGGGTCTTCTGACCGCTTAAATATTGGGAAAGTCCGGAGGTATGACCGGTGATCTCGTGGGTCTTTACCATCATGGATTTCCGGATGTCCGCATCGATAAACAGAACCTTTTTCCGGATGCTCGCCATTGATGCTGCTGCCGCAAACGCCGTTGAGCTTTTTCCCTCCGACGGCATCGTGCTTGTGAACATGATGACCCGAACACTGCTTCCGCAGAACTGGAGGTTCGTACGCAGTGTCTTGATCGCTTCCTGATAGAAGTAATCGGTATTTTCAATATTTTTTAACTCAATATATGCCATGTGCTTTTTCTCCTGTTCTCCCCTGCCTTACTTTTTCTCTGTATCCGGGATCACGGCAAGGACAGAAAGACCGAGATACTTCTCGATATCCTCTTCACTCTTGATCGTATCGTCAAGAACCGTCTTTAAGCAGATCAGACCGCAGACAAGAACGGCAAGTCCAAGTCCGCCGACCGCTGCGTTTTTCTTAACACTCGGAGAGCTCGGCTTCACCGCAACAACGCCATCCTCGATGACCTTCGGCGGAACCATTTCCATAATGTCTCCGATATAGTTGGAAGCGGATTTTGTTACCTCATCAACGATCGCTTTTGCCCGCATCGGCTCGATGTCCTCAACAGTGATCGAAAGGATTCGTGTATCCTTTGGGTTGTCGATCGTGATCATTTCTCCAAGCTCATCCGTCGTCAGATCGAGGTTCTGTTTGTCGATGACCTCCTGTAAGACCGGACGGCTCTTGATGATCACGCTGTAGTCCTTTGTAAGCTGGCTTCCGATCTGGAGATCGGCGAGGGAGGCAAGCGTTGTCTCCTTGGAGAGGACGTAAACCATCGAGGTCGACTGATAATGCGGCGCGATCAGCTTTTTCGTATAGACACCTGCCGCTCCGGCTCCGATGACCAGTGCGAGAAGGATCGCCCACCAGCGATGTCTCAGCGCATAAAACAGTTCTAAGAGATCGATCTCGATCTCATCATCGTCTTCAAATTTCTTTTCCATAATTCCCCTTTTCCTTTTATCGTTTTAAAGTCTTATCCTTCAGGATATACTTCTGGTTGATCCAGAAGATCTGTTTTCTTAACATTTCATTCTTTTTCCCAAGCTTTTTCCAGGCATCTAACATCCTTGGCGACCGCTCCCCGGTATTGTGCATATCCGTTCCGATAAAGTGGATCCTGCCGTCCGTGATCTCTTCCCGGCACCACCTTGCGTCCTTATCAAAGATCCCGCCGAGGACACTCCCGGCATTCATCTGAAGATATGCACCGAGACCGATCAGCTCTGCAGTCCTTCCTTTTTCTCTCAGGCAGTCATACCGCTCTATATGAGCAACGATCGGAAGGTATCCCGCCGAAACAAGCTCGCGGACTGCCCGAGAAAGCTTGATGAAGTTGTCGCCGGGACGAAATTCTACGAGAACATACCGGCTGTCCGCCAATGTCAGGGCTTTGCCCTGATCCAGCCAGTCGGTCATTCCTTCAAAGTACAGGATCTCCTGTCCAAGATAAATTTTAAATCTGGGATCAATTCGTTGTGCCGCTTCCTTTGTCTGCTCGTATCGCTCGCGAAGTCCGGCAAAATCTGTATGATGGGAAAAATGTGGAGTGGCAATGATTTCTGTCACTCCCTGCTTCCATGATAATTTTAGGAGTTTTTCGGTCTCCGAAGGATTCTTCGAGCCGTCGTCCACTCCCGGTAAAATATGAGCATGTATATCTATCATCTTTGTTGTCTCCGTATGGGTCTGTTTACCATCCTTACCGTTTTATGCCATATTTCGACATACAGAACCAGTGTAGTATTATTTCCCATAAAAAGCAATTACTATCTCTGTAATTGTGTTTTTTCTAAAACAGCAGAAATTATCAGACTGGGACACAATTAAGTCCAACAAATATACAAAAGCGGCAATTTCCTATCTGCTGTACTGTAAAAATGAGGATTGTCCGAAGGACATAGTAATTCCGTTTGAATACTAATAATGCCGTATATTTGTCTCTAAAGGGAAAATATGCGGCATTTCTTTATTATTCTTTATGTGCGTGATCGTACATCTTTTGAATATCCTCCGGCATTGAATTTTCAACAAATTACTGTTTCAAACTACAAATTGTAAAATTCACTAGCTTCTTTCATTTGAATTCTACTTATCTGAATACCAGAATCCATCAAGTTTTTATATATTCTATCTTTTTCTTCTTTGTTAAAAAAATATACAATCCAATTAGATTGACGATGTGTGCAATTCTCTATATATCTGAAATATGGCAAATCTACTTCTGCAACCGAATGCCCAATAACATATATTTCATCTATCTGCTCAATTCTTTCAATATTTCCGTGTCCTAACACCGGATCACATTCATGATCTCGTAATGAACCATGAATGTGTATTATTCTTCCTTCACTTATTCCATACACTCGTTCTAATACAGCCGTATAATTATTTCTCTTTGCAGAAAAAGCCATGACCTTCCGGCCACAGCTCTTCCGCATCAATCAATCAGAAACTTGGTATTCTACCAATGTGTAGAATCTATATCAACGGGGTTCCCCGTGATAAGCTTATTTGGATTTTATTTCTCTTATTCCATCATCCGACATAATATGATATACTTGTATTCGATCAGATTAGAACGTGATAGGGATAGTCTGGTGGTTGTCCTTTCTGGAAACGGGAAGGGGGTAATGCCATGAATACAATGGAAGTCTTAACACTTTTATTAGTTATATTTGCGGCGCTATCCTACATAGATAACCACCGTAAATAGAAAAATGGCTATTCCCTACCGCAAATAGGGGATAGCCGTTTCCTACATTGTTCCACTAAGAAACTAATTTATTGTTTCCGAAAGTTCAATCACTGGACACCGCAAATATCCTTGATTGCTTCTGATCTGATTATAAAGCCTTGACATTCAAAAGTCAAGTAGCTAGGGGGGTAGGTTCAATGTGACCTACCCTTTATTGCTTCCACCACTGCTTCCTCTTGGACCATAACGACGTTCATCACAATCGCAGCCGCCAATACCGGAACAATCGTTGAAATGATCTCCGCCACCATCATAACCAGACATAGAATTAGCTTTCATCGTCTGTAAATGGCATTTACACCATATTTTGTATATTCACCAATTCTCTGGCTGCCTGACTTACTAACTCTTCTTATTTTTTCTAATCTCTTTCTCTTAAAAACATCTGACGTTTTCTTTCTGGCATTGGGCGAATCCTGTCCATGACTTTTTTGCTTGCCTGCCTGTTTTCAAGACGCTCTTTTTCTTCCGTAAACCACTTTGCTGCATCTTTGCTAAGTTCCAGAGTTTCACCAAGCACGGCATGATCATACGTCATATTTGACACATCGTAACATTTTTTGTGAATAAACCGACTTTAACTACTCCGTGTCCTCCTCCAGCGTATACGGAGTAACCTGATATACGTAGTAGTTCAGCCAGTTCGTATACAGCGTGTTCGCCATATTTCTCCACATAAGCGGAGGAACGGAGAACGGGTCATCATGCTCATAGTAGTGGACCGGGAGTGCCGGATTTAAGCCTTTGTTGAGATCGCGGTGATACTCGTTGTTTAAGGTCATACGGTCGTACTCCGGGTGGCCCTGGACGAAGATCTGGCTTCCGTCCTGGTTCATGACAAGAAAGACGCCTGCCTCATCGGATTTAGCGAGGATCCGGAGTTCCGGGTGCTTTAAAATATCCTCCTCCCACACTTCTGTATAGCGGGAATGCGGGCACTTAAAGTAATCGTCAAAGCTTCGGAGTAACGGAACACGCTTATCCAGCGCTTTCTGTGTATACACACCGGAAAGTTTTTCTTTCCGTAAGTGTTTCGGGATTCCGTAATGATAGTAAAGTCCGGCCTGGGCACCCCAGCAGAGGTGCATGGTGGATGTCACATGCGTCTTGCTCCACTCCATGATCTGCGTCAGCTCCGGCCAGTAGTTGACCTCCTCATACTCCATCAGTTCCACCGGTGCTCCGGTGATGATCATTCCATCGAAATGTTTCTTGCGGATCTCCGGGAATGTCACATAGAACTTATTTAAGTGGCTCGCGGAGGTATGCGTCGACTCATGGGTCGACATCGTCATGTACGTACATTCCACCTGCAGCGGGGTGTTTGACAGCGCTCTGAGAAGCTGTGTCTCCGTGTCCTCCTTTAACGGCATGAGGTTTAAGATCAGGATCTCCAGCGGACGGATATCCTGACTCTGGGCACGGTCCTCATCCATGATAAATACATTCTCACTCTCAAGGATCGCTCTTGCCGGCAATCCATTCTGTATTTTAATCGGCATTTTTTTCCTCTCCTATCATCTTCAGGAAATCCTCTTCGGAAAGGATCGGAATGCCAAGTTCTCTTGCTTTCTTATTCTTTGACGAATTGGATGTCACATCATTATTGATCAGATAACTGGTCTTCGCAGACACGGAGCCTGCGGCTTTTCCGCCGAGAGACTCGATCTTCTCCTGCAGTTCCTTGCGGTTCGCAAAATGCTCAACGGAGCCTGTGATCACGAAAGTCTTTCCGGCCAGCGTCTGTTCCTCATTTCTCACTTCATTTTCAAAAGTCAGATCCGCCAGCAGATGATCCAGTATCTCATTGTTCTTATCATTCTTAAAGTACTTCACCCACGCATCCGCGAGCACACCGCCGATCCCGTCGATGGAACAAAGCTCCTCCGCATCGGCCCCGCGCATGGCGTTCAGGTCAAAATCGAAATGGCGGCAGATCACTTTCGCATTCGCAAGACCGATCCCAGCGATCCCGAGTCCAAAGATCAGCCGCGGCAGCGTCGTATGGGACGCAGTCTTCGCCGCCTGGATAAGATTCTCATAGGATTTCTCCCCGAATCCCTCCATCGTCACGATGGCATCGCGGTGACGGTCCAGATGGAAAATATCATCGAATTCATGGATGAATCCCGCTGCGATAAACTTCTCCAGCGTCATCTCGGAAAGTCCGTCGATATTCAGCGCATCCCTGCTCACAAACAGGTCAAAACTCTTGATCTTTTTCGCCTGACACTCCGGATTTGTGCAGTAGAGGGACTTCACATCATTCACACTGCGGATCTCCGTCGCCCCGCCGCAGACCGGACAGATCTTCGGGATATCACGGACACCGCTTCTTGTCAGGTTGTCCGCGATCTGCGGGATGATCATGTTCGCCTTGTAGACCGTAATCCTGTCCCCGGCCCCCAGCTCCAGTCCTTCCATGATGCTGATGTTATGGACACTGGCGCGGCTCACCGTCGTTCCCTCAAGCTCCACCGGTTCGAACACGGCGACCGGATTGATGAGTCCTGTTCTCGACGCACTCCACTCGATGTAGGAAAGCGTTGTCTCCTGGATCTCGTCCGCCCATTTGAAAGCGATGGAATCCCTCGGGAATTTCGCCGTCCGCCCAAGCGACTGTCCATAGGCGATATCATCATAAAGCAGTACAAGACCATCCGACGGGATATCGTAATGTTCGATCTTCTCCGCAAATCCGCGGACTGCATCGGAGAGTGTCTCCGCCGTCACCTCCACGAACTCGACCGTCTCAAATCCCAGGCCGGAAAGCCACAAAAACTGCTCTTTTCTCGAATTTTTAAAGTCAACGCCATCCGCCCGCACCAGTGCAAACGCCATAAAACGGACGTTTCTGGATGCCGTGATCTCACTGTTCAGCTGGCGTACGGAACCGCTGCAGAGATTTCGCGGATTCTTGTACTTTGCATCCACATCTGCGATGGAATCGTTTAACTTTTCAAAATCCGAATAACTGATGACCGCTTCCCCGCGCAGGATCAGCTGACCCTTATACGGGATCGAGGTCGGAATATTGATAAACGTCCGGGCATTCGGCGTGATGACCTCACCGATCTCGCCGTTTCCGCGTGTGACCGCCTTCGCAAGGACCCCGTCCTCATATGTCAGGACCACAGTCAGCCCGTCCATCTTCCAGGACAAAAGTCCTTTCTGCCCGCCGAGCCATTCCCGGAGCTCGTCAACGCTTTTCGTCTTATTCAGAGAAAGCATCGGCCGCTCATGGCGCTCTTTCGGAAGTTCACTTAAGACTTCATATCCGACTTTCTGGGTCGGACTTCCGGCAAACACCGTACCTGTCTCCTGTTCCAGTTTCAGGAGTTCGTCGTAAAGCCTGTCATATTCGAAGTTGCTCATGATCTCGCGGCTCTCCTGGTAATAGGCTTTCGATGCCTCAGAGAGAAGCGGGATCAGCTCCTTCATCCTCTTGATCTTGTCGTCCATATTTTATGCTCCTTGCGCTCCGGCGCACCCGGTTTCCAGCTTTCCGGGGATGCGGGGGCTTTCTTTTCCGGCTTCTTTTCGCTGTCCTCGCGGACATTTCTCCAGACCTTTCCGGTTCCGCTATTCTTCTCGAACGGCTTTCTCTCACCATTTTTTACAAACGTTTTCCTGTCGTTCTTCTTTCCCTGATATCCGAAGCGGGCTGTTTTTCCGGCCGCTTTTGCCGGATCCACCAGTTTTCCGATCTTCGCAGCTTCTCTCGCCGGAAGATTCGTCGAACCTTCCACCAGTTTCATCAGATCGCTCAGCTCTTTTTCCGTCAGCTCCCGGTACTCCCCGCGCTTTAATGTACCCAGCTGGATGTTCATGATACGCACGCGTTTCAGATTCATCACATGATAATCGAGCGCACGGCACATCCGGCGGATCTGTCGGTTTAATCCCTGCGTCAGAACGATATGGAACGTGTGGCTTCCGGTCTTCCACGCGCGGCATGGCTTTGTCGTCACGTCGAGATCCTCAATGCGGACGCCTTCGCACATCTGCTTTAAAAATTCTTCCGTCACCGGATGATCGACAGCCACCGCGTACTCTTTTTCATGTGCATTTCCGCCGCGCAGGATCTTGTTGACGATATCTCCCTGATTTGTCATCAGGAGAAGTCCCTCGGAATCCTTATCAAGACGTCCGACCGGATAGATCCTCTGGGGATAGTTTAAAAACTCGACGATATTTTCTGCATGATCCTTATCCGAAGTCGTGCAGACGATCCCACGGGGCTTATTTACGATCAGGAATACCGGTTTTTCCTTCTCTCCCACCGGCTTTCCGTCACAGACCACCTTCTGTCCCGGGCGGATCTGCATTCCCATCACAGCAACTTCACCATCCACCATGACTTTTCCATTCTCCACAAGCCGGTCTGCCTCTCTTCTCGAGCAGACGCCTGCATCACTCAGATATTTATTTAAACGAATCGTTCCTTCCAATCTCTTTCTCCCTTTTTGTATTCTCAACTGCAGCTTATTTGTTACAGTACACGGGCGCTCCATGAGCACGCACTGTAACGCTTATTTTCCTTTTTGGACCCATTATATCGTTTCCGGAGTATGAATGCAAGAAAAAACGCCCATCAGGGTCAGGACATTTTCCCGATCTGACGGACGCATAAAAAAATGCATCTGATAGGAATCGAACCTACGCACGCGGCTCCGGAGGCCACTGCTCTATCCACTGAGCTACAGATGCATCTCTAATAGTATACAATAATTTTCTGATTCATGCAAGGGGATGAGAATTATTTTTTTGTATATTTTTTTACCCAATTCCATTTCCCGGCTGCCGCGCTTTTCATATTTTTAATGCTTTCTTGAAAACAGATAGTAGGACGGAGTACGGTTTGCGCAGTCCTCCGCAAGAACTTTCAGGCTGCAGTAAACAAAGCCATCTACGACTCTCGCTTTTCCATCCCTGCCCGGCTCCTCATATTTTCCTTCTTTATAGGACGGATCCAGAATGCACGCCTCATTGTCATCGGCCGATACAACGAGGATGTAATGTCCTCCATGAGTGAACACCCCGGTATACCCTTCCCGGTCTCCGCCGGAATTTGCGATGGCGAGTCCGCCTTTTGCCAGGTGCGCCTTCAGTTCATTCAGATCACTCGTTTCCCCATAATTCAGGTTAAACCTTTCCGCAACGACGGGGCCCAGGATCTTCAGGCTCGTTCCGATCTCACGGTTCGCGCCAACCTCATTGGATAATTTCAGGCAGTCTGTGAGTTCATAGGTTGACAGAGTCAGCGCATCCACCATCATGCACAGACAGCTCGGTCCGCAGCCTGCTGCAGCCACATTCCGCTTCTCCTCCGGCACTCCGCCGTGGTCTAAATTATGTTCATAGGGGATATCTCTGTGTTCTAACTGATTGATATATTTCATTGCAACTGCTCCTTCCGATTGCCGCATGTACCATGCTTTTGATTTTCCTATCGTACCACCATAACCTTAAAACAACAAGATATATTTTTATTTCCCGGCTGCTGTCCGAGCCTTTTGCAGATGATCACCGATTTTCCCCATATTCCTGCGCGCCTCATTGATTTTTCTTCCCGATTCTGCTACAATGGCATGGAACTTTTTGATAAGGATACCAGACAGGAGATAGAGAAATGAATGTAACAGATTTTAACTTTGAACTGCCGCCGGAACTGATCGCGCAGGATCCGCTTGAGGACCGTTCTGCTTCCCGGCTGCTTGTATTAGATAAAAAGACCGGAGAAATGGAACACCGTCATTTCCGCGATATTCTGCATTACCTGAAAAAAGGCGACTGCCTTGTTATCAACGATACAAAAGTTATCCCGGCGCGTCTCATGGGACATAAGGTCGGAACAGATGCCGGAATCGAAGTTCTTCTTTTAAAGAGAAAATCCGACAATGTCTGGGAAACTCTTGTAAAGCCGGGTAAAAAGATGAAAGTCGGCGCAGAAGTATCCTTCGGTGACGGACTTTTAAAAGGAAAAGTCATCGATGTCGTCGATGAAGGAAACCGCCTGATCCAGTTTGAGTATGATGGAATTTTCGAGGAGATCCTTGACAAGCTTGGCCAGATGCCGCTGCCCCCGTACATTACGCACCAGTTAAAAGATAAAAACCGCTATCAGACTGTATACGCGAAGCATGAGGGCTCCGCAGCCGCCCCGACAGCCGGTCTGCATTTCACAAAAGAGCTTTTACAGGAGATCGAGGACATGGGAGTTAAGATCGCTCATGTAACACTTCACGTAGGTCTCGGAACCTTCCGCCCGGTAAAGGTCGATACCATCGAAGATCATCACATGCACTCTGAATTCTATATCGTAGAGGAGTCCGAGGCAAAGAAGATCAACGATACCAAGGCAAACGGCGGACGTGTGATCTGCGTTGGAACCACAAGCTGCCGTACCCTGGAATCCGCAACCGGTGATGACGGGATCTTAAAGGCTGGAAGCGGCTGGACCGAGATCTTCATCTACCCGGGATACAAGTTTAAGATCCTGGACTGCCTGATCACAAACTTCCATCTTCCGGAGTCCACGCTTGTTATGCTCGTATCCGCTCTCGCAGGACGCGAACATATCCTGAATGCGTACCAGGAAGCAATCAAAGAACGGTATCGTTTCTTCAGTTTCGGAGATGCAATGTTTATTCATTGACCACTGATGTCAAAGATCCCCGTGTGACTTTCCGATCACACGGGGATCTTTTTTGGTTACAGCAACCTTTTTTCTCCTAAAATTTTCCTTCTTTCCTTCTGCAGGACACACGGACCTGTCGGGGCACATCCTTTTTCCAGAGAATCCAGAATAACGATCAATCCAGTGGAAATATCACAGTAAGCAGCATCTTGAAATCTTCTTTTGCAAACACTGCATGCGGTTTCTTCGCCGGCATAACGAGAACATCTCCGGCTTTGCAGATATGTTCCACACCGTCTACGGTGAACTGACCGACGCCTTCGATCACATGAACCATCGCATCGCCGGTAGAATCGTGCGTGCTGATCTCCTCACCTTTGGAGAACGCAAACACTGTCAAGCTGACTGCCTTATTCTGGGCGAGAGTCTTGCTGGCGATCTGTCCCGGTGCTGCTGTGATCTGAGAAGCAAGGTTTAAAACTTTTTCATGGTCGATATTTTTGATAAAAGCCATTTTTCTTTTTCCTTTCCGTCCGGATCTTACCATGATCCGTCTCGTGACATACTCCCACCACTTAGCTCACGCTTGAAGTGGGGGCTTCTCGTTCGATT
>ERZ772805.1060-NODE-1060-length-25169-cov-3.310783_pt1 | contig 25169 bp, 14 predicted proteins | sample MGYA00511344_ERZ772805 | MGnify/ENA primary metagenome ERZ772805 (study PRJEB29015, sample SAMEA2737730) | human gut metagenome | biome: human gut; feature: human-associated habitat; material: faeces | place: China | collected 2012 ...
GATTGTAATGCATAAAAAAAGCCCTTTGTATCCGAAGCTTTAATAAGTATCTGTTGCGGTGTAATCTCCAACAGATATGCTTCGGTTTTAAAAGAAGAATCCGTCACGAAACGAATTTGTCCTTCTTTGCTGCCGACATTCAAAGCCGGAGTTATTTCGGCAGCACGGGTAAACAAGTCAATAAAATTGCGAGCAATCGCAGCTTGCTCCTGATTTTCTACCGCAAATGCCGTTTTTGCAGAAAAGGTGAAATTACCACTACCCGGCACAATCTGTGTCGGGCGTGGTACTATTGAAATTAAAGGGGATGTTAAGTTATCAGCCTGCAAAAACGCTGTCAGTGGCGAAAGCAGTATGAGAATGATTAAGATGTATTTTTTCATGGCGTATGTACATTGGTATTATTCCTTGTCTCTCTCCGGTGAGAAGCGGACAGGGTCATTGTATTGCTCCTGAAGTTTCAGCATTTCTTCTTTCAGTTCTTTCACTACCGGTTCGTATTCAGGTTGTCCGTAGAGGTTGTGCATTTCCGACGGGTCTGCCTGCAAGTCATAGAGTTCCCACCAGTTGATATCATTATAGAAATGAATCAGTTTATAGCGGTCTGTACGTACACCGTAATGACGTTTCACCATGTGTTCAGCGGGATATTCGTAGAAATGATAGTAGAGAGCTTTCCGCCAGTCTTTCGGATGTTCGCCTTTCAGTAAAGGAACGAGGGATATCCCTTGGATATCAGAAGGGATTTCTGCCCCTGCCAGTTCGAGGAAGGTGGGTGCATAGTCGATGTTCTGTACCATTTCTGTGATATCACCCCTGCGGTCGAATCCTTTCGGCAGACGCATGATAAGCGGTGTACGCATGGATTCTTCGTACATGAAGCGTTTATCAAACCAACCGTGTTCGCCCATGTAGAATCCTTGGTCGGAAGTATAGACGACAAGTGTGTTATCCAGCAAGCCTTTCTCTTTCAGATAGTCGAGTACACGACCAACATTGTCGTCCAGTGATTTTACGGTCTTCATATAGTCACGCATGTAACGCTGGAATTTCCAATTGGCAAGTTCCTTGCCTTGCAGGTTCTGCCTGTAGAAATCATCTATAACCGGTGTGTAGAATTTGTCCCATGCAGCACGTTGACCTTCGTCCATACGTCCGATATACTTCTCATATAAGGATTTCAGACGGGTGTTTTTATCAGGACGAAGCATTTTGAGGTCATAAATCATGTCCATGTCCTTCACAATGCTCATCTCTTGCGCGGCAGCGGCGGGACGTCCTTCGTAATCGTCAAAGAAATTATCCGGTAGCGGGAAGGTTTTATCTTCGTACAAAGCCAGGTTGCAAGTATCCGCCAACCAGTTACGGTGAATTGCTTTGTGGTGAATCAAAAGGCAGAAAGGTTTTTCCGGATTGCGTTTGTTTTCTATCCAGTCAATGGCGTCATCGGTAATAAGATTCGTGATGTATCCATGTTTTTGAATAGTGTCATTGTTTTGTGTGATGAAATCCGGGTTGTAGTAGTCTCCTTGTCCGGGAACAATCTGCCAGTAATCAAAGCCGGAAGGCAAGCTTTCAAGATGCCATTTACCCACCAATGCTGTCTGATAACCGATTTTCTGCAACAGTTTCGGAAAAGTTTGTTGCGAACTGTCGAATACGCAAGTGGTATTATCATAGAATTTATTGGCACAACTATGTTTGCCCGTTATCATGCAGGCACGGCTGGGGCCGCTTAAAGAATTGGCAACAAAGCTTTGAGTAAAACGTACACCGTCAGCAGCAATGCGGTCGAGGTTGGGGGTTTCCATGTAGCGTGTGTCGTAACAGCTCATCATTTGAGCTGTGTGGTCGTCTGTCATAATGTAGACGATATTCAAAGGGAGTTGCTCCGCAGGCCTTTGCTTGTTTGAGCAGGAAGCAAGGGAAGTTACGGCAGCTATTCCTGCTAAAGGAAAGAATAAGTTTGATTGCAGTTTTTCCATAAATACTAATTTGTATAAGATTGTGGCAGCAAAGATAGAGGACAGCCATCTATTTGGACTTCCACAAATTACCATTTAATTTCCAATATTCTCCATTTCCGTGTGATTGGCTAATAAATAGCCGGAAGTATATCGCCTTCTAACGATAGCTTCCGGCATAAAATTCATTTCACACTATTGAAAGCTAATTGAAAGAGATAGCATTAATAAAATAACTGATTAGCCCAGACTTTTTCAGCGTCAGTCTGTACATAATTCTTATTTGTATAGATACGAATCCAATCAATTTCCATTCGAGGCGTATTATCATCCGTTTCACAATTGGCAATACTTTTCAGTACATTATCCCAACCTTCAGGCGCTTTACCAGCAGCCCGTTCCGAGCTTTCAGCCAATCTCATAAAGAAGTAGAGACCAGCACTTCCACCGGCAGCAGTAGCAGGATCAGGATTAGCAGTAGCAGGAGTCCCAGCCTTGTCGAATGGCCACCTGTCAGGAGATTGTGTACGATTAACGGTCAGATTGGTTGCTCCATTAATACCTAAATTGATTATATTTTCATCCACAAGTTCCACCCAATATATATTCCATTCATTCGCTTGAGGTATTGCTACACTCTTTGAACCTATCTCATTATCAACAGTTACAGCCTGAGTAATTACAGAACCTTGAGTGTTCTTGAGAATATCGATCTCATCTTTCGCGTTCGGAAGGGAATTTTTCTGATTTTTAAGTCCGATTGTCGGAACAAAACCGGTCCGTATTCCTCTCAAACGCGCCTTCACTTCAATTCTCATACCAGGGAAGAACCGAGTATGTTGTGGGGCAAAAATACCACCAAATTTAGAACATTGCAATGCAGCGACACCGTAATCCTTGGTAGCTGTCATGGCACCAGTCCCCTGAACATTTTTATCCACCCACATATTTAAAATACCTTCATTGGTTATATTTGTACATTTTGCATTATTCACAGCTTGTATTTTCTGTGACGGTGCATCATTAATATCAGAAAAGGCCCAAGAAATACGATGTCCGAAAGCATTAGGGGTATTATTTCCGCCACTAAAACTATTATTAATATAATGAAACTCTATCGCATTGCATAATACCCAATCTTTATCTTTCAAAGCCGAAGTGGGATGAGCGCTATTCTTATTCATAGCTATTTTATCTCCCGTAAACCAACTTTCAATTGCAGTTTTATTTTTATCAGACATAAACGGCCTATCCGGGAATTCATACACCTTCGTTATATCAAACAGATTAGGATCTCCCATAGATTCCAAATCAGTCATAGTTATAGTCAGAGTAGAATTTATCATCGGATTCGCAGGCGAATCACTCTCCAGATTCAATACCAGTTGCAAATCCCCTGTCATTTCAAAATCCTGTTTAATAGTCACAGCATCACTTTTTGCTGAAGTTCTTCCTGCAGGAATTGTTAATGTAGACGGTAAATTTTCATACTTATCTCCTTCCCCTTCTTTCGGAGTAATTTTCATATTAAGAGGTACGGAACTTGGTTTTTCAATCTTTGCAACTAATACAAACTTACCACCTTCCATTACTACATTCTCCGCATTGTTCTCCAATGATGCCATTATCCGATAATAATCGGAAACCTTGATAACCTGACTGGAGCCTTCCATTTTATAACCACGGGCAAAAGCCGTAAAGTTTATAGCAGTACTACCCGTCAGTCCGGATGCCTTTACCGGGAAATCCACCTGAATCTGTTTCTCTCCCTTCGGAAAAGTAACGATTCCATTGAACTGTTCGAATACATTCGAAGCATCTTCCGCTCCGGCTTTCGCCGTAAAGTAAATATCAAAATCTTCATTTGCTACAACCTCCTTGCCATCAGCATCCGGTTCCACATTAATATTCACTTTCAAGTGTTCGCCCATCGCAAATGCGTTGTCATTGATGCTCATCGTTAATGGCACGATTTCCGGCAGAGGGCGGTATTTCGTTTCTTCCTCACACCCGGTCAACCCCATGGTCAACAAGCAAATCGGAAATATTTTATATAATATGTTCTTCATATCTTTATCTATCTAATTATCATAAATGAATTTTATTCAGTTCCCTTACTTAGTCGGCCATCCCGGATTCTGATTCAGCTCATGGTCCATCTGGATTTCATCCGGTGGTATGGGTAACAAGTAATCACGATCTTCATTAAACTTGTAGCCTTCAGGCAAGTACTCTCTCAACGGATCCATCCATCCTTCATTATCTGTCAGTACATGATTCAGTCCTTCTTTCCGCAATGAAGGCGAAAAGCTCAGATAAAGCACACCGTCTTTGCCCAGATAAGCGCCACGTCCGCGTCCTTCCACACCTTTCAACGTTCCGGCTACCCTCCAACGCATCAGATCATCCAAACGAAAACCTTGCAGAGATAGCTCTGAACGTCTTTCCCGACGTACCTCCTGCACTGCCGGTGGCAGGCCTTGGAAAGGGAAGTGAGGATCAGCCACCGGAGTAACATAGACCACACCGGCTCTTTGACGCAATGGCTTTAATGTTTTCTCTGCCACGTTATCGTTATACTGCCCTAATTCGGCAGCAGCTTCAGCATAACAAAGCAACCCTTCGGCATAGCGGAACATGACATGAGCCGTTTCACAATTGCCGGTTACATAGGTCGTATCAATGCCAAGGCGAGTATGGAATCCGGTCACGTTCTTGTAAATACCATCCCCATTCAAGCGCGGAGATGAAATATCTTTATTCTTTTCCTTTTGTTCTGCTTCGGTCCCTGTCTCGTCATACACTCTCACATTCATCAAGCTATTAGATTTGAACTTACAACCAGTATGCATCACCATAGCCAAAAGTCTTCCGTCACGATCTTTAAATACCTCATTAAAGTCCTTATACTTTTCATCGGTCGGATCAACCGGCGTACCATCCACATTCAGAAAGTTATCCACCAAAGACTTGGATAGTCCCGAAGGCTTCACATTATCTGTTACTCCACCGCTAAGCTGTTGAGTAACGGTATTGAACACGCCATCAGCTATTGAATATTTTTTCCAAAAAGTCACTTCGCTAATGTTGGAAAGATCGTTTGAATTGAATAGCTCCGAAAAAGCGTCATCTATATTGGTAGCTTTCGGATTGGTTGCTGTCATATGCAAAGTCAGTCCGGCCGGGAACAAATATTGATCTCCCCAATTCATCACTTCCTTAAAAAACTCTTCAGAGTTATCTTCCGTTGCAAAATCAGTTCCCTTGTGATATTTCTCCCACGAACCTTCGTACAAAGCAACTCGCATAGCCAGAATCATGGCCGTTTCTCTGTTGACACGCAATCCACTGTATTTACTGCGGGAATGCAAATTAGCACGAGCCTCCGGTATCAACCCAATAGCCGCTTTCAAATCGTTCAGGATAAAACGGGCGGCATCCGCACGTTTTGTCGCAGGAATTTGCAAACCGCCCAACGTAGCATTGCCATCCCAGAAGTCATCCATAATGGGAATATTACCAAAACGTGTGAGCAGATAGAAGTGCCAATAAGCACGGAAGAAATACGCTTCCCCTCTCAATGAAAGCACTTCGTCCGTTTCGTCCACCTCGGAAACTGCGTAATAATGGAAAAAGTAATTCACCATACGCAAGTTTTTATAGCCTTTATTCCAATCGTCAGAGCCACTGAATTGATTATTCTCTCCATTCAGGCGCATATCATACTTTTCCGAAAGGATGTTGTCACTGTTCACCTCTTCTCCTCTGACACCAATACCATATTGAGCCGGAGCCGGTAGAGAAGTATACAAATTATTTATATAGCTTTCTACATTCTCTCTGGTTTTCAAGAAATCTTCATTGTTAGGCTGCGTATAGGGTTTACGGTCCAAATAGTCGGAACACGCCGACAACAGTAAGCATGCAAAAACAGTCAGGATAATTATTTTATTTTTCATGATAGCGTTCCTCTTTAATTAAAATGTAAAATCAAGTCCAAACACGAAATTACGGTTCATCGGATACACCTTTCCGTTACCATTCTGATTTTGAGCCGAGGTAAGTCCCGGAGCAGCCGCATTACTTCCGCCTGCCCACGCGTTCACCTGATTAAGGGTTTCCGGATCAAACTGATTCGGCAGTTTACTGATGGTAAACAGGTTATCGCATGTAAAGTATACTTTCAGGTTACTTAGTCCAATATTCTTCAACAATTGAGGCTTAAAAGTATAGGATACTGTCAAATTCTTCATACGCATATATGCCGCATTCAGCATATAGCGGGTAGTATTGTATCCCGTATTGGCATTCGTTGTCTGGGCATCGGTCGTCAGTCGAGGTAGATATCCATTGGGATTCTCGGGACTGAAATAATCGAGATGCTCCTTGAACCATTCTTTACCACCGAATAGGTAGGTACTGGCGGCCATCGGGAAATCTCTCTTGGCAACTCCTTGCAGCAAAGTGGATATTTCAAATCCCTTATATCCTACGTTTAGATTGATACCGAAACTGTATTTGGGAGTAGCATTACCGATAATTTTCAAATCACCATGGTCGGCCAATGTGCCCTTACCCGGGTCCACTTTACCGTCACCGTCGGAATCAATGTATTTCAAGTCGCCTCGTTGCCACTTGTCGCCGGACTTAAAGAAACTAAGATCTACTTGTCTTAGGTATGCGTCCACTTCGCGATTGGACAAAAAAAGATCATTCGCTTCATATCCCCAAATTTCACCTATGTCCATTCCTTCATAATATCCTTTATTAGTTGCCAAACCGGTATGATTGTTGTATATCAATCCCTCCGGATTGTTGTATTTAGTAACAACAGCTTTGTAATTGAATACATTGAATCCTATGCCATAGCTAAAGCCGCATTTTAGCTGGTCCTGCCAGTTTACAGACAATTCCCAACCACGATTTCGCAAAGTAGCGTTATTGACTTTCGCACGGTCAGCCGTACTAATACCTCCGAGATTCGGAATAGCTTCAGCAGGACCAATCATGTCGCGTGTGGTACGCTGATAGATATCAGCAGTAATAGACAATCTGTTATCCAATAACATCAAGTCGATACCTAAGTTGGCATTGTCTACCTTCTCCCACGTAATATACGAACTAATCATCTTAGGCGTAGTGGCTAAAGTTCCTTTTTGAGGAGTAGCTTGCACACCGGGTAACAGCCAAGCATTAGGTGAATCGGAGGTCAAACTCTGAATCCCGAGGTAATCGTAGAGTCCCGCTCCGTTCTGATTACCCAAGCGACCGTAAGAAACACGTACTTTCAATTGAGAAACCGGCAGATTCAGCGCTTTGAAATAGTCGGTACGAGAAATGTCATAACCGGCTGAAAAAGAAGGGAACAATCCCCAGCGATTTCCCGGAGCAAAACGGGAAGAACCGTCATAACGTCCACTGAATTCCAGAAAATAAATCTCCTTGTAATTCCAATTCAGTTTAGCGTACATACCCATTGTAGCCCAATGCGTCCGGTCTTCACCTGCCAATACTTGCCCGTTAGCATTCACAAAAGAGAATATATCACTAGTCAACAATCCGTCTTTATAAGTATAACCATTCGAATTTTCTTGTAGTTCCATCTGGAAACCCGCCATCGCCTTAAAGAAGTGGTCGCCCCAAGCATGCGTGTAGGATGACGATACGTTTGGAGACAGGTAGTAGTTGAATGTATTACCGCGTGTATAAGAGCCCCAATTAGAGTTTTTCCAGTTCATGCCCGGATATTGATATCCCTGTTTGGTTCCCTTGCTTATATCCAACGTTCCGTCAGGTTTTTCAGCAGTAGGATATCCGCGTTTGAAGTCATTGTTTTCCACATCGAAGCGTACTTTCATTTCACCTACAATATCCCACCCTTCCAGCGGAGTAATCGTAGCGGCAAACGACATCGCATCAGAAATTCTGTTCTGCACATAATGCGATTGTTTCAAATAACGGTATTCGGAATTATCATTATATTCCGACTTTACAGGAAGATGGGTAGGAGAATTCGGAAAGCTGCTTCCGATAGTTCCATAAAAAATGGTCTGGTTAGCCATCGGACGCTTCAGTATATTCAGTGAAAGGTTATTATTGAAATTAAACTTCAACCATTTATTGGCTTGGATCTGAAACTTCGAGTTTACATTGTACTTACTCAAGTTATCGTCTACTTGATCCAGTAATCCTTCCTGGTAAATATATCCCAAACCTACGTAATAATTAAATTTATCAGAACCTCCCGTTATGCTCAGATTATGAGAATGACGGATGGAAGCTTTTTTAAAGTAGTAATCATACCAGTCGGTATTGGCATACACAGCATCTTTAGAGCCTGCCCAACCGGTACCGTCCGCATTAGGTCCTATGCCCGGGAACTTTTCCGAATAAGGATTCTCCATAAAGCCCTGCATCTTTTCGATGAGCGCATCAGGAATCGAGTGTTTTACTCCATCGTTATCATCTCGTTCGTTCAGATAATTGGCATATTCAATGGAATTCATCATTTGGGGCATATTAATAGGAGAACTGAATCCTACAGTACCACTGTATGATATACGTGTTTTTTCCTTTTTACCACTTTTGGTAGTGACGATAACCACACCATAGGCGGCACGTGCACCATAAACGGCAGCAGCAGAAGCATCTTTCAATACACTGATGGTTTCGATGTCGGCAGGATTCACGTTCTGCAAACTTTGCTCCACTCCGTCTACCAATACATAAGGCTCGCCTCCATTGATAGAACCGATACCACGAATATTGAATTTAATTTCGGCACCGGTTTCACCGCCGACACCATTAGCAACCGCATCAGAAGAGAAGTTTAAACCGGCTACGTTACCCTGAAGGGCACTCGTGAGGTCAGTGACCGGACGGTTGACAATAGCATCGGAACCTACAGTAGCCACCGCCGCCGTAATGGTGCTTCGCTTCTGTTTGTCCATACCTACTACTACCACTTCATCCAATACTTTTGTATCCTCTTTTAGTGTAAATCGGTTGCCTTCTGCTTTTGTCACCTTTATTTCAAGGGGAGTAAAACCGACATAAGAAATAACCAATGTGTTACCTACTTTCCCTTTCACGGAAAAGTTACCGTCAATGTCAGTCAGCGTCCCATCTTTAGAACCTTTCACCATCACTGTGGCACCGATAATGGTTTCACCTTTATCATCTACCACTTGTCCTTTTATCATTTGTTGCTGTGCCAACGCACTTAAAGGAAATGATAGCAGGAGTATCAGAAACAGAATCAAAAATTTCTGTACTCGCATGAACTTCTTTTTTTCCATAATATTGTATTTGATTAATTTAGATTCTCTTTTATTCCGTCGGATTCGCATAATATTCAAACTCTTCTTTTATGACCTTCAACAAAGACTTATTATTGGTTATGTCAATATCTGTTGCCAAATCCCAACTCATAATGCCTGCATAGTCTTCTTCACAGACATATCTCGCTTTCTTACGAATCGTTTCTATACTGTTGAAAGTATATGTATTTCCTTTATATGTATATGTATCTTCATTCGTAGTAGCCAAACCATCATTCACGAAATCACAATAGGCAGCAATCAGACTACCCGTAGAACCATAGAAAGGCACTCCCATCACCAGCTTATTCTTAGGGATTCCATATGCCACAGCTGCTTCTCCATCTTTTACAAATTGTTCGTAAGGAAAACGCATCACTGCAGGGCCGTAACATTGATAAGAGATAAAATCCAGAGCATCAATAGCTTCCGGGGAAATTTTAAAAGAAACCGGATGCAACGATGCGGTGAAGTAAACATACTTTCCTAATGTAGAACGCATTTGGATTACAGTTGCACTATAATTATTATATTCACTGGCATTTGCAGGCCATTCAAAATCAAAATCAACTCCATCAAACTCATATTGTTCGATAATCTTCTTCACCTCGGAAGCAAATCTTGTACGGGCAGTGGCATCAGCCATCATCTTTTTCCATTCTCCACCGGCAATGCCCAAGCGCAATCTTCTATCTCCCTGTTGTCCCTGTAAAGCGGTACGTATATTATTCAAACGCCCCAGCCAGGAATGTGAATCCTTGCCAGGTTTCGTGGCATCATCGTATTTCCAGTAAGCAAGTATTTTTGAATTATTCCAATTGTCAAAGGTGATAGGGTTTCTACCTGATGTACCTACTACCAGACTGCTTACAAAAGTTTCATCTAAATAACCTTTAAATTTATCTCCAATCAAAAAATCAGTACGTGTATTAGGTATTTCATTAGGGAGAGCACCTACAAAATTTATTGCAGTATTGTTTGTATCCACATAAAGTTTCGCCGTTCCCTGTTCATAAGTCAACCCAATATAGTGCCAGCCTGTTGCCAGATCAGGAGTGGTAACGGTTGCAACCGAACTTCCAATAGACAGTTTCAAACTATTAGCTGTCGCACCCATTTGAAAAGCAATGATCGTGGAATTTCCATCCATTTTCTTAAAGAGAAAAGCTCCGTCCACCCATTCACTTATATATATATAGGTACCAAAGGTGAATTTATTAAAGGCCCCATCAGCAGAGTGAAGTAATCCATCACCGCCATTCATAAGACTTGTTCCTTCAAATTTAACCACTCCATTACGACCTTGAAAAATGCCAGTATGAGATACGTTTGTCATCGTTGCATCATTCAACGGCAATTCAAAAGCTACCTCACCATTTGCATAAGGACGCGCTGCCAAATAAATCAAATCCGTACAAGCACCCATACTGGCTGCCGAAATACGGTTTATTTCAAAAAAATCCCCCCGAATGTAAGAGCAATTAATGAATGATTTTACAGTAGGATCATCCGGTTCTTCCGGTTCACCAGGTTTTCCTGTGATTGCACCTTCAGGAGGAGTACCAGTTGGAACGTCTACCCATTTTGTGTCTTTACAAGCTGTCAACGTTCCAAAAAGGAAGAGACAAAGAAATAGGAATTTGTTTCTCATAAATTTAATAATTAAGATTAGCTTTATTTAATAATTGTGCTGTCCCTTTTGACAATCACTACCACAAATGTAAGCTATATTAAAGGCAAAGAATGTTCTATTTTAGCTACGATTCTTCCAAATTTGTCTAAAATCGTCCATTTCATCGATTAATTATGGAATCACAGACATCTTTGAACATCTTACGAATCAAAAAAAGAAAGCGGAAGTATCCATTCCTGAATATTCCCGCCTACTTTATATTTTATCCTAATATAACTACAACAATTTTCCTACGAAGATATATTATAGGTTTTCTATATCAGAAGATTGAAGACCCGTATATTTGATAATTATATCAATGAATATTCCGTCCTCTCTCATCTTCCGAGCAATTTCAATTTGCTTCTTTTGCTCTCCTTTCTCCAACCCTTCCTTCATCCCTTCTTTTATTCCCTCTTTTATTCCCTCTAGCCTTCCTTTTTTCACTCCTTTTTCCAACCCGGCCTTCATCCCTTCCTTTAACCCTTCTTCAGCCGCTTTTCTCCGCATCTCTTCGTTTTTACGCCGTTCATCCTCCTCTACAATTTGGTTGACCCTATACCGATCTAATGCCTTATCATAAGCGATACGGTTTTCTTCCGAAAGATCGGCAACTGCTGCCAATCTCGCCAGATGTTCAAACACTTGTTCTTTAATTGATTGATCACAACCATGAAAGCCAACAACAAGATTAGAACGACGTGAGTATAATGTTTCTTTCATCTATAAATTTTGGTAAGTTCACCTGATTTAGAGACTATTCCAGCTTTTTTTAGAAAAGATTGGGCATTCCTTTTATTAGCTGTAATTTTCTTCACTACCTCAACTCTAAGTTCTTCCCGAGTTTTTATTTTCTTTGTAGCAGTCATTATATACCTCCTTTCTTGTACAAAGATAACTATTTAAATCCATAAACATAAAAAACAATCCCAAACTTTACGGATTTATAGCCTTTTATAGTAAGCTGTCTCCCTTTCAATTCCTCCAAACAAACAAGAGAAATGTTCTATTTTTCAGATTAAGAAAGAAAACAAAACTATTGAAGATGGTAATCCGGAATTAAAAGCATCCATATTACCACATATATATGCATATTACCACCACAATACAGCATATATTTTCAGATGATATGCGTTTTCTTTAAAGAAATAAATGATTTTCCTCGGTGAGCAATAAGCCATTCCTCGGTGAGGAACACATCCTTCCTCACCGAGAAAGCCTTCCATACTCACCGACCAAGTTATAAAAGCCCTCGGAAAAGCCCGTTTATAGGCTAGTTCATCATCACATGCGCACAAAATAAGAATGATAAAACAAACTACATACGGGCAAACAGTAAGCATATAGATAGCAACACAGAGGAATTATTTATTTTTAGACAGGAATTATCCAGGATAACAAACAGCCCTACATTCTTTCATCCAAAATGCAGAGCGTTTTTTCCTTCACCACAAACAAGTGACCGATATATTAAAAACAGAAAGAATAGAATATACCCTTTTTCAGATCAGCACATTTTTAATCCCCTCCTTTCAACAACCATACTCTTTCAGAGTCTGCATCAACTTCGCACCATTGATCGGCTTCACCAGATAATCATCACAACCGGCTTTCAACGCAGCTACCCGGTCGGCATCAAAGGCATGAGCAGTCAGGGCGATAATTGGAATTTCAGCATTAAACTTCCGGATCTCCGAGGTTGCAGTACGCCCGTCCATAACAGGCATCTTCATATCCATCAGTACCAAATCCACCGGTTGGGTACGAACAATCTCAACTGCCTCCAGTCCATTCGGTGCGTGTAACAACTGGCATTTGTTTTTCAAAATAGAAGATACCAAAAAGAAGTTACTTTGAATATCTTCAACGACCAGCACTCTTTTAGGTACTTTCTTTGTTTCTTCGGAGTCAAGAATGCTTTCATTATCTGCATCCTTCTCATTATTCCGACGTGAAGAAGTCGGCTCGCTGTCAACCGAATCAAACTGGCATGGCAAAACCGCCCAAAATAAAGACCCTTTATCAAATTCCGACTCAAAGCCTATCTCTCCCCTGCAAGCCTCAACGATGGCTTTACAAATAGACAGTCCCAGTCCGGTTCCCTGTGCAAATTCATCCAGTTTCTCAAAACGATGGAACACCTTGTCTTTTTTATCTTCCGGTATACCAATACCTGTATCACGAACGTAAAGACGAATATCTCCGTCTATCTTTTCATACCCCATTTCAATAGTTCCTTTGGAGGTATATTTGATAGCATTAGTTACAAAGTTAGTGAGAATCTGCGCTAACCGGTTTTTATCCAAACGAACGGTACAGGTTTCATAAGGATTCACGGGAACTAACCGAACCTGCGGATTTACTACACGACGATGCATCGAAGCAGCTAATTCGTTGAAATAAACAGCCAAATCAAAATCTTCGTATTTCAGTTCTACCGAGCCGGCTTCTATTTTCGAAAGATCCAGTATGTCGTTAATCAGCTTCAAAAGCAACTCATTGTTGGCATTGATAATCTGAATAAATTCTTCTTTTTCTTCTTGATCTTCCGTCACCATCAATAAGTCGGAAAAACCAACGATAGCATTTAACGGTGTACGAATTTCATGGCTCATATTTGCCAGAAAGGCGGATTTCAACTTATCGGATTGTTCAGCGCGGCTCCTTGCCTTTTCAAGTTCACCAATCATGTGCTGCCGCTCGGTAACATCATCTACACGAATCACGACACCGTCAACATCTCCCTGTTCATTAAATATGGGAGTAGCAAAGACTTCTATGACATGCTTGTTATCCAGATTAAACAAGATAGACTCTACCTGACCGGATTTCCGGGCACGTTGCATCACACAATTCTCACAAGGAGTGGTGCGATTATGGGCTGTCAGATAGCAAGGTTCTCCTTTTTTGTAAGCCTCATAAGAAAGGCTTTTACTACAAAGCGAGATATTCTCCCATTGTACGATATAGTCGTTCGCAATATATGCCAATCCCGAATTAATATTGTTCAATACCAATTCATTCTGACGAATCAAATGGATCATTCTTTGTTCGCTCTCAAGAAGTTCTTTTTTCGAACGCACAACCTCTTCGTAAAGATTGTCATATTTGTTTTGCCACAAAACACGTTCGGTGATATCTTGAGTTATCACCATATAATTGGTAATTTCAGACTTATCATTATGTACAAAAGAAACGGTAATCTCGAAGAATTTTATACCGGACAGATTAGTAGGAAAAAGACGGCACAAGTCATCAAAATCATATTTTGCCATGAAACGCACGGTTTCTCCTTTTCTGATCTGTTCCTTGATTTCATCAGAGAAACTGGTGTAGTTGAATAGATTATAGCCCAAAATATCCTTTTTGTCTTTTATCCCCATTGATCTCAACCGTGAATAATTGACATCTATCATGAGACCGTCCTTATCATACAATTCCAAGCCTACAGACAAGTCATTAAAGATATTATGCAATAAGTTATCAGCTATCCCATTTACCAAAGTCTGTTCCATGCAGCAAAATTTGTATAGTATTACAATATTGATTGTTTATCCAAGCAAAGTTACTTTAATATTTTGTTACATAGAAAGAAAGAGGCCTTTTAGCCTCTTTCAGTATCTTTATTTCGCATTTTGGTATAAGAAGCCTTCTGCTTTCGCTAATGTTTCCGGTTTGCCTATATCAATCAGATGCAACTTTTCTGTCAAGTAACCACCATAGTTTACTTGCCGGCAAGTGGCAAGATAGAAATCCATGATAGAGAATTTTCCATCCCATGAGGGAGAGGTCATCCATTGAAAAATGGCGGGCGAAAGTACATGGATGCCACTGAATGCATATTCTTGATAAAGGGAAGAATCATACTGAAAACCTTCCGGTTTCACTTGTTCCGTATCCTTGTTTATCCATCCGCAAAGTCTCTTATCTGTATCAAAAAGAAGATAGCGGGAGGTTTTACGTTGGCTGGCCAGTAAAGTGGCAACAGCACCGCTTCGTAAATGGTAGTCATATAATTCTTTCAGATTCACGTCTGAAAGAATATCGACATTGTGTATCAGGAAAGGCTCATCGGAGTTTTCAAAGAAAGAACGGGCTTTCTTAATTCCCCCACCGGTGTCGAGCAACAGATCGCGTTCATCGGAAATATGTATGATAAGCCCAAAATTCTCATTGGCTTTTAAGAAATCAAGTATTTGTTCGCCAAAATGATGGATATTAATCACTATTTCTGTGAATCCGGCAGCTTTCAGTTTTAAGATCACATGTTCCAACATCGGATGTCCGGCTATGGGAACCAAAGCCTTCGGCATGGTATCGGTGAGCGGCTTCAGCCGGCTACCCAAACCGGCTGCAAATATCATTGCTTTCATTCTTTCGGTTACTTTCTTCTTTAATATTTACTCTTCTTAGATTGTTGCCTCAAACGTATGTTCGATATTCTGTTCCCGATGCACCAGTTCGACTTTCACACCAAATTTCTGATTCAGGTGCTCTGCCAGATGCTGGGCAGAATAAACAGAACGATGCTGTCCGCCGGTGCAACCGAAGCAGACGGACAAATTGCTGAATCCGCGTTCCATATAACGTTGCACGGAGGCATCCACCAAAGCATAGACATGATCGAGGAAACGGAGTATTTCTCCATCTTCTTCCAAGAAAGTGATTACAGGTTCATCCAGTCCGGTGAAAGGTTTGTAACGCTCATACTTACCGGGATTATTCACGGCGCGACAGTCGAATACATAACCTCCTCCATTGCCGGTAGAGTCATCAGGAATTCCTTTCTTATAGGCAAAACTCATTACTTTGACGGTTAACTGCCGCTTTTTCAGATCGTCCGTAAATTGTTTCAGTCCGGTAAGCTCTCGCAAAACGTTACAGAGATACGGATATTCCGGATATTCTTCTTTCAACAATTCACGCAGGTTTTCGATGGCATAAGGAACACTTTGGATAAAATGCGGTTTCTTTTCAAAGTAACCACGGAAACCATAAGCTCCCAGCACTTGCAGCGTACGGAAAAGGACAAAGTGGCGAAGTTGGCTATAAAAATAGGATTCATCAATCGGTTGGTATTTGCGAAGAGCTTCCATATATTCTTGCAGCAGTTCTTTACGGAGGCTATCGGGATATTTCGCTTTCGCTTGCCACAGGAAAGAGGCTATGTCATAATAAAACGGGCCTTTGCGTCCACCCTGAAAGTCGATAAACCACGGTTCCCCGTCTTTTATCATCACATTACGACTTTGAAAATCACGATACATGAAAGTAGCGGAAGAACTGCGGAGCAAGACATCGCTCATTTTCTGGAAATCATCTTCCAGTTTGTCTTCCTGAAACTCCATACCGGTAGCTTTCAGGAAGCAATATTTGAAGTAATTCAAATCCCACAGAATAGAGCGTTGGTTGAACTCCGGTTGAGGATAACAGCGGGAAAAATCAAATCCATCCGCCCCGGCAAATTGAATAGCAGGAAGCAGACGAATCGTTTTGCGAAGCAACTCTTTTTCCTCTTCTGAAAAGACGCTGGTAGCACGTCCTTTCTCTATGGCATGGAACAACAGAGTATCGCCCAAATCTTCCTGCAAATAATAGGTTTTATCTTCCGAGGCAATGCGCACTTCGGGAACAGGCAGTCCACATTTGCGGAAGTGTCCTGCCATATAAAGAAATGCCTCATTCTCATCAATAGAAGCCCCGTAGACTCCAATCAATGTTTCTATACCCGTCAGCCGAAAATAACGGCGGTTGGAACCGGAAGACGGTAATTCTGTTATGTTTTCAGCGGGAACGCCCGTATATGACTGATAAAGTTTCTGTAGTTCTTCGGTAATCATAGTCGTATATTTTCGAGCAAAGATAAGCATAAAAACTAAAAAATAAGAGAGGGGATTTAACTAATATTCATCCGAATACACTATCTTTGTTTCAGTTTAACTGACCTGATCTCATGAGAACAAAAACCTTTTTACTACTATGCATTGCATTTATCACACTGTTTATCGGCGTTTCCACTCTTCAAGCCGGTCATTATTACTATAAGCAAATCTCCCTAAAAGATGGTCTTCCCTCTACCGTGAGATGTATTTTAACGGACAAACAAGGATTTGTATGGATAGGAACCCGTTCCGGATTAGGGAGATATGACGGACACGAACTTAAAAAATATATTCATCAGGCAAATAACCCTCATTCCATTCCTCACAATTTAATCTACCAGATGATAGAAGACGAACAAAACAATATCTGGATTCTGACAGACAAAGGAGTGACACGTTATCAGAGGCAAAGCGATGACTTTTTTATACCGACTGATGAGACAGGAAATAATATCATCGCCTATTCCGCCTGCCTGACTGATAACGGAGTGTTATTCGGTTCGAAAAATAAAATCTTTTTCTATAATTATCAGGATACCTCTTTACGCCTCCTACAAACATTTGACTTAGAACCCAATTATAATGTGACTCTACTAAATCTATGGGATAAACACACATTACTCTGTTGCAGCCGGTGGCAAGGACTACTCCTGCTCGACCTGAATACCGGAAAATGCCGACGTCCTCCTTTCGATTGCGGAAAAGAAATCATGAATGTACTCATAGACTCACAAAAAAGAATCTGGGTAGCTCCCTACAATGGAGGGCTGAACTGTCTGACACGCGACGGTAAACTACTGGCTACATATACTACCCACAACTCCTCTTTAAGCAACAATGTCATACTAAGTCTCGCCGAACGGGAAGGAGAAATCTGGATTGGAACAGACGGAGGAGGCATTAATATTCTCGACCCGGAAACAAGACGTATTTCGCTGTTGGAGCATATGCCCGGAAGTGACCACTACTCACTCCCCGCTAACTCTATTTTATGTCTGTACAACGACTGCAACAATAATATGTGGGCAGGTAGCATCCGTAACGGACTAATCAGCATCCGGGAAGTTTCCATGAAAACGTATACAGATGTACCTCCCGGCAACGACCGCGGACTAAGCAACAATACCGTTCTAAGTCTTTTCCAAGAATCCCAAGACCAAATTTGGGTCGGTACAGACGGAGGAGGCATCAACAGCTTTAACCCACTCACAGAGAAATTTATCCATTACCCTTCCACCTGGGAAGACAAAGTAGCCTCTATCTGCCAGTTTACTCCCGGCAAATTATTAATTTCTCTTTTCTCACAGGGAGTATTTATTTTCAACCCGGCAACAGGAGAAAAACAGCCTTTCACCATTGTTGACGCTAAAACGACAGCACTCTTGTGCAATCGAGGCAAGGCTGTAAATCTACTTCGGAACACTCATCACAATATTCTGTTCCTTGGAGAACATATCTATATCTATGATTTGAATACACGTACTTTCAGTACCGTTATAGAACAAGAAGAGCAGGAAATTATCGGTGCTCTCTTACCGATCGACAATTATAAGAATATCACTTATCTAAATGATACGAAGCACATATATGAACTGGACAACCATACCAACCGGCTGAAAGCCCTGTACAGATGTTGGAAAGATACAACGATCAACTCTGTTGCACGAGACGAAGAGGGAAATTTCTGGATTGGAAACAACTACGGATTGGTACACTACAATCCTGCCACCAAAATACAGACACCAATCCCGACCTCTCTATTTAGTGAAATCACATTGATCGCATGCGACCAGCAAGGAAAAGTATGGATAGGAGCCGACAGTATGCTTTTCGCCTGGCTCATCAAAGAGAAAAAATTCGTTCTATTCGGTGAATCAGACGGTGTAATCCAAAACGAATATCTTTCCAAACCCCGCCTGTTAAGTATGCAGGGAGACGTCTATATGGGTGGAGTAAAAGGTTTACTGCACATTAACTGCAAAATACCATTAACAACTTCTGAACTTCCCCAACTCCAATTATCCGATGTCATCATCAATGGAGAATCCGTGAATAACGAATTAACCAATCGACCAACAGGGATCTCCGCTCCCTGGAACAGTAATATCACTATCCGGATCATGTCGAAAGAGAAGGACATTTTCCGACAGAAAGTGTACAGATACCAGATAGAAGGGCTGAATGACCAGCAAATCGAATCGTACAATCCCGAACTGGCTATACGTTCACTTCCTCCGGGAAGTTATAAAATCATGGCGTCCTGTACCGCCAAGGATGGTAATTGGATTCCCAGTCAGGAAGTACTGGAATTGACCATCCTTCCTCCCTGGTATCGGACATGGTGGTTTATTCTTTGTTGCGCCGTTTTTATTGCTGCCGCTATTATCGAAGCTTTCCGAAGAGCATGGAAACGTAAAGAAGAGAAGTTAAAGTGGGCAATGAAAGAACATGAGCAACAGGTATATGAAGAAAAAGTACGTTTTCTTATTAATATCAGTCATGAGTTGCGTACACCTTTAACGTTAATATACGCACCACTTAACCGGATGTTGAAATCCCTTTCTACCGAAGATACACAGTATTTGCCAATAAAAGCGATCTACCGTCAAGCGCAGCGAATGAAAAACCTTATTAATATGGTACTCGATGTACGCAAGATGGAGGTTGGAGAAAGCAAATTGCAGATACAACCGTATGTTCTCAATCAATGGATTGAACATGTATCCCAAGATTTCATCAGTGAAGGGGAAGCAAAGAACGTCCATATCCGTTATCAGCTTGATCCACATATCGATACTGTAAGTTTTGATAAAGATAAGTGTGAGATTATTCTAAGCAATCTACTTATCAATGCCTTGAAACACAGTCCGCAGGATGCAGAAATAACAATTATGTCGGAGTTGCTTTCCGAAAGAAATAGCGTACGTATCTCCATCATTGACCGGGGAAACGGATTGAAACAAGTAAATACACAAAAACTCTTCACCCGTTTCTATCAAGGTACAGGAGAGCAAAGCGGCACAGGTATCGGATTATCTTATTCCAGGATTCTGGTAGAACTACACGGAGGTTCCATTGGTGCACAAGATAATCAGGATGCCGGTGCGACATTCTTCTTTGAACTGCCCTTAAGACAACAATCGGAAGAGATTATCTGCCAACCGAAAGCATATTTGAACGAATTAATGAGTGACGATAGTAAAGAACAACAACCGGAGGAAGATAATTTCGACACGAGTCCTTACAGTGTTTTAGTAGTGGATGATAATCCGGACTTGACGGACTTCCTGAAAAAGTCACTGGGAGAATATTTCAAACGGGTAGTGATTGCTTCGGATGGTGTGGAAGCCCTTCAACTGACCAAAAGCCATGCCCCGGATATTATCATCAGCGACGTGATGATGCCGAGAATGAATGGATATGAACTATGCAAAAATATAAAGGAAGATATTACGATCAGTCACATTCCTATCGTTCTGCTGACAGCAAGAGATGATAAACAAAGCCAGTTGAGTGGTTACAAGAACGGGGCGGATGCTTATCTGACTAAACCTTTTGAGATAGAAATGCTGATGGAAATCATTCGCAACCGGTTGAAGAACCGCGAATCTATCAAGAAGAGATATTTGAATACAGGACTAGTCCCTGCGCCGGAAGAAAGCACCTTTAGCCAGGCAGATGAAACATTCCTGTTGAAACTGAATAAAATTATCCTGGAGCATTTGGATAGCAGTCATCTGGATGTCACTTTTATTTGTAAAGAGATAGGTATGAGCAGAGCCTCCCTTTACAATAAGCTGAAAGCTCTGACCGATATGGGAGCCAATGATTACATTAATAAATTCCGGATGGAAAAAGCAATCACGTTAATCACCAGTACGGACCTGTCGTTCACAGAAATTGCCGAAAAGGTAGGTTTTACTACTTCACGCTATTTCAGTACGGCTTTCAAACAATATACAGGAGAAACGCCAACTCAATATAAGGAGAAGAGAAAACAGGAACGGAAAAAAGAGTAATGAGCAGCTACCCGAAAAAACAAATATTCTTTAGGCACGGAATTCTAAGACCTGAGCAAATAATCCGTGCCTAAAAATTTTAATATACTGCAAGTTTCATTACTTACTCAACCATTGACTTTTTTATAGTCTTCCAGAAACTTCTTCAATCCCGAATCCGTCAACGGATGATTCAATAAACCCTTGATAGCACTCAACGGACAAGTAGCAACGTCCGCTCCCACTTCCACACATTCGATAATATGTTTCGTATTACGGATGGAAGCAGCCAATACCTGTGTTTTATAGTCATACGTACGATACATGCGTACGATATCCCCCACAAGCCTTACTCCATCTTCACAAATGTCGTCCAGACGGCCGACAAAAGGTGAAACATACGTAGCTCCGGCTTTAGCTGCCAGCAATGCCTGCCCTACTGAAAAGACTAATGTACAGTTCGTGCGGATTCCCTTTTCCGTGAAATGCTTGATAGCTTTAATGCCATCGGCAATACAGGGAACTTTTACTACGATATGCGGATTGAGCGCGGCAAGTTCTTCGCCTTCACGAATCATTCCTTCATAATCGGTTGCTATCACTTCGGCACTTACATCTCCGTTGACGATCTCGCATATTTTAATATAATGCTCACGCTGATTCTGCGTTCCTTTGATACCTTCTTTCGCCATCAGCGAAGGGTTGGTAGTCACTCCGTCAAGTACTCCGAGGTCATAAGCCTCCTGGATTTGCTCCAAATTAGCTGTGTCAATAAAAAACTTCATACTCTTAATTTTTAATGGTTAACGATCTAATAGTCAAAGATAAGAATTTATTTTTATTCATCCCTGATTAAGCAATCGTAATTGACGAATCAAGATATACATCCTGAATGGTATTCAATAATTCCACCCCTTCATTCATTGGTTTCTGGAACGCTTTACGTCCGCTAATCAATCCCATACCACCGGCACGTTTGTTGACAACGGCTGTAATGACAGCATCACGCAAATCTGATTCTCCGTGAGATTCTCCACCGGAGTTAATCAAACCAACGCGTCCCATATAGCCATTGGCTACCTGATAGCGACAAAGATCAATAGGATGTTCCGAAGCTAACTGTGTATACATACGTTCGTCTGTTTTACCAAAACCGATAGCAGTAAAGCCACCATTGTTTACAGGAAGTTTCTGTTTTACAATATCAGCTTTGATAGTCACTCCCAAACGGTCGGCCTGTCCTGTCAGGTCGGCGGCAGCATGATAATCGACAGCACCTTTCTTGAAATCATTATTACGCAGGTAACACCAAAGAATGGTTGCCATCCCCAGTTCGTGAGCATATTCAAAAGCATTGGCAATCTCCACGAGCTGACGGCGGCTCTGTTCCGAACCGAAATAGATGGTGGCTCCTACCGCTACCGCTCCCATATTCCAAGCCTCTTTGACTGTACCAAACAGTACTTGGTCGAAAGTGTTGGGATAAGAAAGTAGTTCATTGTGATTCAACTTGACGATGAAAGGTATTTTATGGGCATATTTACGTGCTACGGAACCAAGGATACCAAAGGTAGAAGCGACTCCATTACAGCCTCCTTCAATAGCCAGTTTCACGATATTCTCCGGATCGAAATAGATCGGATTGGGAGCAAATGATGCTCCGGCAGTATGTTCGATGTCCTGATCGACAGGAAGTATGGACACATAACCGGTATTTGCCAGGCGACCATGTCCCAACAGCGTTTGCAGACTGTTCAATACTCTGATGTTCCGGTCCGAATCAATCCATACTTTATCAATTGTATCGGGAGACGGAACGTGAATCAATGATTTATCAATGGTTTCGCAAGTGTGGTCCAGGTAATAACAGGCCTTATCTCTTAATAATTCTACTACTTTACTCATAACTTCATTTTTTAATGTGTAACTTTTCTATTTTTTCTTTCCCTGATTGGCTACTGCTTCCATCAGTTTTTTGATCTCTTCCGGGTTTCCCAGGAAATAGTCATTAGCAACGTTCAGGTTTTCATCAAACTCAAATACGTAAGGCACAGCCGTAGGTAGATTCAGCTTGACAATATCTTCATCGGAGATGTTTTTTAGATGCTTGATGATGCCTCTCAAACTATTGCCATGAGCGACCACCAACAGCGTATGAGCTGTTTTCAGACTAGGAAATATATCACTTCCCCAATAAGGCATAATACGTTCAATGGTATCTTTCAACGATTCAGTACGAGGCAACTCCGCATCGGGTACTTCATGATAACGGTAATCAAAACGCGGGTTTCTCAAATCACTCTCCGAAAGCGGATTGGGAGCTATATCATAGCTACGACGCCACACGAGCACTTGTTCTTCTCCATATTTCTCGGCAGTCTCGGCTTTATTCAATCCCTGCAATTCACCATAATGCTTTTCATTCAAGCGCCAGCTTTTCTCTACAGGTATCCAGTCCAGATTCATCTTATCGAGAACACAGTTCAAGGTTTTCACCGCACGCTTCAAATAGGAAGTATAAGCCTTATCAAAATTGAAACCATATTCTTTCAATGTCTCTCCGGCTTTTTCAGCTTCGGCAACTCCCTTTTCTGTCAGATCGACATCTGTCCAGCCCGTGAAGCGGTTTTCTTTATTCCATGCACTCTCTCCGTGACGAAGTAATACTATCTTTTTCATTTCTAAAATTCTCCTTTCTTCTTTTTATATATACAACAGATTGTTTCTTCACAAAGTTCACTAGAAAACAAATAGTTATCAATACCCAGAAATAATGATTCTTTCTGTAAAGAAGCGGGATGCAGTAATCAGGGACATAAAAAAATACCCTCCTCTAATTCTAAGCTTGCATTATGGATGATGATTCATCAAAGCAAGGTTATCATTAGAGAAGAGTAAGTCTGTTAAAGTAAAAAAGAGAGAGTTTATATATACAAGAAAATCTGTTCTACTTTTCTGTTCTTTTTAAAAAGTTCCACTGTTGAAGTCTACACATCAGCATCTTTTCCATAATAGGTTTCTTTCGTTTTTTTGATGTTCCGCAGCAAAGATGAATAGTGGCGATAGTTCATATCTCCTTCCTTACAAGCTGCCAACTGTTCCTTTACATGCTCTTCAATCTTGTCCAGATGTTTCTCCATAAAGAGTTGAATATCAGAACGGGTGACTGTCATATTCAAACTTGTATTATCTTTCTCATTAGGTTTAATCACACGCCCTACAAACGACAGATAAGTCCGGTGTGTTTGACGACGGAAATTGTTCTCCAACTCATTAGGCTCGTTCAACGGTTTCCATACAGCAACAAATACGTCATTCAAATACTCGTCCAGTGAATACGGTTCGGGTACGCTGAAGGAAGTTGAATAGATATTGTGAAGCATTCCCGGCGCAAGCAACAAAGCTAACGCAGAACTCTGACGGTCGCTAATTTCATCTACCGCTTTCAGGCCTACACGACTTACCACTTCGTCCGGATAGAGCCAGAGGGGAGCTACGAACAAGTTACGTCCCAACCATTCAACAACCTCTTTTTGTATACTACGCGGCACATAATCACGTCCTTTGCTATCCGGCACATTTTTGGTATAACGGCCTCCCAGATTTTTCTGTACTTGCAGCGTATACTTCAGGTATTGGACGCGAACTGAATTATAGATAGTATTCAAGTCGTCATACTGACCGTCGGGTTGCGCCGTCCAAGTCAGAATATTCTCCATCACTCTTTTCAGATTCTTGATACCATATTCATTAGCCTTCATATTATTGTCGCCCAAATCTTCGCTTTGGCTGCGCGGGTCAGAGCCTTTTCCTTCATCACCGATAAACAATAAACGATGGTCTCCTTTCAGTTTCTTGGTAACTTCAGCGCGTAATGCCGCTTTCTCTTTAAAGGGGTCTTTAAATTCCGGACGATATTGATATCCCCATTTTATAGCCCATTTATCATAATCGCCAATGCGAGGGAAAAGTCCTTTTTCTGAAATCCGGTCTTCAGGCTGTGCCACATAATTGAATCGTGCATAGTCCATGATTGATACCGTATGACCATTGGCTTCCACCCAGGCTTTATCACGTAACTTCTCTACCGGAGTAGCTGAACTGGCAGCCATATTGTGACGCAAACCGAGTGTGTGTCCTACTTCATGCGAGGAGACAAACTGGATCAGAGTTCCCATTAATTTGTCATCAAAGGTCATTGATTGCGCACGTTTATCCAAAGGTCCGCACTGCACCATATACCATTTCTTAAGTAGGTTCATCACGTTATGATACCAACAGATATGACTTTCCATTATTTCTCGGCTACGCGGGTCTACACTACGCGGTCCGTA
>ERZ772805.1086-NODE-1086-length-24705-cov-39.324178_pt1 | contig 24705 bp, 17 predicted proteins | sample MGYA00511344_ERZ772805 | MGnify/ENA primary metagenome ERZ772805 (study PRJEB29015, sample SAMEA2737730) | human gut metagenome | biome: human gut; feature: human-associated habitat; material: faeces | place: China | collected 2012 ...
TGTTTTTCCAATGGATACCTTATATAATGTGGATATATAAAACTTGGGGATTTCCCCGGAAAGGACGCACTATGTTACGCGCAATACTTGCATTGCTTTTTGCCATACTCTATCTGATCATTGGTATTCCGGTGCTTTTTGTCGAGTGGATCATCGGGAAATTTAACCGCCAGGCTGCCGATATCAGCCAGCTTCGCATGGTACAGTGGGCATTTCGTGTCATTCTCTTTATCTGTGGCACAAAACTAACCATCATCGGGGAGGAAAATGTTCCAAAAGACCAGCCGGTTCTTTACATCGGCAATCACAGAAGTTATTTCGATATCATCATCACTTACTCACGCTGTCCGCGTCTGACCGGTTATGTCGCAAAGGATTCCATGAAAAAAGTTCCTCTTTTATCTACCTGGATGACACGGCTGCACTGTCTGTTCATCAACCGTTCTGATGTCAAGGAAGCATTAAAGACGATCCTTGCAGGAATCGATAATATCAAAAATGGGATTTCCATGTGTATTTTTCCTGAAGGAACACGCAACAAAACGGATGATCTGATGCTCCCATTCAAAGAAGGAAGTTTTAAAATGGCAGAAAAAACCGGATGTCTGATTGTACCTATGGCGATCTCCGGTTCCGCCGATATTTTAGAAGCACATTTTCCAAAAGTAAAACCGGTACATGTCATTGTAGAATATGGCAGACCGATCGATCCGAAGTCTTTAGACAAAGACACACGTAAAAAGATCGGTGCACACTGTCAGGGTGTGATCGCCGGAATGCTTGAGAAAAATGATCCACAGATTTGAATTATCTGCCACATGTTTCGTATATATTCGATCGTTCTGGATATGCAGAAAAATCCCCGAACCACCATCGTGATCCGGGGATTTTTATTTTTCATAAACGATTATAAATTCGCATTTTCCCACAGTTACTTACTTTATAAGCTGTCCTACGACCTCCGGGAATCCCATAAAATGAGATGCCTTTACTAATACAGTGTCACCACTCTTCACATAAGGCAGCAATTCTGCTGTGAGTTCATCTTTTGATTTAAAATAATGAACCTCCGTCTGTGGACTGCATTTTTTTACCGCCTGTGCCAGATTCTCTGACAATACGCCCGCTGCAAACAGGACATCGATTCCTTTTCCTTTAAAATGCTCTCCGACCATTGCATGCAATTCTTTCTCATTCTCACCAAGTTCTCCCATATCACCAAGCACTGCAATCTTTCTGTCTGGTGCCGCTGCAAGCACGTCAATGGACGCTTTCATAGAAACAGGATTGGCATTGTAACAATCGTCGATGATCGTCATTCCCTCCTTATGGATCAGATTGCTTCTTCCTCCGATTGTTTTGACCGACTCGATCCCACGTTTCATTTCATCCACACTAAGACCGAGCTTTCTTGCAACACAGACTGCCGCTAACGCATTGTATACATTATGCTCTCCTGCGATTGGAATCATCACTGCAAAATTCTCTTCCCCAATATGTATCACCGCTTTTGTTCCGTCTAACCCCACCGGCTCTACATCCGTTGCATATACTTCTTTCTCTGCAAGATATTTTTCGCCCTGCTCTGTCTTTGCAAGTTTTGCTTCTTTTCCGATACCGTAAAATACTGTCTTATTTCCGTTTACTGTCTTTTTCTCACAGAGTTTATCATCGTCCCCATTTAACACAGCAATTCCTTCCGGTGTCAGATGTTCAAAACTCTCTGTTTTTGCCTTTAATATTCCATCTCTGGTCAGAAGATTCTCCAGATGGCACAATCCGATATTAGTGATCACACAGATATCCGGATACGCCATTTCCGCAAGGCGGTGCATCTCTCCAAATTCTGAGATTCCCATCTCAAGCACTGCAACTTCATGCTGTTCCCTGATCTTAAAGATCGTAAGCGGAAGACCGATCTCATTATTGAAGTTTCCCTCTGTCTTTAACACATTATATTTCTGGGAAAGAACCGATGCGATCATCTCTTTTGTGCTTGTTTTTCCAACACTTCCGGTAATGCCGACAACTTTGATATCGAGAGTTCTCCTGTAATATGCCGCAAGTTTTTTCATCGCACCAAGCGTTGATTCTACTCTGATATACGGGCCTGCCGGATCAGAAAGCTCCTGCTCGGATAATACGGCAAGTGCTCCTTTTTCAAATACCTGCGGTATAAACCGGTGACCGTCCACCTTTTCTCCTTTTACCGCAATAAAAAGATATCCCGGCTCTACCTGTCTGCTGTCTATCACAGCTCCGGTAATTTCTTTTGTTTTGTCTGTCTCACTGCCATAATATACTCCGTCGCACACTTCTGTAATGCGTTCCAGCGTCATATTTTTCATGATAATCTCCATTCCTGATTTTTATTTTTCGTATTTACTCATGGAAATCTGAATCAGCTTCTCACACAATTCGTTAAAGTTCACACCGACAACCTGTGCTTCCTGTGGCAGAAGACTTGTAGGTGTCATTCCCGGTAAAGTATTTGCCTCTAAACAATAAATGTTTTCGTTCTCATCTAACAGGAAATCTGTACGTGAATAGGTGTCAAGTCCAAGCACCTGTGCTACCTGTTCTGCATAATGCTGCATTTTCTCTGTGACAGCTTCAGAAAGTTCCGCCGGACAGGTCTCAACTGCACTGCCTGCTTTGTATTTATTCTTGTAATCATAGAATCCCTGCACCGGAGCGATCTCAATGATTGGAAGTGCCTTTCCCTCGATCACACCGACAGAAAACTCACGTCCCTTTACATATTCTTCCACGATCAGATTTTCTTCCCAGCGGAAGGCTTCATCTAAAGCGGCTTTATATTCATCCGCATTATGTGCGATAGAAACACCAATACTCGAACCACCACAGCACGGTTTTACCACACATGGGAAACTGATGCCAAGTTTTGCGATATCATCGCTGCGGTCAGCCTTTTTCATGGACGCACCCTTTGGAGCTGGTATGCCAGCAGATAAAAACAGTTTTTTCGACATTTCTTTATCCATGGCAAGCGCACTGCTCAAATAACCGCTGCCTGTATAACGAATCCCAAACAGATCAAATGCAGCCTGAATCTTACCATTTTCCCCATTTTCTCCATGCAGTGCCATAAATACGATATCTGACATCTGACACAATTCGATCACATTCGGTCCAAAGAAATTATCTGACTGATCTTTTCTGGATGCTTTTACCTTTGCAAGATCCGGTGCGATTTCCGGTATTCCGGACACTTTTACGCTCACTTCTTCACTCCGGTCAAAAATACCTGTCAGATCTTCTTTTTTATCACTGTATCCCATAAATACATCAAGTAAGATCACCTGATGTCCATTCTCTCTCAATGCCTTTGCCACCATATCTCCGGTTTTAAAGGAAACATCTCTTTCTGTACTTAAACCACCTGCTAAAACAACAATCTTCATGGTATACTCTCCTTACTCATAAAAACATTTCTGCTTTATAGTATACCTTTTTTCTTTATGTGGCAAGGAATTTGCACATTCCTTTGTACTTTTTATGCCTGCATGACATCCTTTCTTAATTTATTTTCTGCCGTTAGGCAATGTCTCCCGACAGGCGAACACCATTTTCTTTATTTTACTCCCCGTTTTCCCGCATTACCTGCAGCAGCCACAAAAATATCTGTCTGCCAAGCAGATCCTGTCTACCGATCATACTTCCATACCGGTATATTTTTGCAACTACATCTTCGCAACATTCTTTTTCCCCCGTCAGCAATATTTCACAGAGCAATCCATATCGCTCTCTGTTCCCAGTGCACTGCCTGTCGATTTCTTTCCATAGTTCCGGATACCTTCTTGCCAGATCCACCAGCATCTCCACCCCGTTGTACATTTCTTCCGCTTTTTTCTGCTTTATTATATAATTTTCCACTCTTACTCTACTGTCATGCAGGCACTTATACTACATAAGTATCTTATGTCTGTCGAATTTTGTCAACTACATTTGATTTTTCATTTCAGATATTTTGATTACCAAAATATCTTGACAATCTTCTGCGTATCCTATATATTTGTTTTTGTTTGATAGTCAAACTATTTTGTCGGAGGATTAAAAATGAGTGTACGAATTATTGTTGATTCCGCATCTGATCTCACAAAAGAACGGGCAGATGCATTAAATCTTGATTATATGCCTTTAAAAACCATCTTTGGTGAAACGGAATATTTAGACGGTGTTACCATTTCCCATAAAGAATTTTATGAAAAACTGATCGAATGTGGAACGATCCCGACGACCAGCCAGATATCGCCTCATGACTTTGAAGCTAAATTCAAAGAAGTAAAAGATGCCGGCGACACCGCTGTTGTGATCTGCCTGTCCTCCCTTTTATCCGGTACATACCAGAGTGCCCACATTGCACTCGATGGTTACGAGGACTGCATCACATTAGTGGACAGCTTAAATGTATGCCTCGGCGAACAGATTCTCGTACTTTATGCCGTAAGACTGCGCGACCAGGGACTTTCCGCAAAAGAAATTGCCGAAAAACTTGAAGAAAAGAAGAAGGATGTCTGCGTCTTAGCCGTATTTGATACCCTCGAATATTTAAAACAGGGTGGACGTATCTCAAAGACTGCAGCATGGGCTGGAAATATCCTGTCCATCAAGCCTGTTATTGCTATCGAAAAAGGTGAAGTTGTGATCTTAGGAAAAGCAAGGGGATCTAAAAACGGTAATAATATCCTCATCCAGGAAGTGAAAAATAAAAACGGCATTGATTTTTCCATGCCGTATATGCTGGGATACAGTGGACTCGACGATTCACTGCTTCAGAAATATATTGCAGACAGCGCAGATCTCTGGGCCAGTCAGACAAAGGAGCTGCCGGTCAGCACAATCGGTAGTACAATCGGGACACACGCCGGTCCGGGAGCGATCTGTGTATCGTTCTTTCATAATGCTTAATACAGAATGTAGGAACGAAAGGTATATTTCAATTTATTGACCGTCAAATTGCACAAAATCACAGTACAACAAAAACCACCCTGCGGCATTCTCCTGCCACAGGGTGGTTTTATTCACAGCACAATTCTGCAATGATCCATTTTAATATTCCGGTTCGATCAATCCGTATGTGTTGCCTTTTCTCTTGTATACAACGTTGACATCTTCTGTCTCCGCATTGATAAATACGAAGAAATCATGTCCTAATAACTCCATCTGTACACATGCATCTTCCGGATACATCGGCTTCATATCGAACTTCTTAGAACGGATGATCTTGATCTCCTCGTCATCATCAGATGCTGCATCCAGAAAATCCTGTTTGAAAACGGACGCTGCGCTCTGCTGTTTCGTAACCAGCTTCGTTCTATATTTCTTTAACTGACGTTCAATAACCTCTTCTACCAGATCGATCGATACATACATATCGTTGCTTACCTGTTCAGAACGAATATAGTTTCCTTTCATCGGAATCGTAACTTCCACCTTCTGGCGTTCCTTCTCCACGCTCAGCGTTACATAGACATCTGTGTCCGGTGTGAAGTACTTCTCTAATTTGTTTAACTTGTCCTCCACTGCCTCTTTGATACCATCGGTCAATTCAATGTTTCTTCCTGTAATCTTGATTCTCATGATGTCCAACCCCTTTGCCGTTTATTTGATACAGATTTATATCATGGTTTTATTATAGCACTTTCCACAAATATTTCAATACAATATATCATTTTTTATATATTTTTCAGAATATTTATATTTTCATGTAATATTCTTGTAAAAATACATGTTATTACATATTTGAAAAAACCGCATTACAAGTGACCATTTCCTATCTCCTGTAACACGGCTGTTTTCTATTTCATTGCATCTCTTATGACCTTTTCTGCCCATTTTGCTTCTTCTTTGGTAAGCTGCGGTGTATCCTTGAGAACATAGTCCATGCCAAGATTATCGTATTTAACCTTTCCAAGCGCATGATACGGCAGTACTTCGAGTTTTTCCACATTTGAAAGTGTCTTTAAAAATTGTCCGAGTTCCGTCAATTCTTCCTTTTCAAATGTGATGCCGGGGACAACAACATGACGTATCCATACCGGCTTTTTCTTCTGATCCAGATATCTTGCAAATGCTAAAATATTCTGATTGGAATGTCCGGTCAGTTTACGGTGATCCTCGTCACGGATATGCTTGATATCAAGCATTACAAGATCTGTAACATTAAGCAGTCTGTCTATTTTTTCAAGTGTGATCCCTGATGCAGAGTTTTCATCCTCTGGAAATCCCGGAAACATAATACCTGATGTATCTAAACAGGTATGGACCCCGTGTGCCTTTGCTTTTTCAAACAGTTCCGTCAGAAAATCAATCTGAAGCATCGGCTCGCCACCAGTGGCAGTGATCCCGCCAGTCCGGTAAAAAGAGGCATTACGCAGGAAGCGGTCGATGATCTCGTCCGCCTCCATCTGTTTTCCATCCGTAAGCACCCATGTATCCGGGTTGTGACAATACTGGCAGCGCATCGGACAGCCTTCAAAAAATACAACAAATCGTACCCCCGGACCGTCCACGGTGCCAAATGATTCCAGAGAATGAATATAACCCATTGTAATCTCCTTTATTTTACATCAATTCGTGAAAAGTTCTTGCAATAACCTCATCCTGCTGCTCTTTGGTCAGTTTGACAAAGTTAACTGCATAACCTGATACACGGATCGTAAGCTGTGGATATTCCTCCGGATGCTTCTGTGCATCAAGTAATGTTTCCTTATTTAATACATTTACATTTAAATGGTGGCCGCCTTTTTCTGCATAACCGTCAAGCAGTGCAACAAGGTTTGTCTGTGCACTTTCTTCTGTCTTTCCAAGTGCATCCGGCACAATGGTAAAGGTATTGGAAATACCATCCTGCGCATCCATAAACGGCATTTTTGCAACAGATGCCAGAGAAGCAACTGCACCATTTTTATCACGCCCATGCATTGGGTTTGCGCCCGGAGCAAAAGCAACACCTTTCTTTCTTCCATCCGGAGTTGCACCTGTATTTTTACCATAAGATACATTTGATGTAATGGTAAGAATGGAAGTCGTTGCAATACCTCCGCGATAGGTGTGATTTCCTTTTACATATTTAATGAATGTATGCAGAACTTCTTTTGCGATCTCATCCACGCGGTCATCATCATTACCGTATTTCGGGAAGTCTCCCTCAACCTCAAAGTCTACGGTGATTCCGTTCTCATCACGGATCGGTTTTACTTTCGCATATTTAATGGCAGATAAAGAATCTGCTACTACGGAAAATCCTGCAATACCGGTTGCGAACCAGCGTCTTACCTGTTTGTCATGCAGTGCCATCTGCAGTTTCTCGTAGCAGTATTTGTCGTGCATATAATGAATGATGTTTAATGCATTGACATAGACGCCTGCAAGCCATTTCATCATGTCTTTGTATTTCTCCCATACCTCGTCATAATCAAGGTATTCAGATGTGATCGGGCGGTATTTAGGTCCTACCTGTTTGCCGCTTATCTCATCCACACCACCGTTGATGGCATAGAGTAAACATTTTGCAAGGTTTGCACGTGCTCCGAAGAACTGCATCTCTTTTCCGATCCTCATGGAAGATACACAGCATGCAATGCCGTAGTCATCGCCATGAACCACACGCATGATATCATCATTTTCGTACTGGATCGCAGAATGTTTGATCGAGATCTCTGCACAGAACTTTTTAAAGTTCTCCGGAAGTTTTGCAGACCATAAAACTGTCATATTAGGCTCCGGTGCTGCTCCGATGTTGTTTAAAGTATTTAAATAACGGTAAGACATTTTTGTTACCATATGTCTTCCATCTACACCGATTCCGGCAATAGACTCTGTTACCCATGTCGGATCTCCGGCAAAAATAGTGTTGTACTCCGGCGTACGGGCAAATTTTACACAGCGCAGTTTCATTACGAACTGATCGATGATCTCCTGGATCTCTTTCTCAGTGAAAGTTCCTTCACGAAGATCACGCTCTGCATAGATATCTAAGAATGTAGAAGTACGTCCAAGGCTCATTGCCGCACCATTCTGCTCTTTGACTGCTGCAAGGTATGCAAAATAAACAGCCTGTGTTGCCTCAAGAACGTTTGTTGCCGGCTTTGAAATGTCACATCCGTAAATCTTTGCTAATTCTTTTAACATTTTAAGAGCTCTGATCTGCTCGGATAATTCCTCGCGCTCACGGATAACGTCAGAATACATAATCGTACGTGTGGATTCTAACTGTTCTTCCTTGTCTGCGATCAGACGATCCACACCATAAAGAGCCGGTCTTCTGTAATCGCCAATGATACGTCCGCGTCCGTATGCATCCGGAAGACCGGTAATGATATGTGCAGAACGGCAGGCTCTCATCTCCGGTGTATACGCATCAAATACGCCTGCATTGTGTGTCTTTCTGTGTGTTGTAAAATATTCTACCACTTCCGGGTCTACTTTATACCCGTTATCTTCACATGCCTTGATCGCCATACGGATACCGCCGTAAGGCTGCAGGGAACGCTTAAATGGTTTATCTGTCTGGAAACCTACGATTTTTTCCTTGTCTTTATCTAAGTATGCAGGTCCATGGGATGTAATCGTGGAAATGATCTTTGTGTCCATATCAAGTACGCCGCCAGCTTCTCTCTCCTGCTTTGAAAGCTCTAATACATCCTGCCAGAGTGCTGTGGTATCCTCTGTCGGTCCCTCTAAGAAAGAACTGTCGCCGTCATACGGCTTATAGTTTCTCTGAATGAAGTCTCTGACATTTACTTCATTCTCCCATGCTCCACCATTAAAATCTCTCCATTCGTTTTGCATTATTTTTCCTCCTGTTTTCTGAAAACTATGGTTTACCTGTATAAAACGGATCTGATCCCCCAATATTTTGGTATTACCGGAAAATATTGGTAGTTTTATCTAACTTATGTTAGATGTTTCTAACGCAGTGAATATATCATGACCACCCACTGCTTGTCAATATCCGCTTCTCTTCCGGAACTGTTCTTTTTTTCATACAAAAGGGTTCTGATAAAAGAATATCTTAAGAATAAAAGAAACCGACAGTCCGGGTTATCTCGCCCAGACGGTCGGCATTGTAAACGTTATACTTCATGTGGTTTTTCCACTTTTCCGTCAGTCATATAACAATTAGATGTTATAATTTTTTTTTAAAATTTTCAATAGGTAAAATGTACCAAAAAATTTTTAGATCATTGTATAAATTGCTATACTGTTTTTTTCTTCATTTTTGACCTGATAGAGTGCTTCATCCGCTCTGTGATACAATTCACGGAAACTCCTTCCATCCTCAGGACCAAATGCAATGCCAATGCTTGCTGTCGGTTCCTCCGCCATTCCGATCATTTCTTTTTGGAGGCGCAGACGGCGTAAGACTTCATCTGCCTGACTTTGTATCTGCGCACGGTCTTTTACATCCGAAATAAATACTGCAAATTCATCCCCGCCCATGCGTCCGATGCGGGCATTATTACCATAGACTTCCCTTAAAATATTTGATATCCCCATAATGATACTGTCACCAGCCCAATGTCCATACATATCATTGATCTGCTTAAAATTATCCAGATCCAGGGCGATGTATGCATAATTCTGTCCTTCTTCTACTGCCTCTAATTCTTCTTTGATACGTTCTTCCATTGTACCGCGGTTTAAAAGTCTCGTCATGGAATCTCTCGCCGCACAGTCTTTTAAATATTCTCTTTCCCGCGCGTAGCGTCTGTTTTTTTCTACCTTCTCTGTTACATCAGTGATCGTAATATAACTGACAGGCTTTAACTCCATAGATACCATAACACGAAAAGACAGCCACTTTTTATTTCCGTCCTTCGTCTCTGTCAGAGCAGTCAGCTCAAATGGCTCGCCTGTCAGGATTTCTTCATGATGATCCCGCATGACCTCTCTTAGATCAATATCCAAAAACCGGCTCCATCCGCCCTGCACTTTTTTTATATATTCCTCTCTTGTGTAACCGAGCATGTGATATGCCATCTGATTCACATAATATACCTTGCGTTCTCTTCCCTCACCGCTTACGACAAGACCAAACGGAACATTTTTCATGACTTTGTGAAAAACCTTTTCCTCCAATACTGAGCTTTCCATTCTCCCTCTCCTGTTAAAAATTTAACCAACTGATCCCCAGGACAGTATACTACATTACTTTAAAATAAAAAAGTGTTTTTATGAATATTTTTCTTTCTTCTAGACTTCCATACTTTTTTCCTATATAATTTATCTAATTATTTTTTTACTTAATGGAGAAAATTAGTATGAAAATAACATTTTTCACGCAGGAATGGAGAATTTTATGAAAATTGGCATTATTTCCGATACACACGGTATATTTCGCGAAGAATGGCACCGTCATTTAGATGGCTGTGATTACCTGATCCATGCAGGCGATTTCTGTACACAGAAAAATTATGACAGTTTCCGGAATTTTGGTATTCCGCTTTATATGGTCCGCGGCAACAATGACCGCGGCGACTGGGCAAAAAATCTTCCTGAATTTTTACAGTTCCGCATTGGCGGCAAAACTTTTTTCCTGGTTCATAATCAGTTTGTCCTTCCATTTGACCTGACGGATGCTGATTTTCTTATCTTCGGACATACCCATCACTATACGTTTTATGAGCGTTTCAATAAAGTATATATCAATCCGGGCAGTGCCAGTGACGGACGCGGAGATTCAAAGAGTCTTGTGATCCTGACTCTGTCCGGCAGCAATTACAGTTTAGAACGTGTCATTCTGTGATTTTCACAGATTTTGAAAGGAGAGGATTTCCTTGTTACACATCACCTCGTTAAATGATGGGCTTGAACTTTTTAAGGCACTTGGTTCCGATGTAAGAATTGAAATTTTAAATATTTTGCTTGAAAACGACAATATGAGCATGAATGAGCTCGCCTCACGTCTGAATATTACAAATGGTGCTTTAACCAGCCATATTAAAAAACTTGAAAGCAGCGGACTGATCACAATTTCAAGTGAATCTGCCGGTCACGGCAACCAGAAGATCTGTTCCATTCATTTAGATAAGATCCTGATCGATTTAGAAAAGCCTGTGGATATTGAGAATGTTTATCATACAGAATTAAAAGTCGGTCATTATACGAATTATCAGATCTGTCCGACCTGTGGGCTCGCCTCCGCAGACGCCCTGATCGGTGAAGTAGATGATCCCCGGTATTTTGACCATCCGGACCGCTATAACGCTGATATTTTATGGTTTACCAGAGGATATGTTGAGTATGCCATTCCAAATTTCATCCCGGCTTCCAAAAAGATCACACAGATCACGATTTCTGCAGAACTGAGTTCCGAAGCACCCGGCATCAATAATGACTGGCCTTCCGATATCAGTTTTTATTTAAACGACATTCATATCGGCGACTGGACTTCGCCCGGCGATTTCGGTGATGTAAAAGGACTGCTGACACCGGACTGGTGGTATCCGAACTGGAACCAGTACGGTCTGTTAAAACAGCTTGTCATAAATAAAAATGGAACATATATCGATGGACTGAAAATATCTGATGTCAAAATCGATGATTTTCACCTCAACTGCCGCAGTAATATCCGCTTCCGCCTCGCTGTGGAAGACAGTGCAAAACATGTCGGCGGACTTACAATCTTTGGAAAATCCTTTGGAAATTACAGTCAGGATATCAAGGTAAGCCTTGGCTATACCCCGGTGGAAGAAATACAATAATATCATTATCATAAATTAATAAAAAATGGTAACAGTCCGTCTGAACTGTTACCATTTTTTATGTGGGCATTTTGAAACGGCTGCCGCAGCGCGCAGCTCCACATAGCAGCCGCACGCACCGCAGGTTCCCGCATTTAAAAGATCACAGGTTTTACAGACATTAAGACGTCTCTCATACTCGCTCTCTGATACCTGATCTTCTTTTTTGATCGCCTCTTTATATTTCTCTATCATTTTTGCATCTGCCTCCGCCATCTCGCGCAGCAGACACTTTTTACAGATCTGTGCCATATGTCCATCTCCGTCTGTAACTTTCGTTACTGTTCACACTTCCAGTGTAACCAGCAACTAATTTCCCGCCATTGCTGACAATTTTTTATTTTGCAAGACGCAGCTCGATCACACTGTTTGCCGGCATTGTGACATTCACGCCGTTTTCCGTCTCCTCATAGGCAGTAAAATCTTTCTCTGTCACGGTATCCGGTGCCTCAAATGTGTTATGTGCATGCATATCGGAATCGGTCACGATCCTTGCCTCGGTCACATGATAGCCACGGTTCGCAAACTGTATCTCAACATTTTCCGGTGCTTCCACAGACAGATTGTTCATAGTAACGGTGATCACGCCATTCTCATCCATAGATACTGACTCTGTGATCTTTGGCACTCTCCATTCATCCGGTCCGATCTCTCCTGCACCGGTTAAGCTGCTCTCTAACAGGTCTGCCCCCTGATGATGACGATACATATGCATAACATGATAAGTCGGTGTTTTGATCATCTGATCGCCCTCTGTTAAAATCACAGACTGTAAAACATTGACCATCTGTGCTAATGCCGCCATTTTTACACGGTCGCTGTGCTTATTAAAGATATTTAAGGTAATGCCTGCAACGAGTGCATCACGCACCGTATTCTGCTGATATAAAAATCCCGGATTTGTTCCCGGTTCACAGGTATACCAGGTTCCCCACTCATCCACGATCATGCCGACTTTTTTATCCGGATCATACTCATCCATGATCGCACCATGGCGCTCGATCAATGTCTCCATGTACAGTGCCTTTGACAGAGTCTTGTACCATACATCTGCATCAAAATCTGTGGAACTTCCCTTGATCTCCCATCCTTCCGGATGTACATAGTAATGGAGGGAGAGTCCATCCATAAATCCATGCCACTGCTCTGCATGGTCAAATGCTGTTTTTAACACGCCTTTTGTCCAATAATAATCTGCCACATTTGCACCACAGCAGATTTTTTTGATCGGGCGGTCCGGATGATAATTGCGCACATAAGTCTGGTATCTGCGGTATTCGTTCGCATAATATTCCGGCGTCATGTTACCGCCGCATCCCCAGTTCTCATTGCCGACACCAAAGTAATCCACTTTCCACGGAGCCTCATGTCCGTTTTCTTTTCTTAAATCTGCCATCGGAGAAACGCCTTCAAAAGTCATGTATTCCACCCACTCAGACATTTCACGGACAGTTCCGCTTCCGAGGTTTCCATTGACATACGTCTTACATCCGATCTGTCTGCACAACTCCATGTATTCATGGGTTCCGAAACTGTTATCTTCCACGACACCACCCCAGTGCGTATTGATCATTTTTTTACGTTTCTCTTTCGGTCCGATTCCGTCCATCCAGTGATATTCATCTGCAAAGCAGCCACCCGGCCAGCGCAGCACCGGAACTTTTAATTTTTTTAATGCCTCCACAACATCGGTTCGCATTCCATTTACATTCGGAATCTTAGAATTTTCCCCGACATAAATTCCCTCGTAAATACATCTCCCCAGATGTTCTGAAAAATGTCCATAGATCTCCGGTTCGATCCGGCTCTTTTTGTTTTCCTCATTAATAATCAGTTTTGCCATTTTCCCTCTCCTTTTATCTTTTAATTTTCATAGGAAAATACCGGTCTTCCGGCATCATCCCACTTTACTTTCATAAGCATGGCATGACGGTTCGGATTGTACAGTGGATCACCAATGATTTCCGTCTCCGTCCGCGCATGGTAAACCATGATGTCATTTCCATTTTCATCCACAGTAAACGAGTTGTGTCCCGGCCCGTAAATGCCCAGTTTCTCACAGGTCTTAAGCACCGGATAACGCTCTTTTTTCCATAACCGCGGATCCAGCAGATCGGCATCCTCATCGATAGACAACATTCCGACACAGTAATCCACACCCGTCTCGCTTGCCGAGTAAGTTAAAAACAGTTTCCCATTATGATGTATCACTGCAGGTCCCTCATTGACCCAGAATCCTTTTCGCTCCCAGTCATAATCCGGCGTGGTTAAAAGCACCTGTACCGTTTTTAACTGATTACCGGATTCCATCTTTGCGATATACAGATTGGAAACCATCCTGCCAACCCCGACTTTTTCTGCCCATACATAGTAATATTCACCTTTATTTTCAAACACCGTTGCATCCAGCGAAAATGCCTCAAAGGAAAACTCATCTTCCTCAGCGCGTTTCATCTTGCCAAGTTCTACCCATTCATCCGTCAGCGGATTCTCTCCCTGACACTCTAAAACATACGGACGGATCTTCCAGATATCTTCCTTCTCGCCCCCTGCAAAATAAATATACCACTTTCCAAACAGGTAATGTATCTCTGGTGCCCAGATATGATAACTCATCGGACCGGACTCATGTTTCTTCCAGATCATGACTTCTTCTGCTTCCGGCAATTCCTCCAGTGACCCTGCACGTCTTAACACGATCCCATCATATGCCGGAACGGATGCCGTAAAATAATAGGAACCGTCCACATGACGATAAACATATGGATCGGCACGCTGTAAGATCCAGGGTTCGTTGTACTTTAATTTCTTTTCAGTTGTCATGCTTTATCCTCCCCTCTGATGACATTCGCACTGTATTTTTTCTTAGCTATAGTATACTACTTCTTTCTCTTATTGTATATAATATTCTAAAATATTATATATTTTTCTAAATAAATGGCAAATAAAAAACGGTGGAGCCAGTCTGCACTCCACCGTCATTTTATTTCTATTAATATTTTTGTTTTTCAAAGTATTTCTTTGTCTCTGCAACTACCACACCGCTCAATGCAACCAGTGCGATCAGGTTTGGCAGAGCCATGAGTCCATTGAAGATATCTGCGATCGTCCATACAGCAGATACTGTCATGAACGGTCCGATAAACACTGCAAGGATATACAGCCAGCGATATCCTTTTAAGACAGCCTTTTTGTCTCCGACTAAATATTCCAGGCACTTTTCACTGTAATAGTTCCAGCCAAGGATCGTTGTAAATGCGAAGAATACCAGACAGACCATCAGCATAAATGATGCCACCTGCTCCGGAAATGGCAGTCCCATCTGGAATGCCTTTGTGGTTACAGATACACCTTCTAATCCCATATCCCAGGCTCCTGTGATCACGATAGAAAGTCCTGTCATCGTACAGATGATCACGGTGTCAATGATTGTTCCAAGCATGGAAACAAGTCCCTGTGCCACCGGCTCGTTTGTCTGTGCCGCTGCTGCTGCGATCGGCGCACTTCCAAGTCCTGCCTCATTTGAAAAGATTCCGCGGGCAATTCCCATCTGCATGGCGATCAGTATGGAGCCAAGTGTTCCGCCTGCAGCCGCACGCAGTCCAAATGCACTCTGCACGATCTCAACAAGTGCCCCCGGAATCGCACTAAGGTGTGTAAAAAGAACGATCAGTACCACAACCACATAAAGCAGTGCCATAAAAGGTACCACAACCTGTGCCACCGTAGAGATACGCTTAATACCTCCAATGATGACCAGTGCCACACACAGGGTAAGGATAATTCCTGCGATCACAACTGTCCAGGAATATGTTCTTCCAAACAATTCCACTGTACACGTATTCTGTGGATCAAAGAAATTATTCACAGCACTCGTGATTCCGTTAATCTGTGTGAAAGTTCCGATTCCAAGTAACCCCACACCAACACCAAAAAATGCAAAAATCTTTGCAAGCCATTTCCATTTCTCGCCCATTCCGTTTTCGATGTAATAAAACGGTCCTCCGACGATATGACCATCTTTTGCTACAACACGGTACTTAATGGCAAGTAAACACTCGGAATATTTTGTTGCTGTTCCAAGCAGTGCCGCGATCCACATCCAGAACAATGCTCCGGGACCTCCGGCAACAAGCGCTGTTGCTACTCCGACAATATTACCTGTTCCGATCGTTGCAGAGAGTGCTGTACAAAGTGCACCAAAACTGGAAACTTCCCCATGTTCCCCGTTTTTTTCATTTGCCAACATATGTTTTATGGCAAGTGACAGTTTTGTGATCTGAAGTCCGCGCAGACGGATCGTAAGAAAGATACCAACCGCAAGGATCAGTACGATCAGTGGAACACCCCAGACGAAATCATCAATCGCTTTTAACATTTGTATTCGTTCCTTTCCTTGGCTTTACATATGTACCACTTTACCATGGGAAAAAACTCTTTGCAAGCACTTATTTTACTTAAAATATTTTACACCCCAGACACTCTCATTTGCCCCGACTGCAGAAAATGTCATTACATCCGTTCCCGCTTCATCTTTCATCTGACAAAATACACCGTTGTATTCTTTGTCTCCGTATGTAACTGTCATATAACAGGTTCCTTCCTCCATGCTCCAGGTTCCTTCCATATTTTCACCGTATACTTTTCCATTCTCCATAAGTACCAGTTTTACCGGCTCGGCGATCTCTGCATTGATCGCAGTTCCCTGGTCGATCACATAATACGTTCCCGCCACCTCTGAAATATCATAACCGTCTTCTGCGATCGTCTCGCCATCGGTTGCATAAGGCAGCATACATGGCCATCCATCCCGGTTCAGAAAATACTGATGCACACGCGGTTCATGATATTCCTGTCCATTGTCAAAACGGGTATGATATACAATATATTTTTTTCCATCTTCATCCACAAAAGCAGAGTTGTGACCGGTCGCCATATATGCCTTATCAAGCCCCGGCAGATAATAATTACCAGAAAGTTTCAGACCATAAGCTGCATTATCATCCCACATGCCAGGATATGCCCCATTCATATCGATATATTCTCCATCCACTGTTTTAGAACGGAACACGCGCATCTGATAACCACCCTCTCTGGTTAAAGAACCATAGGAAACAAACAGGTAATAATATCCGCTCTCATCATCATAGAGGATATAAGGTCCTTCGATCGATTTATGTCCACCGCCAAGAAGCCGTTTTCCAAAATAAGTATCCACATCATTTTCATCGTCTTCCTGCGGATGAATGACAAGTCCTGTTTTCTCATCGATCTCTAAAAGAAAAATTCCACCCGACCACGAACCATAGACCATCCACATTTTTCCGTCGGCATCATAAAAAACAGTCGGATCGATCGCATTTGGATATTTCTCATAATTATATTTATTTCCTGCCATAATATAGTTCTTTTTGGCATAATCGATATCCACATAGTCAAGTACATCGGTTGCTTCAATCGTATCCTTTGTAAAGCCGGAATAGACCAGTGCCCCCTTCCATGTATACGGTCCCTGCGGCTGATTTGAAACCGCATAGCACAGGTTTGATGCATTCCATGTCGAAGACGTGCAAAAATACATATAGTATAATCCCTGCTCCCTGTTATAAATTACATCCGGTGCCCATACATGATATTTCTTATCATCGGTTGGTATCACAGAATCTTTACTTCCTGTATAATCAAATACATGTTCTGTTCCAAGCAGATTGTCAAAAATCGGATTCGACTGCGTATATCCGTCTCCGATCGATGTCCAGTTCCGCAGATCTTTCGATGACGCAGCAGACATGTGCGATCCAAAAATGTAATAGGTACCATCTGCCTCTATCACAGACGGATCATGTACACTGACTCCTGCCTTAATATCAGCCGTCGTTATTCCATCATAACTGACTGTAAAATCTTTTGGAACCTTCTCTCCTCCTGTCAATGCTGCCCCCGCAAGCACTGCAGTAAATCCCAATACAATACACGTAGAAAAAATGATTTTGTTATGTTTTCTCATACTGTCCTCCTTCTATACTGATAATCTCTGCTATACCCCAATTTCTGATTATCATTTTATTTCGTATGATACTTCTACAATAACAAAATCATTCTTGTTTTACAATTATTTAGTTTATATTTTTCTAAAATATTTTATTTTTATATTTATTCCGGCTGCCACTCCTGCTCCCGGAACAGATTATCCACGATCACACGGTACTCTGCCACCCGCTGTGTCTTTTTGATCTGCTTTACATATTTTTCCGGTTCCGTGAAGTATTTCGCAAAATAAAACCATAGTTCTTTCATCCGGAACAGTGTATTGCGCTCCCCTGACATTACATCCAGATAACCTTTCAGTACATCATCATGAAACGCATGAAACTGATCTTTTGTAATCGGCGCATGTCCCATCAGCTCTCCAACCAGTCCCGGATTCTTTAAAATTCCACGCCCAAGCATCATATGCTCTGTGTGCTGCGCAGTACTTCCACTGCCATGTTCCCTGTCTTTTCCTTCCATCTTCTGTATCCAGGCTTTATAATCATCCACCGAGCAGATATCACCGTTGTAACACAAGGTGTGTCTGCTGTTTTCCACTGCATATAAAAATGCATCCATGTCCGGCGTATTATTATAAAAGTCTTTCTGTACCCTCGGATGAATAATAAGCTCCTCCATCGGATATTTTTCATAAATGGAAAGAATACGTTCCCACTCCCCGGCATCATTTATGCCAATGCGGGTTTTTACCGATATTCTAAGCGGACAGTCTGCAAAAATTTCTTCCAGAAAATGATCCAATTCTTCCGGCACTGCAAGAAAACCTGCTCCACGGTGCTTTGTGACAACCGTACCGGATGGACATCCGAGATTTAAATTAACACTCTCATATCCATAGTTCCCCAGTTCTTTTGCAATCGCAAGAAAATCTTCTGCACGGTTTGTCAGGATCTGCGGAACCACATGCATCCCTTTGTTATGCTCCGGCAGAATGTCCTTGATCTCTTTGTAGTTCATCTTTTTATTGTTGATAAACGGTGTAAAATAAGTATCAATATCTCCAAAGTGCTTCTGATATGCATTACGGAACACAAAACCTGTGAGTCCTTCCATCGGTGCTAAATAAAATTTCATTTCTGCCATCCTACAATGCTTCCCACTGTGCATACAGTTTTACCTTTGCGCCGTCCGTGAGTGAAAGATTCGATACAGATGCCTCATCTCCATAAAAAGTCTCACTGCCATCCGGTCTGGTACTCCATCCGATAAACTGATATCCATTTTTCTGGAATGTATTTGCAGGCAGTTTATAAGTCGTATTGTATTTGCAGGAACTGATCGATCTCATCGTTCCGGCGGTTGCACCATTTCCATCAAATACAATGTCATAAGTATTGATCTTCCATTTTGCATACAGCTTGTAATTTTTGCGGGTTCCTTTCGTAATCTTTGTGATCCTGTTTTTATAAGCAGAATCCGTATACCATCCTTGAAACGTATACCCCTCTTTTGTGGCTGCTGCCAGTTTAAAAGTAGGTGTATCATAATAATAGCTGGTCGGATTGCCGGAAGGAACAGTACCACCACCTGATACATATTTTATGGAGTATGCTTTCTTACTCCACTGTGCATACAAAGTGATCGTTTTGCCGTTTTTAGCTGTGATATTGCGGATATCCTCTCCGTCCTCATAAAAATCACCTTTACCGTTTTTCTTTGTATTCCAGCCTTCAAACACATAGCCTGTACGCTTATATTTATTTTTTGCCAGTGTGTATGTACTGCCATATTTACAGACAGTCACATTTTTCATGGATCCACCGGTTGCACCATTGCCATTGTATTTGATCTTATATTTGTTAATCTGCCATTTTGCATAGAATGTAAGATTTCCAATGGTACCTTTTTTCACCTGTGTCACACGTCTGGTGCATTTTTTGTCTTTATACCAGCCTTTGAATGTATAACCGTATCTGACCGGTGTTTTTAATTTGAATGTCTTAGTATCTACATTGTATTTCTTTACTGTTCCGTCAGCAAGTTCTCCACCGTTTGCCTTGTAAATGATCTTGTAAGTATTTCTTGACCACTGTGCATACAGATCAACGACTGCACCATTCTTTGAGGAAAGATTCTCTATTTCTTCCCTGTTACCGTATTTTCTGCCACTTCCATCTGCTTTTGTGCTCCAGCGGACAAATTTATATCCCTTACGCTTGAATTTATTGCTGTTAAGCGTATAGTCCATATCATACTCAAGATTTTTCATTTCTTTTACACTGCCACTGGTTGCCTTGTTTCCATGAAAACGGATCGTATATTTATTTGCTTTCCATTTTGCATACAATGTAAGATTGCCTTTTGAACCTTTCGGGATCGTTGTGATCTGGTTCTTAAAGCTGCTCTCCTTATACCATCCCTCAAAAGTATAACCTTTTTTGGTCGGTTTCTTCAATGTAATCGTCTCAGTTGTAACCTTATACGACGATGGATTTGCACTGTTGTTTTCTCCATCATACAGTACATATTTAATTGTATATTTTTTATTTACCGGATTGTCCGGGTTATCGGGATCATCCGGGTCATCCGGACTGTCGCTGCTATATTTCGCCCAATAGACATCTCTCGCACGTTTTGCACGTCCTTCAAAATATACACTGGCACAGCGCTCAAAATAACGTGCCCAGTTATATCCTGCCGTATAGGCTCCGTCTGCAGTGTTTTCCACATTTTTAATTTTGGAAAATGCACTGCTTTCCGAATGCTCCAGCTCATATTTTAAGAACTTAAGCTGACCCTCGATAGAAGTATAATCATAGCCATTACTGCTGCAGTAATTCTTAAGATTATCAAATCTTGATGCATTCCACTGGCAGATACCATAACTGATCTTGCCATTGGTATCGATGACACTTGCGGTCGGATTAAAAGATGATTCACTCTCAATATTCGAAAGCACGCCACAGGCTGCTGCCGTATTTAATTTCAGCTTCTTTTTTGCAAAATTATATACTTTTTTCTCGTTGGATTTTTTCTCACTCTGCGAAATACCAGCACCTTTGTATAAGCCTGTACCAGAAATGATCACATTGATATACGGTATTTTCCTTTTCAGTCCTGCTCCAAGGGAATATTGCTCTGTATCCCATCCCGGATCAAATTCATAGACAAAATAATTTGTATTATCATAATCTCCGACACAGTGCCAGGTTACCGGAATGCTTGTGGCATCCTTTCCGCCATCCAGATACACATCAATGCTCTGTGGCATTTTAGCCAGCAGACGTTCCAGGCTGATCTTGCCCGTCATACGGATTTCTTTCGGATTGTCCGCCAGGTCTGCAAAACCTGTGATTTTTCTTTTCTCTGCCATGCTTTCCTGTGTCTTTGTTTCTGCTGCATACACAGACATATCTGTTGCAGCCGTACCGACAGCAAGCAGGAGCGCCATCGCCCCTGCTGCCAGTCTTGTCATGATTTTCTTTGCATAACTTTTCATAGCTGTCCTCATTCCTGCGGATTAACAGTATCCTAAGATTTTTATTAATAGGTCTTATACCGGATACTGATATTTACCTTGCCGTTTACACCATTTACCGTACCCTGATTTGTATATCTCCACATTGCAACATTTCCTTTGCCCTGATAGCCGCTTCCAAGGCTTTCTGCACGGTAATTGATGATCCACAGATCTGTTCCTGTAAGTTTGCTGGTATCCACATACTTGCCAGGATACTGCTGTAAAAGTTTCTGGTTGATTCCAAGTGCAAACTTATACTGTTTACCGCCATCAATGATCTCCGTCTTAAATGCATTGATAAAATCAATTCTCTGCGTTGCTGTTACATTGTTGTATAACAGTGACATATCATCCAGTACATACACAACCGGATAATCAAGCTTCTGTGCATTCAGGATATTTAATACTTTATCGCCCTCACTCTTTGCCTGAGCTGCATTCTGCGCCACGGAATAGCAGTATACACCAACTTTAAGACCTGCTGCTTTTGCATTATTATAATTCGTCTGGAACTTTGCATCTGCTGTTGTTCCTTTGGAAATACGGAGCATTACACATTCATATCCAGATGCCTTAATGGCATTAAAATCTACCGTACCGTTATCACTGGAGATATCGATGATCTTGTTTTCCGTATCAAGTTTATCTTTGACTGTTACTGTGATCTCTTTTGTGATTCCGTTTGCGGACGCCTTTACAGTCGTTGTTCCTGCCTTTAAACCATAAATTGTTCCGTCAGAAGAAACAACTGCAATCGTGGAGTTAGATGAAGTCCAGTATACCACACCGTATGGTTTTGCAGTTGCTGTTACTTTTACACTCGTTCCTGTCTTGATCAGTACACTCGTTGTGCTCACTTCAAGTGCTGACGATATAACACTTACACAATCCGTTGTCGCACTGACATATGCTCCACGAACCGCATATATCTTATAGTAATAAGTTTTTCCTGTTACAGCGGTATAATCAACAAAAGAGTTTGTCGTACAAAGTTCAGTAGCAATCCTGTATGTTCCATTCTCAGAAGTACTTCTAAGTACCGTATAGGTTTCTGCACCATCTACCGCATTCCATGTCAGTTTGATCTGGTTTTCTGCAATTGAGGCTGCATACAGTCCAGTCGGTTTTGTAAGTACCGGTGTTGCCTGTTTTACGGCAGAGTAATTGCCATATAGCTTCTTTCCATTTTTATTCACATAAGCTCTTACTTTATAATAATAGGTCTTTCCTGTCTCTAACTTACTGTTCTTATAAGAAAGCGTATTAACGGAAGAACAGGTTTTGACTGATTTATATTTTCCATCTTTCTCTGTTGCACGATATACACGATATCCATCACACCCTTCTACTTTCTTCCAGGAGACCGTAATGGTGTTATAATTTGCCGCAACTACCTGAATGGATGGTTTTCCCGGAATCACCTGCATGGACGCCGGCTCTGAATAATCACTGTAGATTGTCTTTCTGCCGGATGTACAGAATGTGCGGACTTTATAGTAATAAGTATTACCGGTTACAAGTCCTTTATCTACATACGAGGTCGTCGTTCCCTTATTGATGGTTTTGATCTTTCTGTATTTTCCATTTTCGGAAGTACTGCGGTAAATTGCATATCCCTTTACATAGCTGTTTTTGGATGCTTTTACCTTTTTCCATGTAACTTTCAGGCTTTCATTTCCTGCTGATTTAATTTTTACAGTTGTGACACTCGGTGAAGCTGTAATTCCTTTTGCAGGCGAATAAGAGGAGCGAAGCACTTTGCCACCTGCAATATTTTTATAGGTCACTACTTTATAATAATATTTTTTACCGATCTTGACAGTCTTGTCTGTATAAGATCCGGTCATGGCTCCGCTCTTTCTTTTTACGGTTCTGATCTGCTTATAGCTTCCTTTTTTGGAAGTTGAACGATAAACAATGTATCCGTCCTCGTCCCCGGCAGAAGTCACATTCCATGTCAATACAACGCTGTTATATTTGCCGGCTTTGATCGTATCGATCGTTACCGGAAGAAGTTTTGGTGTTGCGGTAAGCTCATTTGAAGTTCCACCATATGCTCTTTTTCCATTTTTATCTTTTGCAAAAGAGACTACTTTAAACGTGTACTTCTGACCAGGTGTAAGTCCTGTCACTGTATAGGAAGTGCTCTTTGTACTGCACCGTTTCAGCAGCTGGTCAGCACCGTTTACGATCTGATATACAGCATATCCGCCACCGGTCGATGGCATGTTAACTTTATTCCAGGTCAGTTTGACCGCTGTTGCACCTGCTGCTTCTGATTTTAATGTTACTGCTTCCGGTGCTGCTTTGATCGTCTGTACATCAGAATATTTTCCTGCTACATCCTTATCTCCAACCGTACGGAATGCACAGACTTTGTAGTAATATTTTTTTCCTACGGATAATTTTTTATCGGTATAAGTAAGTGTTGTCTTATCATTGACAGTCTTAACTTTTCTGTATCCGCTGTCCTTTTTGGTAGAACGATATATTTTATAACCATGTGCACCACTGATCTGGTTCCATGTGATCGTCACACTGTTGTAAGACGTATTTTTAAGTGCGATCTGTGGTGCCTCTAAAGCAGGGGTTGCTGTCGATTCATTGGAATAATCTCCATATACCTGACTTCCATTAACCGTTTTATATGCTCTTACTTTGTATGTATAAGCTGTACCTGCTGTAACCTTTGTATCACTGTAACCTGTCTTTTCGCCTGCTACAGTTGCGATCTTTTTGTAGGAAGATGATGACGTTTTTCTGTAAACTTCATAACCTGTCACCCCATCCACTGCACTCCATGTCAGATTTACTTCTTTATAACCTGCTGATTCTGCAGTCAGTTTTGTTGCTGACGGAAGCGGTTTTCCGGAAAGGATACCGGATGCATCGCCATAAACCTTTTTACCATTGACCACACAATATGGCTGTACTTTATAATAGTAAGTGTTTCCGGCTGTCAGTGCTGTATCCACATAACTTACTGCTCCATTCGTGATATCCATGATCTGCGTATCCACTTTTGACTTATCTGTGGAACGATATACGATATATCCGGTTGCACCATCCACTTTTTCCCATTTCAGTGTCAGGCTGCTGTAGCCTTCCGCTGTAACCGATGTCAATGCAGCTTTTCCAAGCTGTGGTGCTGCTTTTATGGTTGCATATGTATCCGTATTGGCATAATCCTGTTGTCCGTTGTTTGTGTATTTCGTATATGCGTATACATGATAAATATAAATGATCCCCGTCTGTACTCCCGTATCTTTATATGATACTGCATCCACGCCATCCACATGTGCGATCGTCTGCTCTGTATCTGCACCTTCCACTTTTCGTGTGATGGTATAACCATCTGCATCTGCTGCCTTTGCCCAGTTCAGACTTACCGTATTATAAGTAGTCTCAGCGGTGCAGTTTGCA
>ERZ772805.1105-NODE-1105-length-24399-cov-6.104749_pt1 | contig 24399 bp, 24 predicted proteins | sample MGYA00511344_ERZ772805 | MGnify/ENA primary metagenome ERZ772805 (study PRJEB29015, sample SAMEA2737730) | human gut metagenome | biome: human gut; feature: human-associated habitat; material: faeces | place: China | collected 2012 ...
AAATAAGGAACCCGCACCCCGAGTTCTCCCGGAGTGCGGGTTCTTTATCGCCCGGGTGCCGCTGTACGCCGGGAAAGGGCGCGGCGATCGGTCGGAAGGGCGCCTGTTCTCCCGCGAGGCCCGAACGTTGCGCAATCGAGCCCGACGGGGCTCGGCCGTCGGAGTCTGCCGCCTTTTTCACTTCGGCGACGATCGCCGCCGGATGCGAGCGCCCGACAAAAAGTCGTTGTATTCTGAGGCAATCGCGGGGCGACCGTTTTCCCGAAACCCGCGGCGAATGGACTGAAGGAATACTCAGATGAAAAACATTCTCATCGTAAGCGGCCATACAAATCTCGACGCGTCGGTCGCCAACAAAAAGATTTTGGAAGTGCTCGCCGAACGCCTCCCCGAGGCCGAAATCGTGAGGCTCGACCGTCTCTATCCGGACTTTCGGATCGACGTCGCGGCCGAACAGGCGAGGCTTTTGAAGGCCGACGTCGTCGTCCTGCAATTCCCGATTTTCTGGTACTCGGCGCCTTCGCTTCTCGAGCGCTGGATGGAGGAGACCTTCGTGCACGGTTTCTCGCACGGAAGAACGGGCGACAAACTCTCCGGCAAGAAGCTCGTCCTTTCCATCACGACGGGCGCTCCCGAAGCGCTCTACGCGAAGGACGGTCCCGTAGGCTTTGCGCTCGACGATTTTCTTGCCTGCTTCAAGGCGACCTGTCGCCTCTGCCGCATGGAGTATGCGGGGGAAATCCACACCTGCGGCGTGAGCTACGCTTCGCGCACGTCCGAGGAACAAATTGAGTCGCAAAACAAGGCTTCGACCGTGCATGCCGAACGCCTCGTCGAACTGCTGAAGTCTCTCTAAGCGTACCTTGGACGATCCTTCCCGCAGGGAAGATCCTCTCGAGTACGGTCCGGCCAGGCGAAAAAAGGCCGCCCGCTTTGCCGGGCGGCCAACTGTCCAAGAAGAAGTCAAGAAAAAAGGAATCGGGAATCAGCGCTTTTCGGCGATCCAGATGAAGCCGTCGACGACGCGAAGCTTTTCGTTCGTCGCGGGATCCGTCACGACGGTGACGGTCGTTTCCACGAGACGGAAACGGGCGCCGAGCTTTTCAACGGTCTTCTGATCCCATTCGGGGCGATGCACCGACGAGAGCGGGAGGGTCTTTGCGATTTCGAGCATCGGCGTCGTGTCGACGTCGCCCACGTACTTGGGAGCGTGTCCTTCGGGCGGCATCTTCAAGGCCTCGACGCGGCGGTAGGTCTCGTCAAAGAGGTGGAGATAGTGGTTGCCGTCCGAAACGAGGAGCTTGCCGCCGGGTTTGAGAAGGCGAAGCCACGCGGCGAGCGCTTCTTCGGGATGCGGAAGGTTCCAGAGAAGATAACGGTTGACGACGGCGTCGAAGCTTTCGGGCGCAAAGTCGGGGGCTTCGGCGTTTCCGATCTGGAAGATTGCGGGACGTCCGGCTTCCTGTGCGTTGGCGCGGGCTTCGTCGAGCATGCGCTGCGAGAGATCGATCCCCGTCACGCTCCAACCGAGTTTCGCGGCGGCGATGGAAAAGAGTCCGGGACCGCAGCCCACGTCAAGGAGTCGGCCGCCTCCTTCCGGGAGAGGAAGGGTTTCCGCAAAAAGCGCGGCAAGGCGCCGGCCGGCGTCGCCTTCGAGTTCGTCCCGCGTATGGAGCGAATATCCCTCGGCACGCAGGTTCCAATAGTCCGAAATGGCGGAAAGCGCGGCATTAGTGGTCGCCATGATGACCTCCGTGTTCGTGCGCGATCGGGTGGGGGCGCAACGGCACCACCTGCAGAAAGCCCGATCGGCTTTGTTCCACACTTACATCCACATGATAGACGGGTTCGAGCTTCTCCGCCCTCAGCACTTCTTCGGGGGAGGCGAGCGCGCTGATCCGTCCTTCTTCGAGAAGGAGAAGCGAGCGCGAAAAGCGCGAAGCCGTCAGCAAATCGTGCACGACGGCGAGACACACGGCCCCCGTTTCGGCGGCGTAGCGGCGCGCGGCCTCCATCACGACCAACTGGTGGCGCAGGTCGAGCGCGCTCGTGGGCTCGTCCAAAAGCAATACTTTGGGCCGGGCGACGAAGGCCTGCGCCATGAAGACGAGCTGCTTTTGTCCGCCCGAGAGCCGGCAGACGGGCTCCTGCGCGAGGTGCGCGATTTCCATGCGGTGTAGCGTCCGGTCCACCTCTTCAAAACGCTCGGGCGTGACGCGCCAGGAGAGGTCGTTCACGAGTCCCAAAAGCACCATTTCGAAGACCGTGAGTCGGCTCGTCACGGTGGAGAGCTGCGGAACGTAGCTCACGCACTTTCTCGAGCGTTCGCGCCCGTCCTCCATGATGAGGACGGACCCCTCGTGTCGGACGAGGCCCGCGAGGGCCTTCAAAAGCGTGGTCTTGCCGCCGCCGTTCTGTCCGATCACGCTCGTGATGGCGCCGCCCGGGATCACGGCGTCGAGATCCGTGAGAATGCGGTTCGGACCGAAGGAGACGGAGAGGTTTTTGAGTTCGAGGCTGATCATCGCGCGCCTCCCGTTTCCCGCAGAAGGAGCAAAAAGAGGAAGGGAACGCCCACGAGCGACGTGACGATCCCGACGGGGAGCACCGCGCCCGTCGAGAGGAGCTTCGCCGCGACGGAGCTCGCCGTCATGAGAAGCCCGCCGGCCAGAATCGTGCCGGGGACCAAAAAGCGCTGATCGTCGCCCAGCGTGAGTTTTGCGAAGTGGGGCGCCACGAGCCCTACGAATCCGATCGTTCCGATGAAGCTCACGGCTCCGGCGATGAGGAGGGCCGAGAGAAGGAAGGCTTCGACGCGAAGGCGCGCGACGGCAACGCCGAGACTGCGGGCGCGTTCCTCCCCGATCGTGAGCGCCGTCATGGCCCAGGCGCGAGGCAGAAGCCAGAGGGCCGCGACGAGCGTGAAGCCCGCGGCGGCCGCGGCCGAAAGGCCGCTCGAGCGCTCGAGGTTCCCGAAGGTCCAACCGTTGATGAGCTGCGCCGTTTCGGGGCTCGCGCCGTAGAGAAGCAGTTGCTGCAGCGCCAAAAAGAAGAAGTTCATCACGATCCCCGCGAGGATCACGGTCTGCGGCGTCATGCCGCGCCGCTCGGAGAGCGCATAGATGAGGCCCGAGACGAGAAGGGCGAACAGGAAGGCCGCGGCCGTCGTGCCGATCCAGAGCTGACCGAAGACGGTGATGCCCGCCGTAATGGCGAGGGCCGCTCCGAAACTTGCGGCCGAGGTGACGCCGAGGGTCGAGGGGCTCGCGAGCGCATTACCGGTGATGTTCTGAATTTCCAACCCGGCCAGTGCGAGCGACGTTCCGACAAAGAGCGCCGTGAGCGTCATCGGAAGGCGAAGCTCCCAGAGAATCACGGCGTCGACGCCCTCGGCCGAGGGACCGGCGAGCAAGGCCTTTGCGACGCGGCCCACCGTCATGTCGGAGGTCCCCGTCGCTAGATCGAGCAAAACGAAGAGGACGAGGAGCGCCGCCCCTGCGGCGAGCAAGGCGACCCGGCGCAGGGTTTGGTTGCGGTAGTGCAGGTGGCAACTCATCGTGACCTCAGCGTTTCGCCCCCGTCGCCGCGGCGCGCAGACAATAGACGCCCGCGGGATTCACTTCGGGGAGGTAGTTGCGGTAGAAGGTCCGAATTTCCGCGTCCGGATCGAGGTCCGTGAAGACGTCGGGGTAGAGGATCTTCGCGATGAACTGCGGGAAGACGTAGTCGGCGATCGTGCGCAGACTCCCGTGGTCCACGGCCCAGATGTCGCCCGTGCGGTAGGCGTCCGTCTTCGCAAAGAGCGGACGCGCGGCAAAGCCCGCGAGACGCTTTTGCGCCTCGTCCTCGGTCACGGTGAGACCCATGCGCATGGAGTCGGCTTCCGCCGCGTTGCGCCAGATGCTTCCCGCAATGAGGATCGTCTGCGGGTTCGAGGCGATCACGAATTCGCGCGCGAGAGGCGCGTAGGGAGCCTTCATGTCGGCCGCGATGTTGGCGACCGAGAGCTCTTCGAGAATCGCGCCCCAAAGAATGGTGCGGTTGTACGAGTTCCCGAGACGGCCGACGCCTTCGTTGCCGCATTCGACGTAGACGCGCCGGTGTTTTTTCTCCTCGGGCAGCGAGGCGATTCGGGTCTGCAGGTCGGCCAGGGCCTCTTCGTAGCGGCGGCACTGCGCTTCGGCCGCGTCTTCGCGTCCGAGCAATTTTCCGAGAATCCGGGTGCTCGCCGCATGGTTTTCGGACTTCATCGCGTGATAGTCGAGCACCACGGTCTTCACGCCCGCGCGCTCGAGAACGGCGAGGCGCTGGGCGTTCTCGCGGTATTGCGCAATGTTGACGAGAACGACGTCGGGCCTGAGAGAAAGAATGCGCTCGGTGTTGAGGATGTTGTCGTGGTAGCCACCGATCGAAGGGAGACTGAGGATCGTGGGGAAGGCCTGCGTGAGGAGCTTGTATTCGCCCGTGCGCGTCGCCTCCCAGCCGTCCTGCGGGAGCGCCACGACTTTGTTGAGGGCGTCGCCGCCTCCCGTCATGAGGAAGTTGAGGATGTAGTTCGCGACGACGATGCGCTCGGGCGCCTTTTCAAAGCGCACCTTCCGTCCGAGCAGATCGGTGACGGCGCCGGCGGTCTGCTCGGCGCGCGCCGCGGCGGGGAACGAAAGGCTCAGGGCGGCTCCCGAAAGTCCCAGAAATGTGGTGAGCAGTTGACGTCTGCGCATACTTCCTCCTTGATTTTTAGAAGTGTAGTGGGGTTTCCCGTCCGAAAAGAGCGGATTCTTGGCGATTGATTGCCTGATCGTCCAAAAAAGGCCGTCCGAACGGCGGAAATGCTTCAAAAATCTCGTTCAACGGCGCCAAGCGTCCGACGGGGCGGGGAACAGAGGCGGTCGGCGGGGACGCGTCACGGTTCGCGTCCCGTCCGGAATCTGCGCCTCCCGACGTCGTCAGCAGATGCGCGGGAGCTGCTCGCCGTGGAGCCAGTCGACAAGGCGCTTTCCGCCCGGAAGCGTCGTCATTTCGACGACTCCGGCGTGCTCTTCCGTGATGCGCCCGATCACGGCCGCGTCTGCGCCGTGCGGGTCGGAGCGAAGCGCAACGAGCGCCTTTTCGGCGTGTTCCTCGGGAAGGATGACGAGGAGCTTTCCTTCGTTTGCGACGTAGAGGGGATCGAGCCCCAGAAATTCGCAGGCGGCCGCAACGGCCGGGCGTACGGGAAGCGAGCGTTCGTCCAATTCCACGCCTACGCCGCTCTGATGCGCGATCTCGTTCAACGTCGCGGCGACGCCTCCGCGCGTCGGGTCGCGCAGCACGTGCACGACGGGGACCGCGGCAAGGAGCGTTTCGATCATGCGGTTGAGGGGCGCCGCGTCGCTCACCACTTCCGTTTCAAAGCCGAGGCTCTCGCGCTCGGAAAGAATGGCCGTCCCGTGGTCGCCGATCGTGCCCGTGACGAGGACCGCGTCGCCCGGACGCGCTTTGCGTCCGTCGATCACGTAGTCGACAATCTTCTCGCCGATGCCGCTCGTCGCGACGTAGAGTCCGTCGCCGTGGCCCTTTTCAACGACTTTGGTGTCGCCCGTCACGATGGCGACGCCCGCCTCGCGGGCGGTTTCGGCCATCGAGCGCACGATGTTGTCGAGCGTGGAGAGCGGGAGCCCCTCTTCGAGAATGAAGGAGGCGGAGAGATACAAAGGCTTCGCGCCGCAGACGGCGACGTCGTTCACGGTCCCCGCGACGGCGAGTCGTCCGATGTCGCCTCCGGGAAAGAAAAGGGGCTTGACGACGTGGCCGTCCGACGAGAAGACGGGATTCCCTTTGAGCGCGGGGAGAAGCGCTCCGTCGTGGCCCTGTTCGAGCCAGTCGTTTCGGAAGTGCTTCGCGAAGACTTCGCGGATAAGCTGTTCGGTCGCAAGTCCGCCCGCGCCGTGGGTCATGTCGACGGCGCCGCGCTCAAGATCGAGCGAACGGGCGTAAGAGGGGGAAATACTCATTTGCTGTTCTCCTTTCGACGGGGCGCATAGCGCAGTTCCGCGGCGCACGCGCCTTCGCTCGAAACCATGCAGGCGCCGATCGGATGGGCGGGCGTGCAGACGGTGCCGAAGAGGGGGCATTCGCCCGGACTCTTTTCTCCGCGCAGAATCGCTCCGCAGGCGCAGTCCTTGTGGTCGGCAATCCGCCGCTCTCGAAGCGAAAAGCGCTTCTCGGCGTCGAAGTCCGCCCATTCGTCGCGAAGTTTCAACGCCGAATGCGGTACGACTCCGAGTCCCCGCCATTCGAACGCTTCGCGAAGCGTGAAGACCTTGTCCGTCAAAACCTGTGCCGTGCGGTTGCCTTCTTCCGTGACGGCTCGGGTGAATTCGTTTTCGACTTCGGCGCGGCCGTCGTTCACCTGCGAGACCAGCATGCGGATCGCGAGCATCATGTCGGCGGGCTCGAAACCCGCCACGACGACGGGCATGCGGAATTCTTCGGCGAAGGGCCGGTAGACGCCCCAGCCCGTCACGACGGAGACGTGCGCGGGTCCGACGAGGCCGTCGAGCTTCGGCGCGTCGGGACGCTCGGGGGCCGTCGTGAGGATGTGCCGCATGGCGGGCGGCGTGAGGACGTGCGAAGAGAGCACCGTGAAGTTTTTGAGGCCTTCTTCCTTGGCGCGCAGAAGCGCCACGGCGGAGGGCGGCGTCGTCGTCTCAAAGCCGATCGCAAAGAAGACGACTTCGCGCTCGGGGTTGTCGCGCGCGATCTTGAGTGCGTCGACGGGAGAGTAGACGGGCCGCACGTCGCCGCCCTCGGCCTTGACGGCGAGAAGCGAGCGCCCCTTTTTGGCGGGAACGCGCAGCGTGTCCGCGTAGGTGCAGACGACCGCCTTTTTCTCAAGCGCCAATTCCGCCGCCATTTCGATGCGCCCGACGGGGAGCACGCACACCGGGCACCCCGGTCCGTGAATCATCCGCACGTTTTCCGGAAGAAGCCCCGTCAGGCCCCAGCGCGAAAGAACGTGCGTGTGGCCGCCGCAAAACTCCATGAATCGATACTGACGCGCGGGATCCGCTTCGGCGCGGACCGCGTCGGCAAGAGCGCGCACCTCTTCGGGTACGCGAAAGTCGTCGACCCACTTCATGACGCAGCCTCCGCTTCGGGGTCTTCGGAAAGGTTCGCGGCCCGGGCGAGAAGGGCAAGCGTCTCGCGCGCCTTTTCCTCGTCGATTTTCTCGAGCGCGAACCCGACGTGCACGATCACCCAGTCCCCGACCTTCGGGGCTTCGATGAGCGTCACGTCCACCGTCTTCTTGACGCCGCCGAAGTCGCAGAGCGCTTCGACGGGCGAATTCATCCGCACGATCCGTGCGGGCACGGCCAAGCACATGTTCCGTTTCCTTCTCTGGTTTATGCGGGCGCCGCCGTCCATTGTGCGGGACGCCCGGTCGTTTTCGTTCAATGGTTCACCGGTCCCGGGACGACTCCAGGGCCGCGAGCCACGCTTCGCCCGCGGCGACGCCGCCGTCGCCCGGCGGCGCCTTCAGGGGGAGAACGCCCTCGACTCCGACGGCCGCGAGGTCCGCAAGAAGCGCCTCGGTAAAGGGGCGGTCGATCACGCATCCGCCCGTCACGGCCACCCGTCCCGTCACGCCCGAAGCGCGCACGAGACCGGCAAAGCCGCGCGCGAGCGTGCGGATGAACCCGGCCGCGGCGCGGGCCCGGTCGGGTTCGGCGAGGAGCCTTTCAAAAATCGGCAGCGGATCGAGGACGCCGTCCTCGACGCGCACGGCATCGTCCCAAAGGGGCGCTTCGTCCGCTTTTTCGGCTTCCGCTTCGAGAAGCATCGCGGCGCGCGCTTCGTCGTGCTGCACGGCGACAAGCCCGAGAAGGGCCGAGGCCGCATCGAAGAGCCGGCCCGTTGACGAAGCCTCGGGGCAGAGTTCTGAGTGTACGAGCCGTCCGAAAAGCGCGGCGCCCGGCAGGTCCGGCCATCGTACGGGAATTTCGGCTTCGCGTCCGAGAAGCGTCAGAACGGCGGCCGCCACGCGGCGGGGTTCGCGCGCCGCGGCGTCGCCTCCCGGCAAGGGGAGGGGCTTCAGGTGCCCGAGCCGCGTCCAGCCCCGGGGCGTCACGCGCAGAAGTTCGCCGCCCCAGATCGTTTGGTCGTCGCCCAGGCCCGTGCCGTCGAGTGCGAGCCCGACGCCCTCCGACGCGCCCGATTCCGCCATCACGGCCGCGACGTGCGCGGCGTGGTGCTGAACGAGAAAGTGCGCAACCCCGTCGCGCTTCGCGCGCGTTTCGGCGAGCGTCGTCGACGGAAAGTCCGGATGCGTGTCGGACGCGTAGAGAAGGGGCGTGATTTCGTAGAGACCCGCGAGGTGGTCGATCGAATCCTCGAGCGCCCGGCGCGTGCCCGTCCCTTCGAGGTCGCCGTTGTGCTGCGTGAGATAGAGTTCCTTCTCGCGGATGAGGGCCGCCGTGTTCTTGAGGTAGGGGCCCGTCGCCGCAGCCGAGGGCATCGCGCGCGGGAGCGCGATCGGATCGGGGACGTAGCCGCGGGCGCGGCGCACGAAGAGCTTCTTTCCCGCGACGCGCCGCACGACCGAGTCGTCGCAGCGGATCAGAATGTCTCGGTTGTGAAGCAAAAAGAGGTCCGCGAGGTCCCCGAGCCGATCGTAGGCTTCGTCGTTGTCGATCACGAGCGGTTCGCCGCTCGGATTCGCGCTCGTCATGACGAGAAGCGCGTCGGAGGCTTCCGAACACCAGGCCGTTCCGGAGGGTTCTCCCGCGAGCGTGTGAAAGAGGAGCCAGTGAAGCGGCGTGTAGGGGAGCATCACGCCCACGTCCGCGAGGCCCGGGGCGATGCCTGCCAATTCCACGCCCGGACGCTTTCGGAGAAGCACGATCGGACGCGCGACGCTCTCAAGGAGCTCCTTCTCTTCGGGGGTCACGAGCGCAATGCGGCGGGCCGATGCGACCGACTGCGCCATGAGGGCGAAGGCCTTTTCGTCTCGGCGCTTTCGCGCGCGGAGTCTTGCGACCGCTTCGGGGTTTCGCGCGTCGCAGGCGAGATGAAAGCCGCCGAGGCCCTTCACCGCCAGAATCTTCCCGTCCCGAATCGCCCGCACGGCTTCGCGTACGGGATCGCCCGGCAGAGGCGTGCGGTCGGGCAGGGTGAGTTCGAGCTTCGGTCCGCAGACGGGGCAGGCGTTGGGCTGCGCGTGAAAGCGCCTGTCAAGCGGATCTTCGTACTCCGTCAGACAGTCGGGACACATCGCAAAGGGCGCCATCGTCGTCTGCGGACGGTCGTAGGGAAGGCGCTTCGTGATCGTGAAGCGCGGGCCGCAGTGGGTGCAGTTCGTGAAGGCGTAGCGGTACCGGCGGTTCGCCGGGTCGAAGAGGTCTTCAAGACACGCCGCGCAGGTCGCCGCGTCCGCGGTGATTCCCGTGCGCACGCGGCCGCCCTTCGTCTTCGTGATCGTGAATTCGGTGCGGCCCGTCGCCGGGACCTCCGTCATGACGACGTCGTCGATGCGCGCGAGAGGCGGCTTTTGCACGCGAAGGACCTCGGGAAAGCGCAGAACCGCTTCTTCGGGGCCTTCGAGAATCACGCCCACGCCTTCGGCGTCGTTGAAGACTTCGCCAGCGAGCGCGAGTTCGCGGGCGATGCGGTGCACCGTCGGGCGAAAACCCACGCCCTGCACGAGTCCCGTCACGCGAAAGAGCCTTGCCGTCGTCATGATGATTCCTCCTTGGTCTTGAGGGCGGCGACCTCAGTCGAGGGCCGCCATTTCCGCAAGCCCGACGAGCCAGGCGTCAAGCCCCTCGCCCGTGAGCGCCGAGACGCGCAGAATCCGGATGTCCGGATTCACGCGCCGCGCGTATTCCTCACACTTCTCCGCGTTGAAGGGAACGTAGGGGAGGAGGTCGATCTTGTTGAGGATCATGATGTCGGACGCGCGGAACATGTCGGGGTACTTGAGGGGCTTGTCCTCCCCTTCCGTCACCGAGAGGATCACGACCTTGTGCGCCTCGCCGAGGTCGAAGGCCGCGGGACAGACGAGATTCCCGACGTTTTCGATGAAGAGAAGCGACCCGTCTTCGGGCCGGAGTTCGCCAAGCGCCCGCTCGATCATCGAGGCGTCGAGGTGGCAGCCTTCGCCCGTCTGGATCTGGAGCGCCTTCGCGCCCGTCGCGCGGATGCGTTCGGCGTCGTTTTCCGTCTGTTGGTCGCCTTCGATCACGGCGAGCTTGGCGCGTCCGCCGAGTTTGCGGATCGTCGCCGCAAGGAATTCGGTCTTCCCCGACCCGGGGCTCGAAACGAAGTTGAGCGCAAAGATCCCGTGCGCCTTGAAGTACGCGCGGTTGCGGCGGGCGACTTCGTCGTTTCGCGCCAGAATGTCTTCTTCCACCGCGATGGCGCGGTCCGCGCCGAAGTCGGCGTCGTGCGCGCGGCGGGGCTTCACGTCGTCGTGCGGGTGGTCGTGAGGATGATCGTGCCCGTGTTGGTGATCGTGATCATGGTGATGATCGTGCGTGTGGCCGCAGCCGCAGGTCGTGCACATGGTGTTGTTTCCTTCTCAAAAGTCAGTTCGTTTCGGGCTCGCTTCTTTCGGCTTCGTCTTCGGCCGGGACAAAGTCGAGCACCTTGAGTTCGGTTCCGCCGTTGGGAATCAGCCGAAAACCTCCGCATTTGGGACAGGCGTCGCCGAATCTCCCGAGCGGCACGGTTTCGCCGCAGTCCGTGCAGTAGGCCGTGCCTTCGGGTCGCTCGACGACGAGCTTCGCCCCCGTGAGCGGGCCCGTCATCGTGACGGAGCGCCAGGCGAATTCGAGACTCGGAATGTCGACGCCCGCGAGTCGTCCCACGGCGACGCGCACGGAGGCGACCCGATCGACGCCGTGGCGCTCGGCCGTACGCTCGACGGCGGAGACGATTCCTTCGCACAGCGAGAGTTCATGCATGACGGTCCTCCCAGACGAGGTCGGTACAGGGGTCAAACGCCGCAAAGAGCGTTTCGACCCGCTCTCTGAGACGCGGATCTTCTCCGCGGTCCGCGAGAAAGTGCTTCGCCCAGACAAGCGCCAGTCCGTCGGCGCGCATCGACCATTCGGTGGGCGCCAGAAAGCCCGCCCGAACGATGCGGTTTTCGTCCGTTTCGACGGCGGCAAAGAGCACGCCGCGCGCGGTTTCGAGTCCCGCGACGGCGGCTCCGTGTCCGGGCGCAGCATCGGGAAGCGCCAGGGTGCGAAGCATCCCGAGGCGCGTCTCCTTCCCGTCGAGCCAACGCCGAACTTCAGTGAGACGCGCGGCAAAGAGGTCCTTCGGCCGGAAGACGGGGGCGAGTCCCTCCCGCGCGCATTCCCGCGCGAAGGCGCCGGGCACGCCCGCCCGGGGCGCTTCAAGTTTTCCTTCGAGCAACGCCCGCCCGAGTCGGGCGAGCTCGTCGTGCGCAAGCGTTTCGACCGTGAGCAGCGCCTTCGGGTCCGCCGCGGGAAGCCGCGCGAAGTCGTCAAAGAGCGCCGTCACGTCCGAGAGACATGCCTCGTCGAGCGCAGCTCGGACCGCTTCCCGAAAAGCCGCTTCCGAAGCGTCGGAGAGGTGGTCGGCGAGCGCGCGCGCATGGGTCGCCCGAAGTTTGCGCGCCGCCTCGAGCGCGGGACGGAGCGCCCTGTGACGCCGCGGGATGTCGTAGACGGCCGTGCGCACGGTTTCGCTCACGGCTTCGACGAGCGCCCGCCGGACGATTTTCCCGGGGTCGGGCGCGTCCTTCAGACCCGCGGCGCGGACCGCGGCGGTAAGCGCCGCCGCGTGCGCTTCGGGGCAGAGCGTCAAAAGCATCCGCAAAATGTCGAGCGAAAGCGAAAGCGTCTTTCCGCGCAAGAGGAGCGCCGCCGAGAGGGGCTTTTGCACGCGTTCGTTCGTGAGCGTCAGGGCGTCGCCCGCAAGGGCGAGCCGAATGACGGGGAGGCCGGGGGTAGCGGTAGTCATCGGAAGTAACGGGTCAAAAAGGCGCGGCGCGACTGCGGTTGGGCAGCCTTGGCCGCCGCTTCGCGTGCGTCCTCGATGGGGATCACGCGTTTGAGGGGCGTACCGGTTTCTTCGGGGATCTCTGGCAGGCCTTCGCGCAGAAGTCTCAGCGCTTCGAGCGCGATGCCCTGCGCCGCGTCCTGGCGCGGGATCTCGAAGACGGGGCTCACGAGCGAGAGCGTGAGATAGCGTCCGATTTCGGGCTCGTCGGCGCCGAGAAAGGAGAAGTCTCCCGCGGGGAGCGTCACCGTGACGGTTTCGCCCGGACGGGCGCGCAGATCCTCGAGCGCCTCTTCGTCGGCCGCAGCGAGGACGGCGAAGATCGACCAGGGGGTCACGAGAGCGCCGAGCCAAAGCGGACCCGTGCGCTCAAAGCCCAGTGCGCGCACTGAAAGGTTGGGGTTCAAAAGCGGAAGTCCCGCCATGCGGGTTCGGGCGATGCGCTCGAATCCGCGCTGAAATGCGGTTTCGGGATTCTGCGGAAAAACGGTTCCTTCGGTCATCCTTCTTTCTCGTTGTGTCGTATGAAAGAAGCCTAGCGCGATTTTCCGGACTTTGCCCATCCGTCCGTGGAGGGGATTCTTCGCGGATAAAAACTCCTTTCTATTTCCAAAGGAGAGGGGGGCATTGGCCGAAAGAAGGTCTGGTTCCTCGTCCGCTTGCGCGTCGGCTTCGAAAGCCGGGTAACCCGCACTCCCGCGGCGGAAAAATTGCGGGTTGCGGCGCAGATCGACGTCAAAGTGTGTCGTGAAGCGTCGAGGAATCGTCTCTCTTCTTACTCTCCGAGATGGTTTCCTGTAGGAAATTCTCCGAAGGGACTAACAGGACATAGTCGTGGTTACGCTTGAAAAGCCCTGTTCTTCGCACCGTTCTAAGTCCATCGGAGACTTTCCTATTTTCCGCTCGGCTCCTAGACTTGACAATGAAAGTCGTCGTCCCCGCCTTTTGCGGTGAAGACGGCGAAAAACCCCGAGAGGAGAACCTCCATGTTTGAAACGCAATATCAGGCACTGCGGCGTCAAGGCGTCAGCCGACGCAGCTTCCTGCAGTTTTGTTCGCTCACGGCCGCGAGTCTCGGACTCGGCAGCGCCGGTGCCGAAGAAATTGCCGAAGCCATGCAGACGAAACCCCGTACGCCCGTGATTTGGCTCCACGGTCTCGAATGCACGTGCTGCACCGAGTCCTTCATCCGCTCCTACCATCCGGTGGCGAAGGACCTCGTTCTCTCCATGATCTCGCTCGACTACGACGACACGATCATGGCCGCGGCCGGTCATCAGGCCGAAGCCGCTCTCGAAGACACCATCCGGAAGTTCAACGGCAACTACATCCTCGCCGTCGAAGGGAACGTGCCCCTGAACGAAGACGGCATCAACTGCATTCCCGGCGGGGAAACCTTCCTGCAGAAGATTCAGCACGTCGCCAAGGGCGCCAAGGCCGTCATCGGCTGGGGCTCCTGCGCCGCCTGGGGCTGCGTGCAGGCCGCCAAGCCCAATCCCACGAAGTCCGTCCCGATCACGGAAATCATCAAGGACAAGCCCATCGTGCTCGTTCCGGGCTGCCCGCCGATTCCGGAGGTGATGACGGGCGTCATCACCTACATCCTCACCTACGACCGCATCCCGCCGCTCGACCGCCTCGGCCGTCCGAAGATGTTCTACGGCCAGCGCATTCACGACAAGTGCTATCGCCGCGCCCACTTCGACGCCGGCCAGTTCGTCGAGACCTTCGACGACATCGGCGCGAAGCTCGGCTACTGCCTCTACAAGGTCGGCTGCAAGGGCCCGACGACCTACAACGCCTGCTCGACCATCCGCTGGAACGAGGGGCTCTCCTGGCCCGTGCAGTCCGGTCACGGCTGCATCGGCTGCTCGGAGCCGAACTTCTTCGACAAGGGTTCGTTCTACGAACACGAAACGACGATTCTGCCTCCGGGCTGGGGCGGCGTCGAAGCGACGGCCGACAAGGTCGGTCTCGCCACGGCGGGCGTCGTCGGCGCCGCCGTCATCGCGCACGCGGCGCTCTCCGCCGTCGCGCAGGCCCGCGTCGGCAAGAGCAATAAGGAAATCGGGAGGAAAGAATGAGTGAAAACCGCCGTATCGTCGTGGACCCCGTCACCCGCATCGAAGGCCACCTTCGCGTGCAGGCCGTGCTCGGGGAAGACAACGTGATTCGCGACGCGCAGAGCACGGGCACCATGTGGCGCGGTCTCGAAGTGATTCTGAAGGGGCGCGATCCGCGCGACGCCTGGGCGTTCGTCGAACGCATCTGCGGCGTCTGCACGGGCATTCACGCCCTCGCCGCCGTGCGAAGCGTCGAAGACGCGATCGGGATCAAGATCCCGAAGAACGCGAACATCATCCGCAACCTGATGAACGCGACGCTCTACACGCACGACCACATCGTGCACTTCTATCAGCTTTCGGCCCTCGACTGGGTGGACGTCGTGAGCGCCCTCTCGGCCGATCCGCGCGCCGTCTCCGAGCTGCAGCAGAAGATCAGCCCGCATCATCCGCTCTCTTCGCCGGGATACTTCCGCGACGTGCAGAACCGTCTGAAGAAGTTCGTCGCTTCGGGTCAGCTCGGCATTTTCGCCAACGGCTACTGGGGCCACCCCGCGATGAAGCTTCCCGCGGAAGTGAACCTCCTTGCCGTGACGCATTATCTGGAAGCCCTGGACTTCCAGCGCGAGATCATCAAGATCCACACGATCCTGGGCGGCAAGAACCCGCACCCGAACTACCTCGTGGGCGGCGTCGCCTGCCCGATCAACATGCACGACACGGGCGCCGCGGGCACGATGGTGAACGAAGTCACGCTCAACTACATGCGCGACATCGCCCGCGACTCGGTCGCCTTCGTCGAAAACGTGTACCTCCCGGACATCAAGGCCATCGCCTCCTTCTATCCGGAATGGTTCAAGTACGGCGGCGGCATCGTCTCGAAGAACGTCCTCTGCTACGGCGACTTCCCGGAAATCGCCAACGACTGGTCGGAAAAGTCCCTGCAGATGCCCTCGGGCGCCATCATCGACGGCAAGCTCGACGAAGTGCACCCCGTCAATCTGCGCGATCCCGAAGAAATTCAGGAATTCGTCGACCACTCCTGGTACAAGTATCCCGAAGGCAAGAAGGGGCTTCATCCCTGGGACGGCGTCACCGAACAGGCCTATTCGCTCCCGCCGGGCTCCGACGGCACGAAGACGAAGTTCGCGTGGCTCGGCGACGCCGGCAAATATTCCTGGATCAAGTCTCCGCGCTGGAAGGGACACATGATGGAAGTGGGTCCGCTCGCCCGCCTCGTCCTCTCGGTCGCGAAGGACGTCAAGCACTTCAAGGAACCGGCTCTGGCGCTCCTCAAGGAACTCAACCTTCCGCTCGAAGCCGTCTTCTCGACGCTCGGCCGCCATGCGGCGCGCGCGCTCGAATGTCAGTGGACGGCGCACAAGATGGTGCAGTACGTCGACGACCTCACCGCCAACATCAAGGCGGGCGACGAAGCCGCGGCGAACATGGAGTTCTGGGACCCGAAGACCTGGCCCAAGGAATGCAAGGGCGTGGGCTTCTGCGAAGCGCCGCGCGGCGCCCTCGGTCACTGGTGCGTCATCAAGGACACGCGTCTTGCGAACTGGCAGGCCATCGTCCCGACGACGTGGAACGCGAGTCCGCGCGCCGAAGACGGTCAGCAGGGCGCTTTCGAAACGTCGCTCATGGGCACGCCGGTCGCGGATCCGGAACGTCCGCTCGAAATCCTGCGCACGATCCACAGCTTCGACCCGTGCCTTGCCTGCGCCACGCATCTCTACAATCCTGACGGCGAAGAACTCTGCAGCGTTCGCGTCCGTTAAAGGAGGGTGATTTATGAAAATCGATCCCGTCACCTTCGAGGTCGACCCCTCGGGCGGTACCGAGCCCCTCTACGTGTGGGAGGCGCCGGTGCGCGTCTGGCACTGGGTGATGGCCTTTCTCATGGCCGTCATGATCGTCACGGGCTTCCTCATCGGTGAACCGCCGACGTCGAACCTCGGCGACACCTGGATCACGTACGACTTCGGCTACGTGCGCCTCGCGCACTTCGCCGCGGGTCTCGCGTTCACGGCGCTCTTCATCTACCGCCTCTACTGGGCGGTGGTCGGGAACCGCTATGCGCGCATGATCTTCCTGCCGCCTCTGTGGTCCTTCAAGTGGTGGAAGGGCGTCTTCACGCAGGCCGCCTACTACCTCTTCATGAAGCGCTCGAGCCCCGAGTACGCCGGGCACAACCCCTTGGCGCAGCTTGCGATGTTCGGGTTCTTCTTCCTCGGCAGCATCGTCATCATCATCACGGGTCTCGCGCTCTACGCGCAGGCCTGGGGATGGGATACGGGCTGGATGGCCTGGTTCGGCTGGGTCTTCACGCTCTTTGGCGACGCGCAGGCCGTGCGTACGACGCATCACGTGACGATGTACTTCTTCATCATCTTCACGTTCGCGCACCTCTATATGTCCTTCCGCGAGGACGTGATGGGCGGCGCCACGACGATTTCGTCGATGACCACGGGTTTGCGTATGTTCAAGGAAACCCACCACAGAGGATAGTTCTCTAACCCATCTCCTCGAAAAGGCCCGTCGGACCGCTCGGTTCGGCGGGCCTTTGCTGTAGGGTTGTGGCCGACGGTTGTTCTTCCCTGTCAGGGGCGATTGTGTCAAGATGAGAGAAAGATAGGAGACACGTCATGCGAAACACAATCATTCTCCCGATGCTTCTCACCGTTGCCGCGGTCATCCCCGCCTATGCGGGCGACCTGCCGGCTTCGGCCGTGCCCGCGCCCGTGCGCGAGGCGTTTGCCGCCTCTTTCCCGCAGGCGACGTCACTTGAATGGGACTGGGACGAAGACGACCGAGCCTACGAGGTCGACGCCCGTGACGGGAAACGGGAAATCGAGGCGGTCTACACCGAAGCGGGCAGGCTCATCCGTTCCAAGGTCGACGTCGAGGCGGCGGCCATTCCCGAAGCCATCAAGGCGCGTGCGCTCGAGCGCCATCCGGGCGCGGAAATTCTCGGCGCCAACAAGAAAACCTCCGAGCGCGGCGTCGTCTGGGACGTGGGTCTTCGCGTCAAGGGGCGCTACCGCAACGTGGACATTCCCGAATAAGGATCGGGCGCGATGATTTCCTTCGAAGCGGGCGTCGAGGCGCTCAAGCGTTTTATCGGTCGGGGCGGGGACGAAGCCTACTTCGCCAACGAAAGCGATCCTCTGCACGCGGCCTTCCGCGCGAAGGCGACCGTGCATGCGGGACCGATCGGCTTGCCGATGCTCTTCGGAGCCGCCCGCTCGAAACTTGAGGCGCTATCCGCCGAAACCCGCACGAAGGAGGCGGTGGCTTACGTGCACGTGCCTTTCTGCAGCACGCGGTGCCTCTACTGCATGTTTTATCAGAACCCCTTCGACGAGGCCGCTTCGCACCGTTATGCGGAACTCTTGGAGAAGGAGTTCGGGCTCTGGGCGTCGCGTCCCGTGCAGTCTCGGGAGTCGGGCGGTGAGATCTCGGCGCTTTACTTCGGAGGCGGCACGCCTTCGGCCCTTGCCCCGCAGGACATCGAGTTGATTGTGGCCGCGGCGCGCCGCGAACTGCCGCTCGCGAAAGACTGTGAAATCACGCTCGAAGGGCGCGTGAGCGACATGATGGAAGAACGCCTTGAGGCGGCGGCCCGCGCGGGTGTCAACCGGCTTTCGATCGGCGTGCAGACCTTCCACGGTGACATTCGGCGCGCAATGATGCGCGTCGACGATCGCGACGGCATTCTGCGGGCGATCGAGCGCATGGCGCGCTTTGACGAGTTCGCCGTCGTGATCGACCTCATCTACGGCTTTCCCATGCAGACGGAAGCCGTCTGGGCCGAAGACCTCGAGATCGCGAGAAACCTTCCGATCGACGGCATCGACTGTTATCAGCTCAACGTCTTTTCGCGCTCGCCCCTTGCCAAGCGCATCAAGGCGGGGACGCTGCCGCCCGCGGCGACACTTGCCGAAGCGGCGGACCGTTTTGCGGCGTCCGACGCCGTGCTGAGCGCGGACTCCCGTTGGACGCGGATTTCGAACACCCACTGGCGTCGAACGACAAAGGAGCGAAACCGCTACAACACGCTCGCTAAGACCGCCTGCGACTGCCTCGCCTTCGGTTCGGGTGCGGGCGGGCGCATCGCCGCACACACCTTCATGACGGAACGCCGTCTCAAGGCCTGGGAGGAACGGATCGAAGCGGGCGAAAAGCCGGTCTTCGCGCTTCTCAAACCCACGCCCAACTGGCACCTCATGCGGACGATCGCGTCCTCCGTCGAACAGGGACCTTTCAACCTCAAGGCGATCGGCGAGGCCTTCGGCGTCAACGTCGACCGCTTGGCAACGCCGTTGCTCAGCCAGTGGATGCGCGCGGGACTTCTCAAAAAATCGGGCGACGTCTATGTCCCGACGACCGCGGGCATGTTCTGGCATGTCACGCTCGCGCAGTTTCTCGTAACGAGTCTCGCGAAGAAACTCGCGAAGGACGCTTCCGGTCTTCCGCCGCAGGCCTTCGAGAGCGTCTTCCGGCCGGTGGAGGAGGGCGACCGGAGTCGAGAGAGCTGAGTGGGTAAGACCGAATTTCACGTTGCTCCGAACGGAAACTTCATTGACTTCGGTCGAGATGTTCGCCGACACTGTTGACAACGGATTGCTGCTTCGGCCCAGTTAAGCCTCGGGTGCGCACGGAGGGCAACGTCCCGTCGTGTAGGCGACTTGTATGGCTCTTGTCCCGAAGCGGCTTTCTGTTTTTTTTAGAAAATACGATTACTTGAGGTCGGAACTTTGGCGACGACTCTTGGAACAGTTTGCATGTTGTCGTCCGAGTCAGGTATTTCGGAAATTCCGAATAAGTGATCGTTCCGCATGGCCGAATCGGCGAAGCGGCTTCCTTGTCTCGTGCGTATGCACGCCCCGGTGTCCTGCGATCCGGCGTTCTTTGCCTTCCGATTTTCTCCCGCCGTATCCGGAGGCGCTATGCTCATCGTTCCAGACCCGTACCGGGCGTCGACTTTGGGACTACTTCCTGCGGCCGATCGGGAGAGGACCTAGTCCATCGGACCACTTGTCGAAGAAAAGAAAACTGCGCATGATGAGAAAACGCGCGACGGGCGCATGCATTCGAAGACATCTTCTTCGGGCCTGCCGCAGGGAGGAACAACGGTGAAGACGACGCTCGTTCTCGGAATCGGGAACATTCTCTGGGCCGACGAAGGCTTCGGCGTTCGTGCGGTCGAGGCCTTTCACGAGACCTATGCGGACCATCCCGACGTGTCCGTCCGGGACGGGGGAACTCTCGGGGCCTATCTCCTGAACGACATTGAAGAGGCCAAGCGGCTTCTCGTTTTTGACTGCTGCGACTTTCACGAAGAGCCCGGAACGCTGCACGTCCTGCGCGGCAACGAAGTGAAAATCTGGACGTCGACCAAGATTTCGCCCCACCAGACGGGCATGAACGACCTCCTCGCCGTCGCGCAGCTGCAGGGAAATCTCCCCGAAGAGATCGTCGTGATCGGCATTCAGCCCGACGAACTGAACGACTACGGCGGAAGCCTCACGAAGAAAATCCGCGTGCGCGTCCCGGAGGCCGTGGCGCTCGCCGAAGAAGAACTTGCGTGCTGGGGAATTGCGCTCGAAAAGCGCCTGGCGGGCGAAAAGGTCGAGTCGCTCTCCACGGACTCGCTCGGCCTCAACATTTACGAATCCGAGCGTCCCTCCGAAGAGGAGGCCTGCCGCACGGGCGACATCCGCTTCTTTCCGCAGGGAGGCCGATGATGTGCATTGCCGTGCCGGAAAAAATCGTTTCGATCCGCGAAACTGAAACGGGACTCTGGGGGAAAACCGAACGGGCGGGCGTTGTGCATGAGACGGATCTCTCGCTTCTCGACGCGGTTCGCGCGGGCGACTGGGTGCTCGTCTTCCGCGGTTCCGCCCTGCGGGTTGTTCCCGAAGAGGAGGCCATGCGTGTTGAGGCTGCGCTTCGGGCCGTCTCGTCCGCCGCCATCGGCGAAGAGGACGCGGCCATGATCGCCGCGGGCTTTGAAGACCTCGGCAATCCCGACGACCGACTGCCGCCGCATCTCAAGGCGATGCTCAAGAACGAAAAGAAGGACGAATGACATGCCCGCTTCCTATACGACGCTCGAAGCCAAGATCGATCCGAAGACGAATCCGCTTTTTCAGCGGCTCTTCGGCGAGGCCGGTTTTACGCTTCTGAACGAGGCCAACCTCGACGAATTTCTCGCGGCCCCCGGCCTCAAGATGGCGGTCTTCGCGGAGGACCCGAACGCCAAGCGCGTGACGATGGACATCGTCGTGATCGCGCCCGAACTCAAGAAGGCCTTTGCCGGGGCGCTCTCGGAGACGCGCTTTGCCGACCTCGCGGAAGCCCGGGCGCTCGCCGCCCGCTGGGGTCTGCGGCGCTTCCCCGCCGTGGCGCTTTTCCGTGAAAATGTATTTTTGGGGGCGGTCGAAGCGCTGCAGCCCTGGGAGACCTACTGTCGACAGCTGGGCGAAATCGCCCGGCGCACGGAGGCTCCCGCGCGCACCATCGCCATCACGCCCGTTTCGACGTCCTCCTGCGGCGACTGACGGGCCCCGTTCAAGAATGCTGAAAGAAAAAGGAAGAAGAAACCCATGGCTACGTTGACGACGAGTTCGGCCTGGGCCGACGTACGGCTCACCCAGGAAGAGGAAAGAATTGCGGCGCAGGAAACCCTTCGCTTTCTGAAGGAGGTTTCCGACGAAGCCGCGCGCGCCCGCGAAGACAAAACGGAAGAGGCGGCGAGGGCGCTTCACCGCGTGTGGGACTTTTCGTCCTTTTCTCCCGCGACGATTCCCTTTTTGATCGCGACCTTGGGAACGGGCGAAGTCCGCATCGTGCTGCACGGCGGACTCGTGAAGATGGAGGAAACGGGGATTCCCGCGCTCTGGCGCGTACAGTTGGGCGAAACGCAGTCCTTCGTCCTCGCGCTGATTCCTCCGTCCGTCGTGGCGATGGCCTCGAGAGGCGAAGCGGAACTCAAGATCCCCGAGTCGGCCCCCGAAGGCGTCTTCGCGGCGCCCGCGATTCTTGAGGAACTTCGCGAAGCGCTCTCGAAGACCGACACGACGCGCTGGAGTACGAAGCCCGGCCACATGGTCGAGATGACGCGCCAGCCCCTGGCGCCGGGCGACCAGGCCTATCTTGCGGGCGTTCTCGGTTTGGGCGACATCGACATCCGCCTCACGGGCTTTGCGGACTCCCGCATCATGAGCACCAAGGTGCGCGGGATCTGGCACACGCAGATTCTCAACCACGCGGGCAAAGGTCTGCTTGACGCCTACGTCGTGGGACTCATTCCCGCGGAGGTGCCCGCAACGCCCGAAGAGCTCGAGGACACGGTCGCGCGCTGCAGGGAATTCGCCGACGTGGTCGAGGCCGACCGGGCGAGAGGAGCGCTCGGATGACGAAGCCTTTCGACGACATTCCGCCGGGGCGCGTCGATCAGCTGCTCGACCGACTCAACGAAGCGCGGATCGGTCCCGACACCAAAATGCAGTGCAAGGTCTGCTGGTGGGTTTACGATCCCGAAGAAGGGTGCGAAGAGTGGGACATCCCGCCCGGAACCCCCTTTACGGAACTTCCCGAGCATTTCACGTGCCCGGGCTGCGGCAACGACAAGACGTCCTTCCTCGTCAAAGACGACGAATAACCGCTTTTCTCAACCATTCTGCACGGCGCGGGCGAAAGCCCGCGCTTTGCATTTGGGCGCTACACTTTTCCCGTACACTTCGAAGGAGAATTGCATGCTTCGGGACCACATCGAGGTGCGCGGCGCGCGCGTGCACAATCTCAAGAACGTCGACGTCGACGTGCCGCTTCACAAGGTCGTGGGCGTGGCGGGCGTCTCGGGTTCGGGAAAATCGTCGTTGGCGCTCGGCGTTCTCTACGCCGAAGGTTCGCGCCGCTACCTCGAGGCACTTTCCACCTACACGCGCCGCCGGATGACGCAGGCGCCCCGCGCCGAAGTGGACGAAGTCCTCTACGTCCCCGCGGCCCTCGCTCTTCGGCAGCGGCCGGGCGTGCCCGGTCTTCGGAGCACCTTCGGGACCGGAACGGAACTTCTGAACGTTCTTCGCCTCATCTTCTCGCGCCTCGCTTCGCACCGCTGTCCCAACGGCCACCGCGTCCCGCCCACGACGGACGTCGCGGCGGGCAAGGAACTCGTCTGTCCCGAGTGCGGCGCGCATTTCTTCGCGCCCTCGGCCGAGGAACTGTCGTTTAACGGACGAGGCGCCTGCGAGCGCTGCGGCGGCACGGGCGTCGTGCGCACGGTCGACCGCTCGACTCTCGTGCCCGACGAAAGCCTCACGATCGACGAAGGGGCGGTCGCGCCCTGGAACACGCTCATGTGGTCCCTCATGACGGACGTCTGCCGCGCCATGGGCGTGCGGACCAACGTGCCTTTCCGGGACCTCACGCCCGAAGAAAAGAAGATCGTCTTCGAAGGTCCCGCCGTCAAGAAGCACATCCTATACCGTCCCAAGAACGGGGAGGGCGCGACGCCCCTGGACTTCACCTTCTTCAACGCGGTCTACACGGTCGAAAACGCGCTCTCGAAGGTGAAGGACGAAAAGGGCATGAAGCGGGTTGAACGTTTCCTGCGCGCAATCCCGTGCCCCGACTGCGAAGGAACGCGACTCTCCGCCGCGGCCCGGGCTCCCGAAGTGGCGGGAATCACGCTCGACGCCGCCTGCCGCATGACCTTGAGGGACCTCGCCCTCTGGGTCGACGGATTGCCCGAGACCGTGCCCGAAAGCATGCGGACGATGGCCGAAAACCTCGCCGAGTCCTTCCGTTCGACCGCAAGGCGTCTGATGGACCTCGGGCTTTCCTATCTCACGCTCGACCGCTCAAGCGCGTCGCTCTCGACGGGCGAACGGCAGCGCATGCAGTTGGCGCGCGCCGTGCGAAACCGCACGACGGGCGTGCTCTATGTCCTCGACGAACCGTCGATCGGACTTCATCCCGCGAACCTTAAGGGCCTTACGGGCGTGATCCGCGACCTCGTCTCGGACGGCAATTCCGTGCTCTTGGTTGACCATGACGCGTCGCTTCTCTCGGAAGTCGATCACCTGATCGAACTCGGCCCCGGGGCGGGCGTCGAGGGCGGAAGGATTCTGACGCAGGGGCCGCTTGCCGTCGTGCGCAAGGATCCCGCCTCGAAGATCGCTCCCTATCTGACGGACCATCCTCTTTTCCGAACGGAGCGCGCCGCGTCCGAACACCTCTTCGACTTGGGGCGCATTCATCTCGAGACCGGGGCGATCCACACGGTGAAGCCCCTGTCGCTCGACATCCCCAAGGGGCGCCTCACGGTGGTGACGGGCGTCTCGGGGTCGGGGAAGACGACACTCGTCTTGGAGAGCCTCGTGCCGGCCTTGGAAGCGCTCACGGAAGGAAAGCCCATGCCCGACCACGTCCGAAACATCGAAGCCGAGGGGATCCGCCGCGTGAAGCTGATCGACGCGACGCCCGTCGGCATCAACGTGCGCTCGACCGTCGCCACCTACGCGAACGTCCACGACGAGTGGCGAAAACTTTTCGCCAGAACGAAGGACGCCAAGGCCCGGGGCAAGAAAGCCGGGGACTTCTCCTACAACACGGGGTCGCTTCGCTGTCCCGAGTGCGACGGCACGGGCGTCGTGACGCTTGACGTGCAGTTCCTCCCCGACGTGGAAATCCCGTGTCCCGCCTGCCGGGGTAGCCGCTACGCGAAGGAAGCCGAGACGATCTTCTTTAAAAACAAGGAAGGCGAGCGCCGCACGCTCCCGCAGCTCATGGCCTCCGACGTGCACGAAGCCGTGCGCTTTTGCCGAGACGAAAAGACCGTGGCCGCGCGCCTCAAGATTTTGGACGACCTCGGGCTCGGCTATCTGACGCTCGGCGAAGCGACGCCCGCGCTTTCGGGCGGGGAGGCGCAGCGCCTGAAGCTCGCCTCCGAAATGGGACGCGGGCAGGGCGACGCCGTCTTCGTCTTTGACGAACCCACGATCGGCCTTCATCCCGAAGACGTGAAGACCTTGGTCGGCGTCTTTGACCGGTTGCTCGCCGCGGGCGCCACCGTCGTCGTGATCGAGCACGACCTCGACGTGATCCGCTCGGCCGACTACGTCGTGGACCTCGGACCGGGCGGGGGCGAAGAGGGCGGCCGCATCGTCGCCTGCGGCGCGCCGGAAGCGATTCGAAACGTGCCCGAGAGCCGCACGGGGCGCTTCCTTTGAGCGGATGGGAGGGTAGAGGTCTGATGAATCGGCTATTTCCCATAACTGGTAGGCACAGCCCACCGGTTCGATAGCCCAGCCTC
>ERZ772805.1124-NODE-1124-length-24074-cov-4.904076_pt1 | contig 24074 bp, 17 predicted proteins | sample MGYA00511344_ERZ772805 | MGnify/ENA primary metagenome ERZ772805 (study PRJEB29015, sample SAMEA2737730) | human gut metagenome | biome: human gut; feature: human-associated habitat; material: faeces | place: China | collected 2012 ...
CCTATTGTACCGCATTTCTTATTTAATAGCGTTATTTAGCGAACGCTATACTAGCTTACGGCCGACCTGAACGATGAGAATGAAGCGGCGACCGACTAGGCGAGGGGGTTCTCGAACGAGGTAAATCGCGCTCGTGCGCTCGAAGCACCCAACGCAATCACACTACGTCAAAGGCAAACGCCTGCCAAGCAGACGCGAATCTACCGTTTCAGTCTCCTATACGTACAAACACGCAGCCCTCAAATTTCGTTTCGCATCCATGTGTCATCACATCGGGCGGTATCCCCGATAGTTTTTTTTTTACCGCGACTCTACTATCGATTTAAAGAAAGGAGGTATCTATGAAGAAGCTCATTTCATTCCCCTCGAGCCGCGGTCAACGTTCTCCCATGAGAACCGTCATTGGAACCGCTGTATTGTTAGCCCTACTCGCGTTGGGTAACACTGGCGCATCGGCTGCTCTCAGCGGCAATCGGTACACGACAAGCGAAATCACGCTCGATAACTGGCATCAATTTTCGAGTTCTCTCTACAACTCGCTTATCACGCCGCACGACAAAAATACCCCGGCCGTAGGGCAAGTACTCACGGTGACGGGAGAAGGGATCCGAGAAGAACCCACACGAAGTTGGTACGTGATGGGCGGTTATTCCACAACGGACGACGTGCTGAACAACCAGCTGAATGTCAACGGTTCGATCAATCGAGCCACTTTATACGGCGGCTATGCCGACGGAACCGGCACGGCATCGGGCAACACGCTCACTCTCAACACCCAATCCAAGGTGAGCTTTGGTCAATTAGGCGGCGGGTATTCCGCCTCGGGCAACGTCCTGAACAACAAGGTCGTGGTAACCGCGAGTTCTCAAGTTGTACTGAATGACCAAGTTGCACAAGGCGCACGCACGAAGGGTACAGACGTCGTTGTGACCGGCAACTCGGTAGTTGTGGAGGAAAATGCTTCGTTCGATCCCGGCCCGAGAACCGCCCAGGCCCTCTACGGTGCTTACGCGCAAAACGGCGCTTCCGACGCCAAACAAAATAGTGTTGTGATCCGACACGGGGCATCGGTCGCCGGTGACGTTTGGGGGGTGTTCATCCAGGGAGGTTCCCAAGACACGCCGAGCGTTGCTGAAAACAATACCGTCAGTATCGTAGGCGGCCGAGTGGACGGGCACGTGCGCGCCGTCGACGTCAGTGGCAACTCCCAAAAGCTGAAGAGCTACCAAGGCAACTCCGTGGTACTCACGGACGCGACGGTAACCGGCGACGCCGTCGTCGTCAGGCCCGCGCGTTACGACCTTTCGACAGAACCCGACACCAACAAGCTTGTTTTACACAACAGTACGGTCAAAGGAAACCTCCAAGTCTCCTACCTATCTTCCTCTGTCGATCCAACCTCCGTTGGCAAAGGCACGATCGAAGCTTCCGGCAAAAATACGGTCGGCGGCAGTGTTCTCGATTTCGAACGTTTGGTTTTGAAGGTCGGATCGGACAACGAAACCGTTGACGACACGCACGCCAATGCCGTTCTCAACATGACCGGCACGGGGGTCGAACTCGACCTGAAAGAGCGAGAACTCGTACTGGCGGGCGAAGACAGCACGCTCTTTTCCGACAGCTACGACTTGATCACGGGCGCCTCCGTAGCCATAGACAACACTACGACCCTCGTGAAGGAAGGCACTTTTACGGATGCACTTTGGTCGTTCGAGGAACTTGCTGAAAACGCCGATCCCTATGCAGACGGTCTTCAGATCGTGAGAGGAGACCTCATGTCGGGGGGCGAACTGATTTCGAAGGGCACGTTGTCTGCCAACGAAAATTCGAAGACACTGGCCGAATCGTTCCTCGGCTCCATTGCCTTCCTGAATCAAGGCGCGGAATTCATCGCCGACGAAGGGATGCGGGCGATCGTCAACGCCGCCCGCAGCGGGAAAACAGCGACTTTCGGCGCCGTTCACGGCGGCTCTTCCCGCTACGAAACGGGCTCGAGCGTAGACGTCGACGGCGTAATGCTCGCAACGGGCGTCGCGACGAAGTTCGGCAATCTCACGGCCGCAGGCTTCATCGAAGCCGGTTGGGCCTCGTCCGAGAGCCACGTCCACGGGACCGAAGCCGACGGCGATCACGACTACTACGGGATCGGCGCAGCCGTTCGCTATGAATTTGAAAATCCCTTCTATCTTGACGGTTCCGTTCGCCTCGGGATGGCCTCGACGGAATTCGACGGTCGCTATGGGGACGCTTCCGCCCGATACGACGCCGACAGCTTCTACGGCACGATGCACGTGGGCGCGGGCTACCTCATGCCCCTTACCGAAGCCTTGAAGCTCGACCTCTACGGACGGTACGTTCTTTCGTACTTGGACGGCGACGATGCGGGACTTCACACCGTAAACGGCGAAACCTTCTCCATGGACTCGACCGTGACGCACGCATTCCGCTTGGGCGCCCGTCTCAACGGAAACTTCTGCGACAACGCCGCCTGGCGTTTCGGCCTGGCGTATGAACACGTCGCCGACGGCGACGCCGAGTCCGACGTCCTGGCCGAAGGTACGCGCGCGGCACTCGACGTCCCGACGCTCGAAGGCGACACGGGAATCATGGAATTGGGCGTCACCATGACGCCGTCCGCAACGAGTCCCTGGTCCTTCGACGTCGGTCTCAAAGGCTACGTCGGAGACCGACGGGGCGTGTCGGGGTCGGCGCTTGTGACGTACGCATTCTGATCGTTTGCCGGGACACTCGCCCGTACGGGTTCTCGTACGGGCGAGCTATACTCGGAGTTTCACGAAGATTCGAACCGCACATCTTTCGGGCAAAAGATGTCCGTAAAATCGAAGGGAAAGCGCCTTCGCTTCCTCCGAAAAACAGGGGATTTTGCCGCAGTTGCAACGATTACAAATAAATGGCACCGTTGAAATTTCGTTTTGCAACACCCGTTCTCGAGCGTTTCCGTTCGGAAAGACCGTCATCTTTTTCTGTACGGCCCGCCGGGCGTCGGAAAACGGTCCCTCCTCGCCGACCTTGACGAAAGAGACCAAGCGGAGGGAAAAAAGCGGCAAACGATCGATTTGCGGTCGACTCCGAATTTTTCGATTCCGGGCGAATCATGTGATCCCGAAACCGAGCTGACGCTCGTCAACGCGGACGCTCCGGCCGTTCAGCTCAACGACCTCTACCCGAAGCTGTCTGCATACTCTCCCGGAACGCGAAAGCCCCGCCACTCCTCGATTTCTGAGGGGCACCCCTTGCGAGTGTCGTCGGTCGACAGCGTACGCTTCGCACCGTGTCTCCCGAAGAAGCTCGTTCAACGGATCGAACGGATTTTCCGGACGGTTCGGGTCTACCTTCTTTCCTTTCGTGAATGCGAAGGGTTGACCTCTCACGGCCCCGAGTTTTCCACCGACACCGCCCCGTCAACCTTCTTTCCCGGCGCCGACGAGCGAACCCTGCTCTCTCACATGCTCGAGGGCGGTCTGCCGGCCATGCAGGGACTCGCATCGGAGGAACGCGACCGTCGCTGGCGCGTCTACACCGAGGAACTTGTTCCTCTTCTCGGAAACGGCGACCGCCGACTCGGCGAAATCGCCGTCGCGCTCCTTCGCGCTTTCGCAAGTCGTCTCGGCGATACCGTCGACAGCAAGGAACTCTCCCGCAAATTGGGCATTTCGCTTCGTCAGACAAAATGCGCCTTCAGGCGTTGCGTCGAACTCTCTCTGATTGAGCCCGTCTATCCCGTCGATGCGACGGCGTTTTCCGAACCCCTGCCGTTTTTCTTCGACACGGGGTTCCTCACTTATTTCATGGGAATCAGGAGCGAAACGGAGTTGCGGGCACATCCGGCCTTCAGAGCCGTCTTTGCACACTTCATCGCAGGCGAAATCCGAAAGAGCCGCGCCTACGGTCCCGCCGGCGACCGCACGGGATTCGTATTCGAGGCGGCAAACTCGCCCGACGCCGGCTTCGACGACCATTTTCCATACCGACTCTTCTTCCTTCCCGGCGATCCCGAGGTTCTGCGCCGCCCGAAGGTTTCCCTGTCGCTGAATCTTGCCGACTGGATTGAAACTGCAAAATGAAAGTCCCCTCCGCATCTCTGCGGAGAGGACTCCGTGATTCACTCCGGCCTCTGAAAAACCGGAGTCTTACAAATCGGATGAACGAAGCTTCTTAGAAGAAGAGCTTCGCACCGACGTTGGCGCGCCAGTCGAGGTCGATGTCGCCGCCCGCGCTCTTCGCGACGTCGGCGAAGAGATAGGCGTTGTCGGAGAGCTTGAAGTTGCCGCCGACGGCGTACTCGAACCAGTTGTCGTCGAGTTCCTGCGAGAGGCTGTAGGCGCCGCCGCCCGTCACCGACGAGCAGGTGCCGTCGATGTCGCCTCGGAAGTCGCGGAGCGCCGAAATCTTCACGTAGGCCGAGCCGCGGTCGTTCGGGCAGTCGATGCCGGCCATGATGCCGACGCGGCCGACGAGCGAATCCATCGCTTCGAGTTCCACGTGACGGGCGGCCGTCGTTTCCGAAACGCTCGAGAGACGGCTGTGGGTCAACTGCAGCTGCGGTTCGACGAAGGCGTTCATCGGGAGAGCAAAACGGTGCCCCGTTTCGACGCCCATCACGAAGCCCGTGTTTTCGAGCGTGCCGTTGTCATAGGCGCCGCCCGTGAGGTTGTAGAAGTCGAAGTCGTTTTCCATGCGGCCCGCCTTCATGACGAAGTCGACAAAGGATCCCTTTTCGTGCGTCCACAAGGCGTAGAAGGCGCCGGAATAGGTGTCCGTTTCCGTTTCGCCCTGTTCGTAATCGCCGTCTCCCTTCGTGTAGGCAAAGGAGGCTCCCACGATCCAACTGTCGGAAACCTTCGCGTCCGCACCGACTTCGATCGTGTTGAACTGATGCTTCATGCTGAGGGCGTCATACTGATATTCGCCGCCGTTGTAGCGAGCCCAGGCGCCGATCGTCGAGGGACTCGTGCGAAGGGTCGACATGCGGTCGTTGAGCGTCGTGATTTCGTTGCGCCAGGCGACGAGGCTCGCGGCGGCCAAGTCGTTCGTCATCTTCGTGATGTCGGAACCCGTGACCGTGGCGTTGCCCTTTTCATCGACCCGGACGGTGTAGTTGGTACCGAAGCCGTTGCGCTCACCAGTACTGTGAAAGCTCGAAGAAGAGAACAACAGACCGACGTTTTTTGTTGCAAAACAGTCACAACAAAAATCTATTGTTCTGCCGCTACGACGTCGACGACGCGCCTACCCGGCGCCTGTCTCGCCGGCACAGGGCGGACTCTTCCTTCCGCTCTCCCGTGTACCGCTTTTCTGCAGACAAAAATACCCTCCTACCCGTCAGAGAAATAGAGCCTTCGGAAGTAGGCAGCCTAAGCGCCCCCATGCGTCTAAATGAGCTCGCCAAGAATGATAGCCATCATCTTCTCGGGGCTCTTTGCATGCCTGTCCCCACTTCCAACACCGTCCGCGTCCTTCAGTTCGACGAGCCCGTCGTCGAGACCACCCAAACAAACTCGCGTGGAGCAAGAAGACCGCGGTGACCGAGTCGAACCGTTTTCAAACGAAGAAACCCCTACGCATCACAATGCCCAACGACGGCGTCGTCGAGTTTGAGGGCGAAGCTCCCGAGTGTTTTGCTTTGATGTTGGCGAGCCGTCGGCGAGCAGTCGCATGAGGCGACTTGACTTCTCAACAAGAACGCCACGCCGGAGATCTGCCCACCGGTCATGCTCCAGGGATTTCGGTCACTGTCCATCTTCAGTGCAAGCCTGAAATCGACGCGATTCGTGCCGCTCACGACGACGGTCCGATCTCCCGCCTTCTCCGCGTAAACGGGTGTTGCGCAGCCTTCACTGAAGTCTCTTTCCTTTTCGAACCGTATCCCTATCCGTATTCCGTCGCGGGACCTCGTCAGTGTCTTGCCCCTCTTTTCGGCATCGGCTCAAGCGGCCCCTAAACAAAACGGCCCCCACCCCGTCGGAGTGAGAGCCGTCAAAGAAAGAGGATTCAGGAATCGAATACAAACCCTCTTTATTACGAGAGAATGCAACTTCTCTTTAAGCGAACAGTTTCTTATGCTTTTTCAGAAAGTCGCGAATGGCTTCCGTGTCGGTACGTCGTCCCGACTGAATGTCGTCGAAAAGGTCGAGGATTTCCGAAAGCAAAGCGCCCTTCTCCAGAGAGCCGCGCGGCAAAGTGACGTCGCACCGAAACTCCGTCTTGCCGGAGTTATTCGTCTTGTTGCCCTTCCGCACCTTAACGAACCCCACTCTCATGCTTTCATTGTCGGAGCTCCTGAATTCCGAAAGATATTTCGCCATGAGAATAGTCAACACTACATGTGCGCTCTCAATTTTGTGAAGAGCCTGGATGAAGTTTCTCAACTGAAGATAAGAAAGCTTACCTTTCCACATTTTCAAAAAAGGCCTCGTTGCAAAGTACATACGGGGGAGGAAAACCATCCCGGTTTTCCTTTCAAAAGACGCGGAACGGCCGGGGTCTCATGAGCCGACATTCCGCACAAGTGATCACATCGATCAAAAAGTCATTTTTATTGATATCAACCAAGAAGTCCGGCTGCAGCTCCACATAAAGTTTCAGTTACCAACGGTAAGCGGCGCTTACCAAACTTTTAGCACCCCAATGCTCGGACTTATCCCTTAGGTAAAACCAAGTAGGGCGAGGAGGAACGAATCTTACCGAAGCCGGGAGATTTTGTCAAGAGTCGCGTTGCACGCCGCACTTTTTCGTCTAGCTAATAACATAGCCACATATCTTTTCAGAAAGATTCATAAGCTGAACCAAAACAACCTCTCGACTCGGTTTGAAAAAAAAGAGATGAGAAATCAAACAGTCTTTCACAAAACATCAGATCCGGCTCCAACCCCGACTCGAGGACATACATTCTGCCTGAAAATTTCCCGCTTCTGTTCAACTCCAACCCCGACGCAAAGAAGTTTTTTCAGAGCAAATTATTGGGAAATACCCTTAAAGAAAAGCCGTTTTCGCAGCCTCGAAAGTGGACCCCATGGGGTACCTCGGGTTTTCCGCACCTAATCTATTTATATCCCTTGTACTAAGCGGCATACATGCAATTTCAACGACAAATAAATTTCAATGAATTTTCCCTACATTTCCCCCGAAAAACCGCTCTTGCGCTTCAAGCCCGGACCCGCTAGAGTTCGTCTTCCCTGCCCCACCCGTTCCGGATTGAGTCGAGCGGGACGGGAACGGAAATTCCACACTCGACCCACAACAAAGGAACAACATGAAAAAACTGCTTCCCCTCGCCGCAACGATGGCGCTCGCAGCCTTCGTTTCGACCGAAGCGGCCGCCGCCACCTCCATGGCCCCCGACGCCTTCGACGCCCTGTACGCCACGATCGCCGGATGGTGCAAGGGCACGCTCGGCAAGTCCATCTCGCTCGCCTTCCTCGTGATCGGGCTCTCGCTCGGGATCATCCGGGGCTCGATCGTCGCGGCGGTGACCTGCATCGCAGCGTCCTTGTCGCTCATGATCGCCCCGACGATCCTCGAGGCGATCTTCACGGTCTCCGGGACCTAAGAGGAGGCCGCCGATGAAGCCGATCCGCGTGCCCCGCGAACTGGACTCGCATCCGCGTTTTCTCCTCTGGCGCGCGGATCTCGTCTTCGTCTGGCTCACCGTCACGGCGATGGGCGCCTTTTTGGAAGAGATGCTTTACGGCAGTCTTCTCGGCGCCTTTCTCGCCTGGCGGTGGCACCGCAAAACGCTCGAGGAGGGCCGCGGTTTTCTTCGCGCCCTCTCCTACTGGCATCTGGGCGACGCGGGCCTCAAAAGGCTCCCTTCGTCCGCCCGCCGCCGCACCGTCGGCTAACCCGTTTTCTCCATAAGACCGTCCGAGAGAGACCATGACCGCAACGACCGAACCGCTTCGTTCCGAAGCCCCCGCCGCGCAAGCCTCCGAAGGCGTCGCCGCCACCGTGGCCGCCCGCCTGGGTCTGCGCCGCGCCGCCCTGGTCGCGCTCGGCGCAAGCCTTGCGACCAACGTTCTCCTGGGGGTGCACGTCGCGACCTGCCGTCCCGTCGTGACGACGGTGCTCCTGCCGCCGGGTGGCGGCGCCTGGAGCGTGACGGACGACCGCGCGGACCGCGACTATCTCGAGCGCATGGCTTTGGACCTCGCGCAGCGCCTCGGAAGCCTCACGCCCTCGACGGCCAAAAAGCGCCTTTTGTCGATTCTCGACTACGCGGCGCCCGAAACCCATGCGGACCTTTCGGCGCAACTGCAGAGGGAAGCCGCGCGTCTCGCGAAGGAACACGCCTCGACGGTCTTCTTTCCGGAACGCGTGACGGTCGACGTCGAACGCCAGGCCGTGTCGGTGACGGGCCTCTCCAAGACCCTGATCGGCTCGGACGTCACGTCCTCGGCGCCTGCGGTCTGGCACTTCCTCTTCCGCGTCTCGGCGGGACGACTCGAACTCCTTCGCCTCGCGAGGGAAGACGGGGAGCGCGCCGCGGTCGATCCGAACCCCGGCCGCGAAAAGCTCCTTCAAAAGGGAGACGCCTCCTAGGCCTCTTTCCCGTCTCAAGCCCTTCCCGAAGGGCGTTTTCCGGTGCGTCGACGCCGACTCTCCTTTTCACTTCCGCACCCTTCACGGCCGTTCGGAAAAGCCGGCCGGCGGAAGCTTTTCGGGGTCGGCGCACCGGAAAACCAACGCAAAATTCGCCCCCGTCCGCGGGGGCGGCCCACCCACGAGAACCGGAGACCGCCATGCCGGAAAGAACGACACAGACGATCCGCCGCCACCATTCGCATCCAAGCCTTCCACCCTCCGCGAAGCATTCTTTGCGCCCGCTCGCGGCCGCGCTCTTCGCGCTCCTTTCCTTCCCGCCCCTGTCGCTCGCCGACCCCGCCGAGCCCCCGACCGCTCCGTCCGAGCCTTCCGTCGAAGTGCCGGCTCCCTCTTCCTCCACGCCTCTCCCCGCACAGCAGCCTTCCGCCCCGAAAGAGGCCGAAGCGACCCGCACGAACTACGACCAGGCCTTTGCCCGACGACAAGACGGGGACTTCCGTCAAACCGCCTTCGCCCGCCGGGCCGCAGAGACCAATGAGACCGACGAAAGCCTCTTTCGCGAGGCGGACGACGTGATGCCGCTGCGGCTCACGGTCCCGCCCTTGCGGCCCTCCCGGATCGACTTTCCCGACGAACGGATTTTGTCCGTCGTGGTCGATTCGAGCCACGTCGAAGTGCGCGGCGAATCCGATCGAAGCGACTTCTTTCTCCTGCCCAAATACCCGGGCTCGACGACCCTTTTCGTGACGCTCGCCCGAGGCGAAACCGTCCCCGTCGAAGTCACGGTGCGCGAGGACGCGAAGCCCCGAAACGTCGTGCTGCACCTCAAGGACCGCAACGCCAAGCCCGCCGCAAATCTCCGCGCGGATCTCCCCGCCATGAAGAGCGTCCCCTATGCGGACCTCTTCACGGGGCTCTTGACGGACCTCGAAAACGGCAGGCTCACGCGGGGCGTCATGACGGTCGCAAGCGGTCCCGACGCGCCCTTGACGCCCGCCGTGCGCACCGTGGTTTCGCGCCTCTCGCCCCTATCTGTGACGACCGACGCCGTCTGGCGCACGCGCGAACTCACGGTCACGCGTCTCATCGTGCGAAACGGCAAGCTCAGAGAGGCGGTGATCGACGAGGCGGCGCTCTTGACGGACGGCGTTCTCGCCTTCGCCGCGGGGAAGCCCTCCTTGAAGCCCGCCGAGGCCATGCGCTTCTATGTCTTTGAAGCGAAGTGAGGTGCGGCGTGAACTGGCAGAAAATCCTCAACCCCAAGGCCCACGACCTCACAACCTCGGAGCGGCGCCTGCGTCAGACGGCCCTGGCGGGCGCCCTGCTTGCGGCGCTCGGCGTTCTCGTCTACACGTCCGTGCGCCTTTCGGAACCCGTCGTGGTTTCCAAACCTTCTCCCGCCTTTACCGAAGACTTCACGCTGCGGGCCGACAGTTTTGACCGCGAAGTCTTCGTCGCGAAGTACGACCGGCGTCTCAAGGACCTTGAAGCCCGCTGGGCCGCCTTCGAAGACGGTCAGGAAAAGCTGATGGCGGCGGTCGACACGCTCGCGCGCCGAGCGGCGGAAGCGCCGCCCCCGGAAACCCTGGAGGGCGGCAAGCCCGTCGAAACGACGACTTCGAAGCCCGAGCCCTCGGACGCCGAACGCCGTCTCGCGGGCGATTTGAAGCCTGAACTTCCGCCCGCCCCCTACGCGCCTTATCCCCCGCCGGGAGCGGACGCCGCCGCCGCGGCCTTCCGCACGGGCGCCGACGCCTGGGCGCGGGACGCCTTTGCCCGTCCCGGTCCGACGGCCGCCCCGACGCTCTCCGTCGTGACGTTTACGAAGAAGACCCCGACGCCCGAATCGCGCACGCCCACGGTGGCGGACGCGGTGCTTGAAAACCGCCCGGTCTTGAATCCGGACGACCCGATCGCCGCGAACCGGGCCTTGGGCGCCACCGCCCGCGAGTACGTGACGGCGGGCTCCATCGTGCGCGGAACGTTGCTTACCGGCGTCTACGCCCCGACGGGCGGCGCGGGGGCCGGAACGCCCGTCCCGATTCTGATCGACGTCGCGCGCGAAGCGCTCCTTCCGAACGGCTACCGAGCCGATCTCACGGACTGCCGCATGACGGGGAACGCGACGGGCGATCTTTCGTCCGAGCGCATTCTCGTGCGCCTCGAGCGTTTGGCCTGCGTGGGAGAAAAGGGCGAGGCCCTCGACATCCGCATCCGTGGCTACGTCGCGGGACCCGACGGCAAGGTGGGGCTTCGCGGCAATCTCGTCACCCGCTCGGGCCAGGCGATCGCCAGAGCCTTGTCGGTCGGGATTCTCTCGGGCCTCGGCAAGGCCGTGGCCCTCGGGGCGTCGGAGACCACCACCTACGCCTCGGGCTCGCAGTCGACCGTCTACCAGAACTCCTTGAAGGCGGGTCTCGGCGAAGGGACCTCGAACGCACTCGACCGCATCGCCGACTACTACCTGAAAGTGGCCGAAAAGATCTTCCCCGTCCTCGAGGTGGACGGCGGCCAGCCCGTCGACGTCATTCTGCTCCAAGGCGTTCTTCTGGAAACGCCCAAGAGCGGCGCCTGACTTCCACCCGACTTCCGACACCCCGCACCATGACGAAATACCCTTCTTTCTCCGGGGGCGAAAAGCGCCTCCCTTGCCCCCGCTTTGCCCTGCGCACCACGAATTCAACGGCCGCGGTACGCCGAACGCTTGCGCTCCTTGCGCCCCTTTCCTCTCTCCTTCTCACGGCCTGCGGGTCGCTTACGGGCCTCGACGCCGGAAGCACTTTCAACTGCGGCAAGGGCGAAGGCGTTCCCTGCACGAGCGTTGAGACGCTTTCCCTCGAACACGCCGCACGGACTCTTCCCTATCAAAAGGAAGAGGAAGCCCGCGCCTCCCAGGCCGCGTTCGAGAACGCACTTGCCGCACCTGTCGAGGCCTCCGCCCCGACGCCCTTCAACGCCGACGCAGCCGCTTCGAAACCCTCCGCTCTTCCCCTTGATCCGATCGCGGCCGTGAAGGCGGCGGAAGCCTCGAGTCCCGGCCGGCAATATTCGGCCGTGCGTCTCGACGGCAAGACCCCGGGGCGCTTTCCCCGCCGCATCCCCGAAGTGATCCTTCGCCTTTGGATCGCGCCCTGGACGGACGACAAGGGGACCTTCCACACGGCCGAAACGCTCTACGTCACCGTGAAGGAAGCCCGCTGGGCCGAAGCGCGCGAGCGCCGTCCGGCGCAGCGTCCCGCCGTGCGGCTCGGCAACGCCTCGAGGACCGAAAAGCCCGCCGACGCTTCGGATGACGACCACGAAACAAACGGAAAGACCGAATCGGGACGGCTCCTTCGCGAAGCCAAGGCCGCCTTTGAAAAGACCCTGGAGGACGTCCGATGACGGCGTCGCAGGAACCCCTCTCTGAAACTCCCGAAACGACGCCGAAGAAAAGCCTCGGATTCTTCGGCGCGGACGCTCTCAAAAAGCTCTTCGGCTTCGGAGGCTACCGCCCGAACCTTCGCACGGCCTCGAATGCCCTCGGGCCCGAGCGCGGCGTCGCCAAGGAAGCCTTGGGCGCGACGCTTTTCGAGCGCTTCGGACCGCTTCTTCCGCACCTGACGGTGGACGACGAGGGCTTCGTCGTCCTCGAAGCCGCCCGCCCGGGCGAATACGAGGGACTCGGCTTCGTCTTGGGTTTTCGCCCGCAGACGGGGATGACCGAAGCCATCCGCAAGGGCCTCGAAGGACTGGTGCTCGCGGCGCTGCCGACCGGCTCCACCGTCGCCGTGACGCTCTTTGCGGACCCCGACGTCGAGGACGCCCTCGCGCTCTTTGAAGAGAGCCGTTTGTCGAAAACGCAGCGGCTCGATCCCGCCGTCCGCGAAGTCCTCGGGACCATGACGAAGGAGCGTGCCACGCTTCTTCGCCGGGCCTCGCGCGAGCAGATCCGCCCGCAGGCGCCGGTCTACTGCCGGCGCTTTCGCGGCTGGATTTCGGTCGTGCTTCCGATCCGCAATCCCCTCACGGAAGAAGCGCGCGACGCCGCCCGTTCGGCGCGCGAAGCGATGCGCGTGGCGCTCGAAGAGTCCTATCTCGCCGACCGCGACCCCGACGCATCGGATTTACTTACGACGCTCGCCGCGCTTTTGAATCCGCAGAAGGTCCGCCGCGGGACCTTCATGAAAAAGCGCTTCGATCCTCTGAATGAATTGCGTCTGCAGACGGTCGCGCCCGACACGGAAATCCGCATCGAAAAGGACGGAATCCTTTTTGCCGACGCGGACGACGCCGAACTTGAGCACGCCGTGCGGGCGGTGGGGTTGTCGGTTGCGGGGATGCCGCCCACCTGGACGCTCGCCGCGACGTCGGCGCTCGCGGGCGACCCGGGGCGCTCGGGCTCGCAGATTCCCTGTCCCTTCTTGACGACCACCTGGTGGCAGGTGACGGACAGCGTCTTGGAGAAAACCAAGATCGAGTCGGAACTCGTCCGTGCGCGGCAGATGAGCCGCACGCCCGTCTCGTCCTTGACGCCCCACTACCACGACCGCGCGAAGGACCTCGCGATCGCCTCGGAAGGCTTCTCGCGGGGGCTTCCCGTCTACCCTTCGCAGACGGAAATCCTGCTTTTCACGCCCGTGCGGCAGACGGCGCTCTGTGTCGAAGCCGCAAGAACGCTCGCGCGCAAAAACGGGATCGAGCTGCGCCCCAACGCCGCACTGCACATACAGTCGCTCTTCGCGTCGCTTCCCTTGACGGCGGGACCGTTGCTTGCGAAGGACGCCCGCGCGCTCGACCGCTTTCCGCGGCGCACGGCCGAGACCATCACGGCTCTGTTGCCCGTCGTCGCCGACTATTCGGGGACCGGACGGCGCGACCACGAAAAGGCGGAGACGCCGCTTCTTGCGCTTCTCTCGCGCCGAGGGCACCTCTTTTACGTCGACCCCTTCGCCTGCCGAGCGGGGAGCTTCTCGGGGACGATCGTCGGAAAACCCGGCTCCGGGAAGTCCGTCGTCATGAACGAGCTTGCCTTGGGCGTTCTCGCCCAGGGCGGGCGCGTCTGGGTGATCGACGTGGGCCGAAGCTACGAAAAGCTCTGCGGGCTTTTGGGCGGCGACTTTCTCACCTTCGACGACGAAAACGTGTGGGATGCAAATCCGCTCCGATATCTCTCGGACGAGTCCGAACGCGTCGAGCGCGTGACGGCGATTCTCGAAGAGTTTTTGGGCGACGGCGAGCGCGACGCGCTCCTCCATCAGTGGCTTCTCCTCACGCTTCCGATCCTCCACCGCGAAGCGCGGGCGCAGGGCCGCACGCCTACGCTCCCCGAGCTCATCGCCGCGATGCGGCGGGTGCGAAAGGCGGACGGCACGCCCGACCAGCGCTTTTTCGACGCCGCGCAGAAGCTCGCCCCCTACGCCGAAGGCGGTCCCTTGGCGAAGTGGACGGACGGCTCGGGGCGCCCCTTCGACTTTTCGAGCGACTTCACGGTCCTTGAAATGGAAGGGCTCTCGGGGCATCCGACGCTTCGAAACGCGATGCTGCTGCAGGTCATGCTCGCGATCGAGGCGGAAATGCAGAAGGACCGGCGTCCTCCGAAGCTCGTCTTGATCGACGAAGCCTGGGACCTGATGAAAAGCGGCCGCTCCGCGGCCTTCATCGAAAAGGGCTTTCGACAGGCGCGAAAACTGAACGGCGCCTTCTTTACGGCCACGCAGTCCGTCGCCGACTACTGGCAGTCCGAAACGGCCCGTGCCGCCTGGACCTGCGCCGACACCCGCATCTATCTCCGACAGGATGCGGAAACGCTCGAGAGTCTCGCCGCAGACGGAAAGTTTCCGCAGGACGCCTGGCTCAAAACGGCGGTCGCATCGCTCACGACCGCGCGCGGCCTCTGGTCGGAAGTCCTCGTGCAGGTGGGCGACCACCCGCCCGCGATCGGGCGGCTCGTTTTGGACGACTTTACGCGCGTCGCCGCGAGTTCCCACGCCCGCGAAGTGATGGGCGTGCGCGACTGGCGCGCTCGCGGCGTCTCGCTCGCCGAAGCCGTGAGGCGGATCGCCCGCAACCAGTACCCCTCGGACGCCCCCGAAACCCGTTGACCGACCGCCGAACCGAAAGAAGGAAAACCTCATGACCACCGAACACCAAGACACCGCCGCCGAAAAGGCGGCGACCGAAGGCGCGCCCAAAGCCTCGCCCAACCCCGCGAAAAAGACCGCCGGGAAACCAGCGAAAAAGGCGGGGAAGAAGACCGCGCGCCGACCTGTCAACGCCCCGGCCACGACGAAGAAGACTCCCGCGCCCGCCGCCCCGCAGACGCCCGAAGTCCCGGGCGAAGCGTCGCGCAGTGTCCCGCACGAAGAGCCGCACAAAACGCCGGTCGAAAAGCGGGCCGTTGCCCCGTCCGAAACGGCGTCCGAACCGTCTTCCGAGAAGACGTCCGATCCGACCGATGCCCCGACCGACTTCTCGGCGCCGCCCGCCGGAGAAACGTCGTCAGATGCGGACGAAGCCGTCCCGTCGTCGCCGGAGCTCTCCATTCCCCCGCTCGACCCCACCGTTCCGCCTCCGGGCGGCGAAAAGCCGATCGCCCTCAATCCCTTCGCCCCGCCCGGCGCGAAGGGGCCGATTGACGGCGAACCCATCGAGGCAAACTTCCAAAGGGCGATCCTGGACTCTTCGAGAGTCATCAACGACAACTATCCGGCCCTCTGCGAGCTGATGAAGAACGACAGGACGCAGTCCCCCGTATACGTCCCGGCCGCTCCGCAGCACCGTCCGTCCGGGGAGGCGAGCGCCGCGACCCCGAAGGCTTCGGCCTCCGAAACCGTCTCGAAGGCGAAACCCGCCAGGAAAGCCGGGAAGGCGAAGAAGACGGCGAAGGCCGCCCCGACCCCGGCGTCCGCGCCTTTGTCTCCGGTCGGGTCGGAAGGACCGTCGGAGAAGAAGACCGGAGGAAAGACCGCCGCGGGTCCCTCCCCCAAGGAGGCTCCCAAGACCGCGTCCAAGGCCGCGCCCCGTCTGCGCTTTCGCGTGGAGGACGCGCCCGTTTCAGAGGAGAAGAAGCCCAAAGCCACGAAGGGCCCGAAGCCGCCGCTCACGAACCTTTTCGCGCTCCCCGAAGGCGACGCCGAAGTCCTGACGGCCGGGGAACCCGTCGTTGCGGAAATTTCGGTCACGGAAACGCCGATGCCCGAAGCGCCTCTCTCGACGGACGTCCCCGGAGACGACGTTCTCCCGACGGAGGACGCCCCGGAAGCCGAACGACTGCTCGGCCGCCGCGCGGCGCTTCCCCGTCAGAGCGAAGCCCGCGACGCCGAAGGCGAAACGCTCTTGTCTCGTCCCCGCGTCGCCGACGTCCCGATGGGGCGCATCGCCCGACGGGGGCTCGAGCACTCGATCGAACGCCGCGCCCGCGAGGAAGGCCGCCCCGTTCCCAAGACCGCGGGCGAAGAACGGGCCGCGCGGATTCTCCGCGCGCCCCACGACGTTCGTCCCGAAGACCCGCACTCGCTCGAATCGATCCGCCGCGCCATGCGCGCGGAGGAAGAAGTCGACGCCGTCCTGAACGAAATTCTCGAGTCGAGCCGCTCGATCGAAGAGGCGAACGCGAAGATGAACAAGCTTTTGGCGGAGCTCACGGCCTGCGACCCCGTTCAAGCCCCCGACGGAACGACCCACTACAAGATCCGCGACCCCGAAGCCTTTCGCCGCTCGATCCTTTTCTCGAAGCTCCTTCTGCTTCCGGACCTGCGCACGGGTCCCACCTGGATGCGAAGCGTCATCCGCGCGCGCCACGAAGCGGGCTGCGCGTTGCGGCTCACCGAAGCCTTCACGCTCGAACTCGACCGCGACGCTTTGCCCGACGATTCGCCCCTTCGTCTCGACGACTCGGGGGCCTTCGTCGAGCGCACGACCGAAACGCCGCCTCCGCCCGACCCCGCGGTGACGCACCTTTTGATGCGGGGCGACACCCGTCGCGCGGACCGTCCCCAAGGAGCGTCGTCCGAAGCGGCGCGGGGAGCTTCGTCCGATGTCTCGAACGCCCCGTCGGACCCGTCGGGCCGCAGTGCGGTGCGCACGGCGCCGCTCGGCGTCGTCCCGCGCGAAGCCCTGATCCGCACGCCCTGGGATGCGGGCGTGCAGCTCCTCAAGGTCTCGGTCTTTCTCGGCGTCGCCTTCGTGGGCGGACTCTTGGGCGGGCGCACGGCGCTTTCCGACCCCGGACTCCTGCACACGGACCGTCTCGCCTTCGTGGATCTGACGAGCGTCGCCAAAAGCGGCTTTCCCGACGCGGAAGGCTTTCCCGAAGCCTTTCGGGCGGTCCTCAACAAAATTTCCGAAGAGCGAGGTCTCGTCCTCGTCGCGAAGAACTTCCTTTTGACGGGACCCGCCCCCGAGACGCGGGACCGCGACCTGACGGTCGAAGTGATCACGGGCTTGATCGACCGGCTCGGCATGCCGGGCGAGCGCGGCATGCGCGTTCCCACCTGGGATCTGCCCAAAGAAGTGGAGCGCGTCCTCATGCCCTCCTCGACCGAGGCCGCGAACGAGCGCGTCGGGAAGTCGGGAGCCTTTGACGACCCCGTCGCCCGCGGACGCGGGACGGACGCGCTCGGCGTTCCCTACCTGAAGCCCCTCCCCGAGGACGCCTCGAGAACGCTCTTTGCGACCGAACACGCGGCCCGCGCGTCGCGCCTTTCGGCCTTGGAAGCCGAAAAGTCCGCGCGGGAGGCGACCCGCGCCGCCGAAGACCTCCGACGCGAAATCGAGCGGCGAAAGGCCGACCGGACCTTCCGGGACACGGCCCAGGAGCGCCTCGAAGCGCCCTGATGCGGCCGGCAACGCAAACCGCAGCGAACCCTTCCGAAACCCATTTGCACCCACATGACGATGCCCAATCACTACCCCGAAACGCCCGGCGCGGACGACTCCGCCCAGGCGACCCGCGCGCCCGACGCCGAAAATTCCGAAAAACCCGTGGTGCGCCGCGCGCCGCCCTCGCGCGAAAAGAGTTCCGTTCCGATCATCGAGCGAAAGGGCCAGTCCTTCGAGGCGGCCCGCGTCTTTCGCGAGCGCTCCCGCGCGAGCTTCGGCACCGACAATCTCGCCGACTGGGAGCTCTTTCTCGCCCGCGCCGAAGCGCACGTGCCGCTCTCTCAGGTGGAGCTCGCCGCCTACGCGCAGATGAAGCTCGCGCTCGCCGACTATGCGCTCAAGGTCCTCTCGGGGCGCGTGAAGCCGGGCGAGAAGAAGGACCTCCCCAAGCCCGAAGAGCTCTACCGCGCCGCTTCGGCCGAGAGCCTCGACGCCGTGCGCCGCCGCATTCTCGAGGGGATCCGCTTTCACCGCAAACGCGCGCAAAAGCGCGCGAAGAAACTCCCCGAGGGTGACGCCGCGCGCGAAGACCTCGAGAGGATGCTGGACTCCCCCGCCGCAAACGAGCTCCTCCACACGGGATCGATCCCCTGGGACGCCGCCGAAGACGGCCACTTTCTCGGGCGCAGCACCGCCTGGCGCCTCGGGATCGTGCGCTGGGCGCGGCAGATCGCGCCCGAACGAGCGGAGCGCATTTCGGATGCGCTCTGCCGAAGCGAAGTCCACCATGCAGGGACGCTCGACGGACGGCTCTGCTGGGAGGACGGGCGCCCCATGCTCTTCATCTCCGAGTGGACCCTTCTTTCCGTCAAGCTCGTGCACGAAGCGTGGCTCCACGATCCGAGAATCGTCGTCGTGAACACGGGAAAGCCCTTGGGAAAGAACCCCTTCGCCCCCTTCCGGCTCGCCTTTTTGGACGACCTCCACGGCCACGTCTCGGCTCTCTTCGGCGTGACGCACACGCCCGTTCTCGTGGAGCCGCGCTTTGCGAGCGTCACCTACACGGCGGCGACGGGCTGGCTGGATTTGACGAAGGCCGACGCCCTTCGCGTCCCGTCCTTTTACCGCACCCTCGCCGAAGCGGCCTTTCTCGCCGAAGTTTCCAAAGACCTCGAGAAAACCTCGATCACGGAGCTCTCGCGCTCCTCGATCCTGCGTCTCGCGAACGCCCGCACGACCTTCGAGGCGATCATCAGGGTCGCGATGACGGAGCCCCGTCCCGCGCCCGATCCGGTCCTCAAAGACCTGCTTCGGGAAAACCGCGAGGCCTTGATCGTGATCCGCGAAAAGGTGCTCGCCTATCTCGCGACGGCCGAAACGCGGGCCCGCCACGCCAAGGCCCGATCGGTGCGGTTGCGGGCGGCGGCCTACGCCGAAGCCCGGGGAGAGGAGCCGTGAGAATGCCGCGGTTTGCCCAAGGATCCCCGAGCCGGCGCGTCTTCGCAGGGTCCGCGAAGAAGACCGCCGCGGTTTTCGCGTCCCTTCTGCTCCTGACGGGGACGGCCGCGGCCGAGCCCCACTGTCCCGGGCGCTTTCCCAATCCCGTGACCGACGTCTGCTGGTCCTGCGTCTTTCCGATCGTGGTCGGAACGAACGTCCCCCTCGGGAAGGTGCCCGACGACAGCTACACGCCCGACACGGACGCCTCGGCCCTCTGCGTCTGCGGCGAGAACGTGAACGTGGAAGGAGGCGTGAATTTGTCCTTCTGGGAGCCCCTTCGCACGGCCGAAGTCGTGCGGCACGCCTGGTGCTCGCCCACGCTCGGTGGCGTGACGCTCGCCGACAACCAAGGGATCACGCGCAGTCCCGACCACGGCCGCGGTCAAAACGGCCGAAACACGCGCTTCGCAAACGTCCACTGGTTCGTCAGCCCCTGGTTGTTCGTTCTCGAAGCGGTCTCCGACATTTCCTGCCTCGAGCAGGCGCCCTGGGACCTCGCCTACCTCTCGGAACTCGATCCCCTCTGGGACGACACCCTCGCGGGCTTTTTGCTCGCTCCCGACGCCGCGCTCTTTGCGAATCCCGCGGCGCAGGCCGCCTGCGTCGCGGACTGTCTCGCGGCGAACGTGAAAAAGCCCGTCGAAACGCTTTACTGGTGCTCGGGCTGCCGCGGGGGCGTCTTTCCGCTTTCGGGCTGGTCCGCGTCGGCCTCCACCTGGGCCGCCGAGTGGGAGCTTCTCGCCCACCGCTTCGCCTTGAAGCTCTCGCGAGAAGGCGTGCTCTGGTCCGCCCACGGGAAGAAGGGTCAGTGCGGCCCCTACTGGCGGCCGATTCTCCAGAAGGAGCACTGGAAGACCCAGTTGATGTATCCCTCGCGCGCGACCGACAAGACGGTCTTCGGGACCTGCTGTCAGCCGCTCGGGCGCTCGACCCTCTTTTGGGACCGCTTCAAGACCTATGCGCCGGGCGGCGAAGACGGCGCGCTCCTTCTCTTCCGGCACCGCGACTGCTGCGTACGAAAGTCCTTGACGAGCTTCGTGATTCCGGGAAAGCCCGGCGGCTGAGGCCGACGGATTCCGACCCGATTTCTTTTCCAACCCTCTTTTGACGCCAAACCCTTGCAATTTTGACGCCATGACAACCGACAACCGCTCCTTTTCCGACGACACGTCCTTTCCCGCCGTTTCGACCGCCGCGCTTCTCTTTGTCGCCGCGACCGAACTCGCGGCGGGGACGCTCACGATCGAGCCCGCCCCCTGCCCCGCCTGCTCCGCAAGCGTCTCCGCTTCTTCCGAAGGACTCGGACGCGTGACGATGCACGGGGCTTCGGGCCCCGTCTACGAAGCCGCGGAAGAGGACATGCTCGAAGCCCTCGAAGAAAAGGCGAAGGAGAGCCTGCGCTCGGGCGAATGGGGCCGCGAAATGGCGAAGATCCGCGAGCGCGCAATGCTCGCCGCCGACCGCCCCGAAGGGCTGCCCCTGCCGCGAAGCACCCGACGCACGAAAACGGTCGAGCCCCTTCCCGACCGCCTCCCCGAAGGGCACCCCCTGAAGGCCGCGCTCGCGGACTTCGAGCGGCGCTACCTCCTCGTCGACGCGACCGACCCGCGGTCCCTCCGTTGGGCAAAGGAAACGCTCGCCGGGACCGATCCCCAAAGACTGCGGACGCTTCGCGTCGTGCTTACGAACGGCTCGGTGCGCGAAGCGGGTCAAAGCTTGGGCACCCGCGTCTGGTTCGACGCCCGCGGAGCCCTTTCGCGCCGCTTCGGGCTCACCGCCCAACCCGCGCTCGTGACGCTTTCCGAGAAGGCCATCACGGTGGAGACGCCCGACCTTTCGGGCGTGAATGAAGAAAGCTTTTCCGAACGCCGACCGGACTTGGGCTCCGCCGCCGTTTCCGATCCCCGTCCCGAAGTGCGTCCCGAAAACGCCCGCCGTTCTTCGGCGCGCCGCTACGGGGACGTCGGAGCCGAAGGAAGCTTCGAAGGAGCGGGCGAATGACGCGTCTGCGTATGCTGCGTTTTGCCGCGGTCCCGGCACTCCTCGCTCTCGGGGCGGCCGGGGCGGCTCAAGCGGTCCAAACAGCTCGAACGGCCGACATGCCCGCGTCCATCGAAGGGACGACGTTCACCGAAGCGCCGCTTGCCGCGCCGCCGAGTCGGCCCCTCCCGGCGCTCTCCGCCGGAGAACGACCGCAGGATCCGCAGGCAAGCGTGCGGCCTCTTGGCGTTGAAGCGCCGGGAGATGCGTCCCTTTCCGGGAACGATGCCCCCGTCGGGACGTCTTCCGAAGGCGGACGGGCGCCGCAAAACGCCGAGCCCGCGCTTCGCCTCGTCTACCTCGGCACGCTCGGGCTTCCCGAAATCTCGCTCGAACGCATTGCGGCGGATCTCGCAAAGCTCGGCCTCCCCTACACGATCCGGGGCCTTCCCTGGAAGACCGTCCCCGTGGACGTCGAACGAACGGACGTCGCCAGGCGAGAGACGACTTTGGAAGCCCTCACCGAACCCTTCAACCGCGAGAAGACGCCCGTCTACGTCGATCCGCGTCCCTTCCGGGCCTTGGAAGCTTCGCTCAAGAAGGACGGTTTTTCGGGGGCGCTCCCCCTGCCTCTGTGGCTCGTAACGCTCGAAGGCGACGTCCCCGAAACCGAAATTCTGCCCGGCGACCGGCCGCCCCTTTGTGCGCTCGGCGAACTTCTCACCCGAACCGAGTCTGCGCGTCTTCGGGAACGGCTTCGCGCCGAAGTGCGCTCGCGCCTCGCCGCCGCGACTCCGGACGACGCCGACGCGGCTTGGGACGAGCTTCTCGTCTGCGCGGACTTTTCACCCGACGTCCGGCCCGAAGGACGCGACCGCACAGTCGCCGCCCGACCGGACTGAGACCGTCCCGAACCCCGAAACCGAACCCAAATCAAAGACAACGCATCCCGCACGGACATGACGAAACACTCTTGCGCCAAGATCCTCGCCGAGACACAGGCCCTTTTCCCGGACGCCCGGCAACGGGCCGACTCCCTTGGGCCCGTCCCGAACCCCGGCCGAAAGACCGCAAAAACCATGAGCACCCGACTCGGCGGCCCCGTCGACGTTCTCCTCGCCCTCACGACGGCGGGCTCCGTGTTGGCGGGGTCGGCCCTCCTCGCGATTCTGCTTGCGCCGGGCGCGGCCGAGGCCGCGATGAACGCCGAAGAGGCGGCGGCGCTCGCCTGGGAGACGCCTTCGCCCGACATCGGAAGCATCTCGGAGGACGCTTCGCAGAACCGCGACGAAGTCTGGGCGTCCTTCGAGCCCGTCACCGCGGAGGGGTTCGAGAAGGAAAAGGCGCCCTACCGGGACGGCTACGGCGCGCTCTTCGGGCCCGCCTCGAGCGAAGTCGTGCGCTGCCGCGACAAAGACGACACCACCTGCCGCGCGATCCAGGTGCTCGACCGAGGCTTTCCCGAGCGCCCGTCAATTCCGGAAGAGGATCTCGCCGGCCGCGACGAAATCGTGGAGGATTCGGGCGGAGCGTCGGGGCCTTCGGGCGACGGCTGCCGCCCGAACGTCGTGACGACCCCGGAGCGCGTCGAAACGGAAGTCTGCTCGGCCGGAGGCTTTTACTCCGACCTCGTCTGCCGCAAGGGCTGGGAGGAAGGCCCCGCAATGACCCTCACGCGCTGGCGCTGTCGGGATTCCGAGTCCTCCGACTCGTCCTTCACCTGCCGCGTGACGGTCTCCTTTACGACGACCCCGGTGTGGACGTCGAGCTGTTCCTTCGGGGAGGAGGCGGCGGTTCCCGCGAAGAGTTTCAAGAGAATCACGCAAGCGACCGCCCGCGCGACCTTTCCCGCGCTCTGCACGGCCCCGCAGTACACCGTCTCCGAAACCGTCTGCGAAGACGTGCTCACGGTCGAAAAGGAGACGAGCGCCTGTACGCCCGGAAGCGTCTCGACCGCCACCAATTCCGGGGGCGCCGACCTCGCGGGCGACCCCTGCCCGGGCGGCGTCACGCTCAAGTCGGAGAAGACCTGCGTCGAGAACGAGACGCCCCGCAAGACCACGGTGAAGCTCACGCTCGACGGCTTTCCCTCCGTCACGCTTCGGTTGGGCGGCTACCGCGACGTCACCCAATCCGGGTCGGGCTGCACCTGCCGCTACAAGGTCGAGAAAGTCACCTGCGACGGCGGGACCTGTTTTCTCGACGCGAAAGCCACGGTCTATCACAAGAGCGGCGGCACCAACCGCGAAACGGGCACGGTGACGATCCGGCACGTCTATCAGACGGCGACCACGACCTGGAAGGAGACCTGGACCTCGACCTGTCCGGGCTCGAAGGCCCGAGGCGCCCGAGTCGGGTCCGAAGACGGGACTTCGGCCGCCGTCCGGCCCCTCCTGAAGACCGCCGAAGAGTTGGAGGCGCTCTGATGTCCTCCCGCCTTTTCCTGAATCGTGTGTCCGCGCGAAAGGGCCTCGCCGCGGCGATCCTCGCGGGCCTCTCCGCCCTCGCTTTCGCGGCCGAGCCCGTCTGCGTCGAGTCCGAAGCCGTCTGCGTCGACACGGCCGACCGCGTGATCGACGGCGTCACCGTCTCGAAGCCCTGCTGGCGCTATGAAAAGCGCATCCGCTGCTTTGCCCCGCACGCCGACGCCCTCGCCTGCACGGGCGCGAACCTTCCTTCTTCCTGCACGGCGGGCGAAGCGCGTTGTTCGAAGGAGGACGAAACCATGGGGTGTCTTGAAACCGAGACGCCGCTCACCTGCACCGCGCCCGTGGGAAGCGAAACCGCGACCGTGGCCGACCCGACGGCCCCCGGAACGGCTGCGTCCGACGGTACGACCCGCATCGGGCAACACCGCGGGATCGCCGCCCTCGATCCGGTCGTGGAAATTTCGTATTCCGAGTCGATCGAAGGGGACGCCACGCTCGGTGAAGGTTGCCGGATCGAGTCCGAGCGGTGTCTCGATTCGACGCCGCGCGAAATCACGGTTAAAAACTGGCCGGGGCACACGGCAACCGCTTCTCCCGCTTGTTGGGAAACCGAAGTGACCGTGAGCTGCCCCACGGCCGACGGGGCGGAGAGCTGTCAAAAATTGGTCGAGGCGGGCTGCACGCAGACGGGCGAAACCGTCTGCGCCGAAGAGCAAAACGGCACGTGCGTGCGATGGCGGCAGACCTACCGTTGCGGAAACCCCGTGACCGGGGACGGGATCGTGACCGACGGTCCCGTCG
>ERZ772805.1139-NODE-1139-length-23856-cov-3.542666_pt1 | contig 23856 bp, 20 predicted proteins | sample MGYA00511344_ERZ772805 | MGnify/ENA primary metagenome ERZ772805 (study PRJEB29015, sample SAMEA2737730) | human gut metagenome | biome: human gut; feature: human-associated habitat; material: faeces | place: China | collected 2012 ...
TGAATTCCTTGTTCCGATAGAATAGTGCTCCCGGCACGATGGTGGCGGAGGCAAAGAATAGATTAACGGACAGCAGTTGACACAGTGTCCGCAGGATTTCGCTTTCGTAATAGTCGGCAATCATCCATGAAGCTGCAAAAAACAAGATGCTGATTCCGATGCCGGTCCATACGGTAAACGAGAAAATAGTTGATAGTTCATCTTTTGTCAGTGATTTGTGCTGTATGATAGCGGGAGATATTCCCATATCGGTGAGGAGGCTGAAAAAAGCGATGATTACGGTGGCAACGGCTACGATTCCGAAGTCGTCCGGAGATAGGAGGCGGGCCAGTATTCCTGCTATTACAAGAGAAATGACAATGCCGCTGTATTTGGCCAGTGCGGTATAGAACACTCCTGAAAAGAGTTGATTTTTAATGTTGCTAGCCATTGTCGACCGTTTTTTTATGGTTTATAAATAGGAATTTGAAAAGTAATGCCCCTATCGTTTTTGTCGATACATACTTTTTATATTTTTGCAGGCACAACCGTGCGAGTTTGATCCGCTCCGGTAATTTTAGTGAATGTGCTTGCCACATGGCAGCGTCAAGCATTTGAGATAAATATAAATCAATAATTTCTTTATTTTTATCTTCGGTAGTCTGTCTTCTAAAGCTAAGAATCTCTTCTGTGACGACAAGATATCCTTTTATGTTCCGCATTGCGAATTTACTCGTCATTGTAGAATCTTTTCTCATACGACGATGAAAAAAAGTTCGTTTAATGCAAGCTGCTTTCGTGCTTTGTAGATAAAGCAAGGTAGTAAACAGTTGGTCTTCGTGTACGATTTCGGGATAAAATGATAGATTATGTTTTTCTATCACGTTTCTATGAATAAAGTGCAGGCAAACGGAAGGAGTATATTCTTTATTCTGTAATTGAATTTCAAGTGCTTCCTGGCCGGTATAGATTTTGTCTTCTAATTTCTCTGTATGTTTGTAATTCAGTGTTGGAGCATTTTCAACGTTGTTTTCAAAGAAAACTAAAGCATCAAAAAATACAAAATCAAGTTTTTCTTCTTTGCATTTATGATAACACAATTCCAAAGCATCTTCTTCCAGCAGATCGTCGCTATCCATAAAATAGATATATTCTCCGTGTGCGTGTGAGATCCCTCTGTTACGCGCAATTGATTGTCCCTGATTCGCTTGTGTATATATTTGTATACGTTTGTCAGTGTCACCCAGTTTTTCTACTATACTTAAACTTTTGTCTGTTGATCCGTCATCTACAACTATTATTTCCAGTTCTTTCAAGCTTTGATACATCACGCTTTCTACTGCTTGACGAACATATTTTTCAGTGTTATAGACAGGAATGACGACACTGACTTTTATTTCATTATATTTCATGCATTTCGTATTCTGATAAATTATTGATACTGGCAGCAGCATTACAATCTGCTGTTCAAATCTCTATATACTTCGGCATATTGTTTGCCCACTTTATCTATACTCATGTTTTCTAGTGCATAGGTATAGTTCATTTCTCCTTTTCCCCAAGTAGATAACTGCCAGGCCATTTTCAGTGCCCGTATGATATCGGCTTTATGATTCGGATTGAAAGTCGGATTGCCTGTGTTTTTTAATAGTTCGCCTATATTGCCGGTATTTGGTCCTACGACTATCTTGTGGAAAAGAAAAGCAAGAGGAATATTTACGGAGTTTAGTGCATTTCTTTCTTGGATGAATATCACGTCAGAGGCAGACATATAATAAGGGAGGTCGCACTCGTCTATCGGTTCGTCGTTGGCTCCCGCTTGTAGTCTGAACATACGGTTTAACAACGGCATGAGGACATAGTAGCCAATTCGGGAAGCCCATCGTTTGAGGATATTTCTGCCATAGTTATTGCGCCTTGAAAAGGGGCATAAGCGAGGGGCTATCAGTAGTTTCCGTTCTTTGTCCCAGTCGCGGAACGCTCCGAGCAGCATACGTCTTTCTTCCCGGTTGCGGAATTTCCCGAAGGCGGTGACGACGAATGCTTCTTGTGGCAGGTTCAGATATTGGCGCGCGCGCTCTATGCTGATATCTTCTTTGTAGGTGTATTGGTAGATGTGGTACGGGATGATGACGTTCCTGCTGTCGGGATATTTTTGTATGAATTCTGTCTGGCTGTAATGTCCCATGTGCACTACGGTGTCACTCTCCGATTCGATTATGTCGTAGACCCGGCTGATGATATCATTTGCATAGTGGGGGTGAATGTTGTGCCGTGTGTATATGAAATGAGTTCCTCGCGAGCGGAAAAAATCAATGCGTTCTTTCAGGCGGCGGATGACGTCGGGGTCTTTGCATGCCCATCCCACCAGTTCTTCCGGCCATTGGAAATGGATGATGTCATAAGTCGTATCCGATTCCCAGAATTCTTTTTGGGAGTATCTTACATTGATTCCAGCCATTCTGATAGCATCGCATAAGATAGGAACAAATAGATTGTCGGTTTCTCCGTTTTCTCTGAAAACGATCAGTGCTTTTATTGATGGGCTGTCTGTTTCGCTATCACTCATTTTTTAAGTTTTAAAGACCTTTATTACATTGCAAATGTAATAAAACTTATGATAAGTTTCTCCTTTTCTGTGTTTTAATTGCAGTTTAAGTTGCTATTTGAGGAAATCTGAAACAGGTCTAATGTTTTTATAAGCCGTTTTTCTTCTTGGGTATAAGGAATGTGGTGACTTTCAATATATTGCTTGAGGAAGAGACAAGCATGTATGAAAATGTCTGCTTTCATATAGCTGGTGAAATTTATGTAACGGTAGTAGGAGGCTTCACTGATGTCGATATGCACGCAGAGGTCTACTGTGGCTAGCCGTGACGTTTTCAAGAGCTTTTTTATCAGCATTACTCTGTTCTGGTAATGCTCGTTCACTATTTTATTTTCTTCTATTTCTTCCAACGTTTGGTTGCGTTTTGTGTCCATATTGTTTGGGATTATTAATAATTTTTGGCAAAGGTCGGATAAAAAATATATAATCCCTCTCTCATTTTTGCGATAGCTGGAATAAAATACATTTTGCACCTTTGCGCCCCGGAAGTATTAAATGTGGAATAATAAATGATAAATGAAAATGAAGAAAGATCAGTATTTTAATTTGGAGGTAAATTTGTTGAATGACGACAATATTGCCTGTATGATGTCAGAGATGAATGCCGCGGAAGCACTCGGAATTTACGTGATGTTGCTGTTGCATCTGCGCACTAAAGATGCTTATGAGGCGTCGTGCAAACCGGTTTTACTGAAGGCCATGGCCCGGCGGTATGATGTGGATGAAGTTGCGGTGGAGCGGGTACTTCGCGAATTCGATCTCTTCGAACTGGATGAGGAACGACAGATGTTTCGTTCTTCTTACTTGGATAGGGTGATGAAAAGCTTGGAAGAGAAGCGGAAAATGGACATCGAAAACGGTAAAAAAGGAGGGCGTCCGAAAAAGGTGGCAAAAAGTGCTGAAACGCCCGTCAGTAAAGGGAGAAAACCCACTGAAAACCAGAAGAGGAGAGAAGAGGAAAGTAAAGAAGAGGAGAGTAAAGGAAGTGTTTCTGTTGTAAACAATAATAGGAGTAATATAGAAACACCGTCTCTTGTGAGCCGTTTGGCGGATGAAGGCAATCATGGCCCGTTACAACCCGTGTTGCCTTGGGAAAAGTTGGTGGACCAACTTTCTACTTTCCAGTCATATATGGAATTGGCCGGGCAGCATTCCGGTTTGGGAAAGCTTTTTGTAGACCATCAAAAACTTATTTTGGAAATCTTCAAAAAACATATCCGCCTTTATGACAAAGGAGCGGGACTGCTTTTCCCGGAGGACGTGAAACGGTATTTTTCAAATTATATCGCGGCCGGTTCCGTTACTTGTCGCACGTTGAGGGAAACCTTGCTGAAAGAGCTTGAGAATACGGTCGACAAGGATGTAAACCGCTTTGAAAGCGTCGTCGACGGGCGGCGAACGTATCTGGGACATCTTATTCCGGTTGATGCGCCGCCACGTCCCGATGCATCAGCTGTGTGGGATGATGTGAAGAAAAGATGGGCGCATTAATCCGGCAGATGACTGGCTTCGTCCGGTAGGTTGCCGATGTTCGTCTGGTAGGTTGTTGATGTTCGTCTGGCAGGTAACGGAAGCTCGTCCGGCAGGTGGCAGACACTCGTCCGGCAGGTAAGTCCTCTGCGTGTGAATGATTATTTTAAACTATTTTTTAATTAGAAAAAAGGAAAAAAATATGAGAAATTTTGCCAACTATGATGTCGACATCCACGGTAAATCGAGTGGAGTCCTCAAGACGATTTGTAAAAAATGTCTTCCTACCCGCAAGAATAAGCGCGACCGTTCGCTACGTGTCAACGTCGACACGGGCCACTGTCACTGTTATCATTGTGGCGCTGATTTTTATGTTCCCGATGATGTGGAAGAGCGCAAGAATGCCGAACGTGTGGCAGCCCGCAAGCGTCGTGCAGCAGCCATTCCGCAGCATTTTCAGCGTCCAGTGTTTGATGCCTCGAAAACCACGCTTTCCGAAGACACGGAGCGTTGGCTGGTGGAGACGCGTTGCATCCCGCAGTCCGTCATAGCCGCCCTACGCATCACCGAACAGGAAGAATTTATGCCGCAATCCGGCAAAAAGGAACGTTGCATCTGCTTCAACTATTTTGAAGGGGAACAACTGATAAACACCAAATTTCGCGCTCTCCCGAAACTTTTCAAAATGGTGCAGGGTGCCGAACTGATTCCCTACAACATCGACTCCATCCTGGGGCAAACCTCCTGCATCATCCACGAGGGGGAACTGGATGCTGCTTCTTCCATCGCCGCCGGATTCAAAAGCGCCATCTCCGTGCCGGCCGGAGCCAATTCGAACCTCTCCTGGCTCGACCGTTTTATGGAGACGCACTTCGAGGACCTGGAAGAAATCATCATTGCCGTTGATGCTGATTCTGCCGGAATCCGGTTGCGCAATGAACTCATCAACCGGCTGGGAGCTGAACGCTGCCGGGTGGTGACTTACGGTCCGGAGTGTAAAGATGCCAACGAGCATCTCTGCAAATATGGTATCGCCAGTCTCCGTATCGCCATCGAACAGGCAGCAGAAGTTCCGCTCGAAGGTATCTTCACCGCTGCCGACTTGCATGACGATCTGCGGGCTCTTTTCGACAACGGCTTCGGTCCCGGAGCGGAAACGGGATGGGAGGAGATGGATAAGATCTGCACGTATGAACGTGGGCGAAGTGTCTACGTCACCGGAGTTCCCGGTGCAGGAAAATCCGAGTGGGTGGACGAATTGGTGTTGCGTCTCTGCCTGCGGCATCAATGGAAAATCGGGTTCTTTAGCCCGGAAAATACCCCCATCGTCTATCATCTCCGCAAACTGATTGAGAAACTCACCGGACACCGTTTTCAAAACGGCTGTGGCATGACGGAGGGACTCCTTGCGAACTCGGAAGATTTTCTGACTGAAAACGTCTCTCATATCTCTCTGAAAGGTAATGTTTCTCCGGATCGTGTACTGGCTAAGGCTCATGAACTCGTTGTCCGCCGTGGCTGCCGCATCATTGTCTTCGACCCGCTCAACCGTTTCGACCATAACCCGCAGCCTGGACAGACGGAAACGCAATATATTTCGAACCTGTTGAATAAATTTACAGAATTTGCCGTGCAACATAATTGCCTGCTCGTGGTCGTAGTCCATCCTCGTAAAATGAACCGTAATCCTGTCACGGGCATTACCCCTCGTGTGGAAATGTACGACATCAACGGCTCTGCCGATTTCTATAACAAAGCGGATTACGGTATCATTGTGGAACGTGACAAGGAGGTTGGTGCCACACGCGTATACGTGGACAAGGTGAAATTCAAGCATCTTGGTGTCGGTGGAATGGCATCCTTTGTCTACGATCCCGTAAGCGGACGATACCTGCCCTGTGAAGAATCTCACGACCCTTCTCTCTCCGCTGACCAGCGTGTCCGAAATACAATGTTCGACAACTCCTGCTGGCTACCTGAAAAAGAGCTGTTTTAAAGTATTAGATGTTAAGTATTATGATGTTATCCATTGTTGCGATGCGTTTACCATACTTGATACCTAATACTTAATACTTCAATTAGGGTTCTTGGAGTACTTCGACGATGAGCCTTACTTGTGCGGGAGTGTAGTATCTGCTGCGTGGATTCATGCCGGTGGCCAGGAGCCGTTCTTTTAGTCCGGGTGCAGCTTCAATCCATTCGTTGAATCGGTCTACTGCGCTTTGTTGCAGGATATTGGGGAGGTACAACAAGGCGAGCTCGCCTTTCCCATAGGTGCGGTATTGGAATGTTTTTTCTTCTTCTTGTTCGGGGAGAATCTTGTTTTTTGTTTTCATTTATAGTTGTGCCTTTAGATTGTTATATTTGAAGTAAAGTTACTCATTTTTAGTGGAATAGGCAAATTTTGAGAGCGGATGTTCGGGCGTATTCATAAAAGAATTGATACTAATAGAATACCGATTCTTGAAATTTATCGTATCTTTGTTTACGTTTCACGTTAAAAGCATAGAAAAAGGATGGAAGGAATATTCAGGCGTTATCCGATAGGGATACAGAGTTTCGAGAGACTACGCAATGATAATTGTGTGTATATTGATAAGACAGAGTTGATTTATCGTTTGGTAAATACACATACGACTTATTTTCTTAGCCGTCCCCGACGCTTTGGAAAGAGTCTGTTAGTTTCCACTCTTGAAGCCTATTTCTCTGGTAAAAAAGACCTGTTCAAGGGTCTGATGATGGAACAGTTGGAGAAAGACTGGACGGTTTATCCCGTGTTGCATATTGATTTCAGTATCAGTAAGTATATGAATGCGGGGATGCTGCGCTCCGCTATCAACAATCGCTTGGTGGAATGGGAACGAATTTACGGATGTGACACGAGCGAAGACACTTTCAGTCTCCGTCTGAAAGGTATTATCAAACGTGCTTACGAGCAGAGCGGACGTCAGGTTGTGTTACTTGTAGACGAATATGATTCTCCTATGTTGGATAGCAACAACAATGAGGAGTTGCAAGCTGAAATACGTGGCATCATGCGCGACTTTTTCAGTCCGTTGAAAGCGCAGGGAGAATATCTTCGTTTTCTTTTTCTGGTCGGTATCAGTAAATTTAGTCAGATGAGCATCTTTAGTGAATTGAACAATCTTCAGAACATAAGTATGCAAGATGCTTATAGTGCCATTTGCGGTATAACGGAAAATGAATTGCGTACACAGTTGGAAGAAGATATAAGAAGGATGGCCGAGGCGAACGGTGAAACGTATGATGAAGCTTGTATACATTTGAAACAACAATATGATGGGTATCATTTCAGTGAAAATAGTGAAGACATTTACAATCCGTTTAGTTTGTTTAATGCATTTGCTCAAAAGAAATATGCCAATTTCTGGTTCTCTACCGGCACTCCCACTTTCCTGATAGACATCTTGCAGCAAAGCGATTTCGATATTCGTCAACTGGATGGCGTTTCGGCTACTGCCGAGCAGTTTGATGCACCTACCAATGTCATTACAGACCCGCTTCCGGTACTTTACCAAAGCGGTTATCTCACTATTAAAGAATATGATCGGGATTTTCAGATCTATACGTTGGCTTATCCTAACAAAGAAGTTCGGAAAGGCTTTATCGAATCATTAATGCCGGCTTATGTGCATTTGCCTGCTCGCGAGAATACATTTTATGTAGTATCGTTTATCAAAGACTTACGGGTCGGCAATCTGGATCAATGTATGGAGCGGATCAAATCATTTTTCGCCTCTATCCCCAATGATATGAATAATAAGGAGGAGAAACACTATCAGACCATCTTCTACCTCCTGTTCCGGTTGATGGGGCAATATGTGGATGCAGAAGTGAAGAGCGCTGTTGGCAGGGCCGATGTTGTGATAAAGATGCAGGACGCTATCTACGTATTCGAATTCAAAGTAGACGGTACTCCTGAAGAAGCGTTGGCACAGATCAATAGTAAGCAGTATGCGATTCCTTATCAGGCAGATCATCGGAAAGTTATCAAAGTGGGAGTTAATTTCGACAGTAGTACGCGAACTATTGGAGAATGGATCATTGAAAACTAGGGAATAATCTTACATATTCCTACATATTTCCACATATTTCGGTATAATTCGGTGTAATCCGTTTTAATCCGGCATAATCCGGTGTAGTCCGGTGCAATCCGGTAAGTCGTCAATGTATTGTCGTATCTTTGTTTCATCAACAGAAAGGGAGAATGTACTTCTTTTCGTAGAAACAATTTTTAAATATGGCAACAGTTACAGTTGTGCGCTACAAGCGCAGAAAACGGCTCGGTGATGATAAATCACCGATGATGTATCTTCTCAAGCCTAAGGCTGGAGAGTCGAAAATCTATTCAATTGATTCACTGGCACAGGAAATCGAGTCTATCGGGTCGCTTTCGGTGGAAGACGTGTCGCATGTGATGAAATCCTTTGTCCGTGCGATGAAAAAAGTGCTTGTGGCAGGGAATAAGGTGAAAGTGGATGGACTGGGTATTTTTTATACCACGCTGACCTGTCCGGGTGTGGAACAGGAAAAGGATTGTACGGTGAAAAATATCACTCGCATCAATCTCCGTTTCAAAGTCGACAACTCATTGCGTCTTGCCAATGACAGCACGGCAACTACTCGTGGCGGGGATAATAACATGATGTTCGAATTGTATACGGAGAAGAAGTCCGCTGCCGGAGGAAACGGCGGTGACGGCTCCGATGATGATGGTAAAGGCGATGGGGGAGAACCCGGTGGTGGTAGCGGTGGAGGAGAAGCTCCGGATCCGGCAGCATAAACCGCTTTGATTGACTCTGTTCTCAATTTATTAATTTATCATCTCAATCTATTAAAATGTTAGATAAAATTATCGAAATCATCATGACGATTCTGCCTTTTCTGGGCAGTAGCCGCAAGAAGCGCCAGATGATGGCGCAAGAAGTGAAAGAGTTCAGTGAACTAGTGAAAGACCAGTATACTTTTCTGATGCAGCAGTTGGAAAAAGTGTTGAAGGATTATTTCGACCTTAGCTCGAAAGTGAAAGAGATGCATACGGAGATATTCTCATTAAGAGATCAGCTGGCACAGGCTGCTGCCTTACAATGTATTAATAAGGAATGTGCACAACGTAGTGCAGCAGAGGCATGATAATGATTCAATTAATGCAAATTATGGAACCTGTGCAATTTACAGAACCTATTCAATCTATTTAATCCATTCATGAGAACTATAAACCTGATAGTAATCCATTGCTCCACTACGCGCGAAGACAAGAGTTTCACAGAATATGACCTGGACGTCTGTCATCGCAGACGAGGATTCAACGGAACGGGTTATCATTTCTATATCCGCAAGAACGGGGATATAAAATCTACCCGTCCGATAGAACGAATTGGTGCGCACAGCCGCGGTTTCAACAAAGAAAGTATAGGTATCTGCTATGAGGGCGGACTCGATTGCAAAGGACAACCGAAAGATACCCGTACCGAATGGCAGAAACATTCGCTCCGGGTATTGATTCTCGCTTTATTGAAAGATTATCCGAATTGCCGGATCTGCGGACATCGGGATCTAAGTCCCGACCTGAACGGAAACGGGGAAAATAGAACCGGAAGAATGGATCAAGGCCTGTCCCTGTTTTAATGCTGAAACGGATTGGGATAAAGTCTAAAAAAAAAATAGCTTTATTATAATTTAGGCACGGATAACACGGATTTCACGGTTGCTTTGTACAAGCATAGCACTAACCGTGAAATCTATGTAATCCGTGCCTAATCTTTAACTTATGATTTTGCTAGACTACGCGTTATCAAAGGTTGTTTCAAACCGACGCAATATGCTGTCTAATTTTCCAACGAGGTAAAAAGGTAGATTTATCAATTTGAATTCTTTTCCGTCTGCCGTCTTTACCTCATCCACAGCATAAGGCTGCGACCATATTCTGACTGCAACAGTCTGATTAGAGTGATTCATAAAAGAATGTAAGGAACGCAAGTGGGCGTTATGCCCTGATTTGACTTCAATGGGATAAACCATAGAATCCTGCACCCACACATAATCGACTTCTGCATTAGAACCACTTTTATTACGCACCCAGAAACAACGTTTCTGACTGACTTTATCTGTCAGTGTCAACAGTTCTTGCGCTACAATCTGCTCCGCTATCATACCACGCCAAGCATCCATTATATCTTTTGCTCCCAAAACCTCTTTCTGTACTTGTGCCGCATAATTCACCAATCCTGTATCTAACCAGACCAGTTTGGGCATACGCTTTATTTCAGGAGTGGCCGGAACTTCCGTTGCCGTAGTCGGATAAACTAATTCCAGCAACATCGCCTTTTCCAATAAACGAAAAGCCTCTCCCACTTCCCGAGCATTATAAGACGAACCAGCAAATCCTCCTAAAGTTATAATTTGTCCAGCTTTATGCCATCCTTCTTTTAATATAAAGCGAATCACTTCCGGAAGTTGTTTTCCCAAAGCATATTTTTCCACATCATCCCGGTAGCCTTGCAAAAGAGTTTCATAAGTGGACTCCAAGGATAAAATATCCCTGCGCTCCGCATAGAGTTGCACAACTTCCGGCATACCTCCAATCAACGTATAGATATTAAACAATAACATCAAACGATCATGGAAAGCGAGAGTGATTTCAGGCTTATCTAAAACGGATAATAAAGGTTCTTCTCCAACAGCACCCAGAAACTCGCGAAATGAACAAGGACGCAATGCCATATATTGCACCCTTCCCACCGGAAATGAAACACGTACATCTATCAGGTTTTCTAATAATGAACCGGCAGCAATTACATAAATATCAGGTAATTCTTCATAGAAATAGCGTAATAACGCTACTGCCTTTGCTGAATTTTGAATTTCATCAATAAAAAGTAATATAGTTCCTTCATTCCTTATCTTTCCACAATGTGCAAAAAATAAAGGCATCAAATCTTTTAGAGATACATTCAACTCAAACAAGGATGCTGCCTCCCGTTTCTCCAAATTCAAATACAGGTAATTGTCAAACTGCTTTCCAAATTCGTTGACTACCGTTGTTTTACCGACTTGCCTTGCTCCACGCAATATCAAAGGCTTTCTATGCGTATCGTCTTTCCATCTTTCCAGATGAAATAAGATATCTCTTTTAAACATAAACCACAAATTTATTGATTTTCAGCAACAAAGTTATAAAGAATTTCCAAAGATGGGGCAAAATACCATTGATTTTGTTTCAAAGATGGGGAAAAAGTCTATCGTTCATGTTTCAAAAATGGGGCAAAGCCACCTAATACTGTCGTAAATATGGGGCAAAAAGAACGTATTTACAATCAGCTAATCTACAAATTAGACGACTTACCATGTACTAACTCCAATCGTACATCGTAAATCGTCTAATCGTAAATGAACTTAATCGTAAATTATTTTTCTACTTCACGTCGAATGCAGCATCAATCAACGCTTTCAAGTTCAGATAATGACTTCTGTATATTCCACTGGAAGCATTTGCCGCATTGGTCAGGTCTCTTCTAAGATCAGTCAACTGTCCGCGTGCAATAGTCGGTGCTTCAGAAGGGAAATCGAAAGCTACGAGCGAATAACCACCCAGACTTCCGAGCGAACCGGAACTGTTCTTCGGTTTATCAAGCATTCCAATCAACGCATTGACATAAGTCTTTTGCAAACTACGTTGGGAAGCATCCGGTTTCTTTCCTCCTTGCATATCGCTCCAGATACTCTTCTTCAAATCACGGAACAAATCGTTGGCTGTGTATGCCTTCGCTCCGTTGACCAGTTCGTTGTCCGTCATCTTATCAAGTGTGCGGCTGCTAAGCAGTTGTTTCAATGTACTGCTCTGTACACGGTAGATCGAATTGAAAGTATTGATACCAGTTCTTTCGGACAGTTTATCATCCATCAGCCAGGTCGGTGTGGTAAACAGTTCCTTGTTCAGGAAGTCGACCGCTTTCTTCTGAATATCCTTCGGAACATATTCCACCGCTTTCATGTCTGTCTGTTCCACAGAAATCGGATTGTGGTAGATACCGGCCACATTGGTAGCCACATGGCCCATGTACAAGTCGAATTGTCCCACCACATTCTGATACAAACGGACAGCTTTCATATAACCCTCATTCGGTTCATAAGTCCAGTTCATGATTTCAGGCATCACACGTTTCAGGTTTTTGATTCCATACGAGCTTGCCAGCATGGCATCATCTCCCAAATCTTCACTCTGGTTGCGGGGATCGTTTCTGTCGAGTTCCGTTCCGAACGTATAGCGTTTGTCCTCCCGCAGCTTCTCAATGATCCACTTATTCAAGTGAGGTATTTCGGCTTCCGCCGTTTCATATTCAGGCATCCAACGATAGCCCCATTCAATCGCCCATTTATCATACATACCGATACGGGGGAATATTCCCGAACGTGAAACGTTGTCTTCCGGCTGTGCCACATAGTTGAAGCGTGCATAGTCCATGATAGACGGTGTATGACCGTTGGCTTCCACCCATATTTTGTCTCTAAGTTTCTCTACCGGGACGGTATTGGAAGAACCGAAGTTATGACGCAGTCCTAATGTATGTCCCACCTCGTGGGAAGATACAAAACGTACCAGTTCGCCCATCAGTTCATCGTCGAACATCGGTTTGCGTGCTCCCGGATCAATGGCTCCTGCCTGCACGATGTACCAGTTGTAAAGCAGGCTCATCACATTGTGATACCAGTTGATATGCGTTTCAAGAATTTCACCGCTGCGAGGGTCGTGCACGTGAGGTCCGCTTGCATTCGGAATATCGGAAGGCTTGTACACGATAGCCGAATGGCGGGCGTCTTCCAAGCTCCAGGTAGGATCGTCCGTCGGTGCTTCCTTACCGAAGATTGCATTTTTGAATCCTGCTTTCTCAAAAGCGGCTTGCCAGTCGTTCACTCCCTGAATAAGGTACGGAACCCATTTCTTCGGAGTGGCAGGGTCGATATAAATGATAATCGGTTTCTTTGGTTCCACCAATTCGCCACGCAGGTATTTCTCGCGGTCTTCGTCTTTGGGTTCGAGACGCCAGCGGGTGATATTCGCTTTATACTTCACTCCTTGCGGATTCTCGTCAAAATCCTTATAGCTCACAGCAAAGTAACCTACCCGGTCGTCGTGCAATCTCGGTTTCATCGGTTCCTTGGGAAGTAATAGCATAGAGCTGTTCAGTTCGTAAGTCAACGGAGTGGTAGAGGTGGCAAAGAAAGCTGCCAGCAGTTTCTCAAGTCCACTGCCTCCTCCTTTCTTCCGCTGGAAGGTACGCACGGTACGTATTTCGATGTTTTGCGGAAAGGCTTTCAGTGTGTCGATATAACTGGCGTCGTCTACCATGCTGCTCGCTCCGATGTTGTCTTTCACCCGGCTGGTGAATGAAAACATTTCGTTGTCCTTACGGATATAGTCGGTCATGTCGATCACATAGTTGGTAGTTTCTCCTTCTTTACGGACAGTTTTCAGCGGGAAGGTGGCCACAATGGGTTGAACATTGGAGTTCAATACGGCCTGATACATACCCAGTGTATCAGCAGAATGTTCGAGATAAGAGATTTCACGCACGAACAGTTTGTCGCCGCGTCCTTTCTCGAAACGGATCACTTCGTCGCTGATGTAATCTCCCGGATAGCCTACTTTACGTTTCTGCGCGTCTACCGGTGCTTTCACAACTCTGTTCACAATCAAAATATCACGTCCGAAAAGAGAGTCGGCTATTTCGAAGAAATATTTACCATCTACGTAATGCACTTTAAAAAAGCCATCCATTGTTTTGGCTTTGCCGGTGATTACTTTTGCGTAAGGTTGCAGAGCATCTTTCTTACTCTTGGCAATGGAGTCAGCCTTGGCTTTATCCACCGCTTCCGTCTTGCTCTTCTTTTTCTTCTTTTTCTTGAAGATGTCCGTCGATTGTGCTCCGGCCAATGGGATAATCATTGCCAGAATCATCAGAATTGAAACTAATTTCTTCATGCTTTCTTTTTTAATATTTATATACAGATACAAAGATAATAATTATTCGATACCGGCAATGCCATACATATTTAAGTTGTTGATACTAGACATCTTTTCATTCGGTTTGCCTGAAATAGTATATTCCTGTCCATCAATTGTCAAAGTAAAATTATAGGTATAAGTTAGCCCTGTTTCAAAAGGTACGGCAATCATCATATAACAGGTCTCCAAACTGGCACCAAAATACCCGGCAGTTATCTCGAAGCCGCCATTAGGAAGATTATAAGTAATACTGTTTATCGGAGTACCGGAAATTTTACCTGTCGACAAATCTACAGTTGCTCCATCTTCGTAGGCAATCGGATGGTCACAGCTCACCACCACTTTAGTAAATTTCTTACCGACAAAAGAATCCGGGCATCCCGCACCCGGTAAAGTGATTTGAGAAAACAATGGTTTGAATTCTCCCAAAGAAACAGTTGCAGCAGAATAGCTAGATGTAGTAGCCGAAGCATAAGCAAAGCTATAATTACGATGCGGCATAAACTCTGATTCATAATACTCCTGCACAGCTAAGTTGGGCAAAGCGACAGCCTTATAATCTTGTGAAGCTGCGTTATAGGGCGTATAGGCATAAATAGTGTGATCGCCACCCTTAAATCCTGCAGCAAGTTCGGAAGAAGGATTCAGCGTAATATCTTCAGTCACACGACTATCACGATCATATACTATATACGTTTTACCATCCAATTCTGTAGTAGTAGCCACCGCTACTTCCGACGGAGCATACGGCAAGTTTTCCTGCGGTTTGCCATCGGACAACACATATATTCCTATCTTGTCCGCTTCAATCCATCCCTGGCTTCCATGGGAATACACATTATAAGCACCGGAAACAGCAATTTTCCCCACTACGGGAATATCTGCATCTTCTTCTTCACCATCGTCACTGCTGCAACTTACTGAAGACAATACTAAAGCTACACAAGCAGCAAAATAAAACAGTCTATTTTTCATACTTTTCTCGTTTAAATGATTAATTATTTACTGATAGGTTATTTTCTTTTTCCAATTAATATTCTCCTTCATAGTTCGTGCACCATACCATGCCTTTCACATCGCCAAACCCGCTAAAAGTCTTCAATTCCAAATCGGGAGCAAAACCTTCGAAGAGACGTACCATCTGGCTCGTGTTTACATCGATGATGGCGATATCCCCATTTTCCTGCGAAAGTGCCAGCCGGAAATTCGGATCAGTGCTATTTCCCCCATAGCCATAAAACTCACAAACAACAGGACTTCCACTGATGCCGGTGATACGGCTGCCTGCTGTGTAAGCCAGCATATGGCTGCGCATCTGCATACTGTATATATAGAGATTCTTATCTCCATCGGTAAAGTAGAAATAAGGGTTCTTTTCAAAATTGGAGGACATCTTAATGACACTTTGCGGAGTCAATAAGGAGCTGCCGCTGAATCCGTATTGATCCGTACCGGTTATCAGGTGAGAGTTATTATCCATGTCTTTTACGGCAAACTCGTGCAAATCATAATTTCCGGTTCCCTGCACGTCAATCAGCGACACGTAGTTTGACCAAAATGTCAGCCCGCCGTTGGAGGCTACATCTTTCTTTTCGTAAGCCCCTATTGCCAGGCAGCGGGTTCCCGCTCCCATATTGTTCACCCGCAACACACCGGAGGGAACTTCCAAATCCTGATCGTATGTTTTGAAGTAGACGATGGCAGGAGTATAAACTGCTCCCCACTGCGGATAATGTGTAATGCCGATAAAACGGGCATTTTGCTCATCATACAAGATACAACGTTCTTCGTCGGCACACCAATAAGTGACGTTGTGGAACGGTGCGAAACAGGTGATACGGCTACCTCCCTCAAACTCATACGGCATGGCGCCGTACTTCCCGTAATAAGGAATCGCTTTATTGTCAGTGCCTACGGCACGGATATACACTTCCCCCTGTTCGGAGCAAATCACGTAATATTCTTCCTTGAATGCGAAGTCCATTATCTTCAAGCCTTCCGGCTCTTTACGGTTTTCAAATTCGTGGGCAAGCCACATGTCTTTTTGCAACGAATTGCCATCTAGCGTGACACTTCCACTACCCTGATTTATCAGGATTTTCGGCAAACCTGACACGTAGGAACCGGAGATAGAGCCTAATACATAATAGTAATAGATCCCGAGCGGGTCTGTACCCAGACCATCTTCGATGATGTTTTCTACATCGTGCGTAGCCCGGAGGCCGGGATTGATGAAAGATAAAGAAGATTTTCCGTCTCCTTTGTTGGAGAGAATCATCCAGCCCCAGTCGAAACTATTCTTTCCCGTCAGGGTGTATTTATTGCTGATATACGTTTCGTTCGTTTCCTTATTGATTACTTTCAGTATCAGTTCGTATGTCCCGCCTTTCTCGAACTGGTATTTCAGATGATAGCCAGTGTAGATCAGTTCACGGTTCAGATACCATTGAACGGTGAAAAGTTCATCAACATTCCCGATGTCCGTTGAGAAGTTGATGGGCGCATCCATCTCGAAAAGGTCGCCTACCATAAACGTGTAGTCCGATGAAGCGGAGTTCACAAAAGAAACTTTGGTAGAGTTTGTATAGTCATAGTTTCCCAAATCGTCATAACAGCCGGTTATCACGAGAAGCTGCAGGATTGAAATGAATAGTATTGTTTTTCGCTTCATAATTTATTATCAGTTATCGAGAATGGTTTCATACAGCGGTGTCACTCCGTCTGTATCATAATATTGGTAATTGCCTTGCTGCCACTGGTCTTTCCACCAGGCCTTGAAGTCGGCTATCAGGTTGACAAACTCAATACCGGTGTATTTATCCAATGATTCGAGTATCTCACCATCCATGAAAATGATAAAAACACGGTATTTCATATCCGAATAAGTACCCAGATTGGCTGCCGAACTCTGGTTCCACCAAACAGGTTGGGAAATCCGGTCGGTCACTTGAATCGTGACGTGTTTGTATTCTGCCGGACCCACCAGACAGTTTTCCACTGCATCCAGTGAAAGGGTAAGGGTGTAGTCTGTGTTGAGCAGGTCTTCATTGCGATAGACGGTGACTTCGTAGGTGTCTTCCGCCAGTCCGCTATGGAAGATGCCGGAGGTCAAAGGGGCATAGTCGATGCCGGAACGGGCGGTGCTTTTCTCTCCCACTGCGGAAATATCACAGGTGGCATTTTCTTCGAGCAGGTAGCCAAGAAGTGTCATTTTCACTTTCACGGTTCCTTCTCGAAGCAAGGGTGCATCTGTAGCAAAGTTGAATGTTATTTTCTGTGGAGACTTATCGCTCATGTAAGTAAAATAGACGTAATTGTCTCCATTATAAACGTCCAGCTGCTCTTCACTGCAAGAGGTGAGAACGAACAGCAGGCAGAAGATGGTATATGTCAATATTCGTTTCATCTTATCCGGGCATTAGTTGGTTGTTTCACTGGTAGGCAATGGAAGTACATAAGAACCTGTCATGTTGATTTCTCCTTCCTCGTCGGAATCGGGCACGGTGGAGAGGTTCATCCGTTTGTAGGTGTAGAAGGTTCCACCTTCGCCTATCATTTCTTTCCGTATATCGAGCAGTATTTCGGCATCCAGTTGTTCACGGGTGCTGACTGTCAGACTAAGGGTACGTTCAGCTCCACGGGCTTTTCGAACTGTTTCGAGGTAGTTGATTCCTTCGGTTATCTTGCCATTATAGCTACTGATCTCCGCCAGGATATGACAGATTTCACTGAACCGGATCACTGGTATCATCGGATTCTCCATTGCTTCTACTACTGATTCTACGGAAGGGTTATACTTCAGTGTGTAATACTTCGACTGGGTTTCATTGGTAGTCCCGATCAGGTAGGTGAGCCGATAGTCGGTATATACGCCCGTATTGTCCGAAGCAAACAGGGAAGGGATATTTGCCAACGGCAAACGGGTGGTTGACGAAGAAGAGGAAGAGCCCCATACGGCCTGTTCATAATCCGTAGCCAGCTGTTTCTTGTACAAGCCGAACAATATGTCGTGGGAGACTTTTGTATATCGGGAATTGAGATTGCAGGTAATGTTCTCTCCTTCTGTAAAGCCTATCCACCGTTTCTGCTGATAATAGGTGTTGTAAAGTTCTTTGGCGGCTGTCTCGGCATTCTTGTAATAGGCAGGACCGGCATAGATGCAGACACGGGCTTTCAACCCCAGCAATGCCAGATAGTTGAAGCGGATGCCACGATACCAGAAGAATGCTCCCATATCGTCTATATAGGAACCGGAGTTGAAGCGGTAGCGGGCATTCCATTCGGGAGTAGGTTCGTACATTTGTGAAGCGTACATCGCTTCGGGATGGTATTCGGTGTCAAACTTACGCAGAATGTCTTCCGCTTCGAGCAGGTCTTTCAGGACTTTCTCGATAAAATCGGTAACGGTACATTTTTCTACCACTGCGGCTTCGTATTTATCGCGGTAAGGAAGATAGGCGCCCGAAGGATTGGTTGCCGTTGCAGGAGCAAACAAGCGAAGCAGGTCAAAATGCATCATGGCTCTTAATGACAAGGCTTCGGCGTAAATGAGGTTTTTCTCTTCTTCTCCGTATTCGAACAAAGAGATGTCCGTGGGCCGGATGTTCTCGATGAGCTTGTTCAGGTTGGCTATCACTTTATAGCCTTTTTCCCAGATAGCTGTCACGACGGGTTCGGTGTCGACCGTGTTATAGATAAGTTCGGAAGCGTCGGCATACATCGGAGAGATGGTTCCCGCCTTTTGATTGTATTGCTGGGAGATGGCACTAAGGAATCCCCAGCTTAGTTGCTTACCGTAAAGTTCGTCGGACGCCAGATTGGTGTAGATACCATTCAGGGCATTCCGGTAGCCGAAACCGGTGGAAAACAGATCGTCGTCGGCTATCGCATTTTCTGGTGTTACGTCCAGCCAGGCATTGCAGGAAACGGCTAACATTCCTGTCAGGGCTATTAGTATATGGCTGATTAGTTTCTTCATTTGTATGGTTAGAATATGATGTTAGTAGTCAGATTGAATGAACGCGAATAAGGATAATCCAGTCCCCGTTCCTGACGGATGGTAGACCAATAGAACAGGTCGTTCATCGTGAACGAAAGACGCAGGCCGGATAGATGGAGTTTCTTTAATTGTTCGGGACGGAAATTGTAGCTCATTGTCAATGAACTCCATTGCAGGGTATTGTTTTTCTGTACAAAACGCGAAGATGCGCCGGTGGTGACATTACGGTCACGAATATCTTTCATGGTGGTTATGTCTCCCGGTTTCTGCCAACGGTCGAGCAATACCCGCTTATCTACATTGTCATTTTTAATGTCGGCATTCTCTACATAGGAGACGAGGGTATTGTTGTAAGCATCTCCACCAAAAGTATAGAGGAAAGAAGCAAACATGGATAACTGTTTATAGGACAGGGTATAACCGAATGAGCCTTGTCCCTTGGGAGCTGTATCGCCAATAATGGTCCATTCGTCGGCAGACCATACATCGGTAACGTCACCATTCCGGCGAAGGTAGATTTCTTTGCCGTTTGTGGGGCTGATTCCCAATGACTTCATCCCGTAAATAGAGGTCAGAGAGGCTCCTTCGTAATATTTCAGGTATGTTTTAGCATATTTTGAATCGGAGCTGCTTTCGGGGTTATATCCGCTGAACAGTTCTTCCACTCTTTTATTATAGTCGCGCATTGCCTGGGAGATTTCAATAATCGTGTTTTTGTTTCTTGCAAAGCTGCCGTAGAGCTGGAAGAGCCAGTTTCTGTCACTGTAAAGTCGTGCCCGCAGTTCCAGTTCGACGCCGGTGTTTTTCACCTTTCCCATGTTTTCTTTGTAGGAGGTGAATCCGGTAGAGGAAGGGATGGTATAATCGGTTATCAGGTCGATGGTACGCTCGTCGTAGGCAGAGGCTTTCAGATAGATTTTATCGTGCCACAGTCCGATTTCAACTCCATAGTCGAGGGTGTATTTACGTTCCCATTTCAGGTTCGGATTTCCCATCTGATAGAGGAATACACCGTAGCCTGTGGGATACCAGCTGTCTGTTTGCAGCTGATACATATCTTTGGCCGAATAGAGGGAGAAGTTGGTCTTTCCGGTCAGTCCGTAGGAGGCACGGAACTTCAACATGGAGAAGAGTTCGTTCGACTTCATAAAATCATAATTATGAATGTTGATTCCTGCTCCTGTTGACCAGAACATGGACCATCTTTTATCGGAACCAAATTCGGAAGAACCGTCGATACGTCCTGTAAGGTCGGCGAGATAGATATTGTTATAGGTGTAGTTGGAAGTAAGCAAGGCTCCTACCAAGCGGGTGGTATTGTCGGAGCTGCTGGGCTTTCCGTATACTTCTGCCGCATAGTTTGAAGAGACAAGGTCGCCACCAGGGAATCCCCGGTAACGTGTTTCGGAAGCAGTGCTCTGCGTTTGTCTCATGTTGGAGGACAAGCAGATATTGAGATTGTGTCCCTTGAAGGTATTGTTGTACATGAGTGACAGGCTTCCGTCTATCACTGTTCTCTTTTGTGTGGATTCTGTTTTTTCACCATTGATGTTGCCTGTACTGGCTGAATAACTGGCCGATGCGGGATCTTTGTACAGATCACCGGTAGAATTTCTCATCAGGACGGAGAACTGACCGCGCAGACGCAGACCGTCGGTGATACGCCAATTCAGACTAAGATCATCGGTTACTTCATCATAACCGGAATGGTCGAAGCTGTTGTAGAAGTTGATTTCGTACAGTGGATTTACTTGTGTGCCGCTAGCCCCGTCGAACTTTTCGAGACGGCGCACATAATCGCCATTTTCATCATACAGACGCATATAAGGAAGTAAATGGGAGTAATCGCTGAATGAATTGAAGGGGACATCTGTACTTTTGTTATAAGTGTAGGTCACTTTGTTCTTTATTTGTAGTCCGCCAATGCGGTAGTCTACATAAAAAGCGGCATTGGCATTCTTACGGGAAGAGTGTTTCATCACTCCTTCCGTTCCTCTGAATCCCAGTTCCACTCCCCAGCGCACGTCGTTTTCTCCACCGTCTATGAAAACGGAGTGCTTATGGTTCAGAGCCGTGCGTAGTCCTTGAGAAAGCCAATAGGTATCGACACCTGTCAGTACATTATTGAGTCGTTGGTAGTAACCGTTGGTATAGGGGTCTATTTCCGGGGTGTTGCTGTCATATAGTCCTGCCAGGCGTTCGGTTTCCAGCTTCTCACGGGCGTTCATCAGATTGTAGGAGGATAAATCCGGCAGTTCGGCAGAAAGTACTCCGGAATACTGTACACGGAACTTTCCGGCTTCAGGCGCACGCCGTTCAATGACAATTACTCCGTTGGCCGCACGTGAACCGTACATGGCAGTGGCGGCAGCATCTTTCAGGATATTGATGCTGTGGATGCTATTCATATCGAGGTCGTATATCTTTTCTACATCGACTTCAAAGCCGTCCAGTATGAAGATAGGCAGGTTGGAATTACCGCTTAGCACTTCCCGCGAAATGGAGGAGGTGGAGGTCTGCCCAAGTGTCGTTTCTCCGATACCGGTCTGACCACGCAAGACGAATTGAGGCAGGCTGTTGGGATCGGAACCAGCAGCCAGATTCTCCTGTATTCTGAAAGAGGGATCGAAAGTCTGAATGGCCGAAATCAGGTTGTTCGGGTTGACTTTTAACAGGTCTTCTTTCTCTATCTTTGTGGTATTTCCTGTGAAACTTTCTTTCTGTATGGAGTTATAGCCGGTTACAATCACTTCCTGAATACTTTCGGTAGCTTCTACCATCTGCACATCGACTTTCTGCCGGGAAGTGACTTTGATTTTACGGGTTTCGAAACCGATGTAGGAATAGATAACCAGACCGCCTTTTTCGGGCAGGGTCAATACATAGCAACCGTTTATATCGGTAATTACACCAGTAGAATGACCATCCAAACGAATCGTCACTCCTACCATCGGTTCTTTAGAGAGTTTCTCAATCACCCGGCCATAAACATAATTTCCGTGTGGAGGAAGAAGATATGTCTCTTTTGAATTATTTTTGTTTTGGGCTATTGCATTAGTAGATAGTGATAAAATGTATACAAACAATAAGATTCTATTCAAAGCCCCGGAATTTAGCTTTTGCATAACGGATATATATAGTTATTACACCCGCAAAAGTATTCTTATATGATAGACGGAGCAATCACGAATTTTAGGTATTTTACACAACTATTATACCAAAATATAATTAAAGCAAAATCTTTTTGCTTCTGTTTAGGTATTAATCAATAGCAAAAAGAATAACTGCATCATTTATCCTCTATCAAAAGGCAAATGATGCAGCTGTCGGTTATATCTGTTTTTTTATAATGCCAGACGGTATATCTCTTTGCTGTCCTGTTTCGCTAATTTGACATAGTTGCCTACCAATTCACCTTTATTCCGGTGCAGACTATCTGCAAGGCGGTCGATGTCGGGATTCTCAATGCCAAGTTCTTTGAAGGTCACAGGCAGGCCGATGGAAGTAAAGAAGGATTTCAGACGGGAAATTCCTTCAAGGGCTACCGCCTTTTTATCGTCTGATTCTGCCACTCCCCACACTCGGATGGCGTATTGGGCTATCTTATCCACATTGTGTTCTGTCATCCATGTCATCCAGGCAGGGAAGATTACGGAGAGTCCGGCACCATGAGTCACGTTATAGATGGCGCTGATTTCATGTTCGAGGAAGTGGGAAGCCCAGTCCTCTTCACAACCTACACCACAGGTTCCATTGTGGGCGATCGTTCCGCACCACATCAGATTGGCACGGGCTCCGTAGTTTTCGGGTTCTTTCATGACGGTGGTTGCTTCTTTGATGATGGCAAGCAGTGTACCTTCGCACAGGCGATCGCCTATTTCTACATCTTTCGTGTTGGTGAAATAGCGTTCCATGATGTGTGCCATCATATCGGCAATGCCGCAGGCGGTTTGGAAAGGAGGAAGTGTGTAGGTCAGCTCGGGGTTCATCACGGCAAAAACAGGACGTAGTACACCGGGAGCACGGAGGCTTAATTTCTGTAAGCCATCGACTTTCGTGATGACGGTGTTACCGGAACCTTCGCTTCCGGCAGCAGGAATCGTTAACACAACGGCTACTTTCAATGCTTTCGTCACAATGGCTTTTCCGATGTAGAAATCCCAGAAATCTCCGTTGTAAGGAACTCCGGCTGCAATGGCTTTCGCCGTATCAATCACAGAGCCACCACCAACGGCGAGCATCATGTCTACGTTTTCTTTCCGGCAGAGATCGATTCCTTCATACACTTTCGTGTCTATCGGGTTAGGCTGTACACCACCCAGCATGCAATAGGGAATACCTACTTCCTGCAATGATTTCTCAACACGGGCCAACAAGCCGCTACGTATCACGGAACCGCCACCATAAACAATCATTATTTTGCGTGCACCGTATTTCTGTACTAACAACTCCGGTCTGCGCTTCCGTATCCCGACCGAACACGAATTCAGTAGGGCTGTAAAAGATAAAATTATTCATTGTCGTTTTCTTTATAGGTCTTTTCGTCAGTCTTTTCTATAGATCCAAATAGAACTCCTTTGACAAGTTTTTCTATAAGTTCTTTTATAGAGCCCTTCATAAGAGTCTTTATAGATCAGACAAAGTTATAAATTTAAGCAGAATATCTTTCTTTTGATTGTTTAAAATTTCCTACTTTCATTAGTACAAGTCCGATTACAATCCAGACCATTTCGCGTGTATACGGGTAATCAAAGCGGCATAGACTCCGTAAGC
>ERZ772805.1145-NODE-1145-length-23785-cov-7.703919_pt1 | contig 23785 bp, 19 predicted proteins | sample MGYA00511344_ERZ772805 | MGnify/ENA primary metagenome ERZ772805 (study PRJEB29015, sample SAMEA2737730) | human gut metagenome | biome: human gut; feature: human-associated habitat; material: faeces | place: China | collected 2012 ...
AGGAAGTTATACAAAAAATGAAACAATTACTGTTAGAGGTAATTCGATGTTAGATCCTAACTTAACAATAAATGGTGAATCTGTTGTTGTTGATGAAAATGGTAATTTTGCATATGCAGTAAAATTAAATGTTGGTAAAAATGATATAGCAATTCATATTGAACCAACAGAAGAAAATAAAAATAATCCTGAACTCAAAATCAGAAGTACAGAACGCGATTATAAATACATTTCCAGAATTACTGACAGGTATGCTGGATTGTCTCTGGTATTCCTGACTGCCGGAATTGTTTTATGGACAGTTATGAATATTATTCTTGATGCCTGTATTGATTCGTGGAAAGCGGACCCGGAATTAAATAATTCGATTTATATGTGGAATATCCTGATATATGCCATTCCGTATACGTTATATGCGCTTGCAGCCGGGTTTCTTGTTACATTTTTTCTGTCCCCAATGTACGAACTAATATACGGAAATATCGGGATATTCCTGCTGAAATGTCGTATGCGCCGGGAGAACACATTAAGGGAGGGCAAGAATGATGCCACGCATTAAACCTCTTCTGGTTCTTTGTGCCGCCTTACTGACGGCGACGCCTGCAGCGTCAGCGGATGTGAACAGCGACATGAATCAGTTCTTTAATAAGCTGGGATTCGCTTCCAATACCACACAGCCGGGCGTCTGGCAGGGGCAGGCCGCCGGGTATGCCTATGGTGGCTCCCTGTATGCCCGCACCCAGGTCAAAAATATCCAGCTGATTTCCATGACGCTGCCGGATATCAATGCCGGATGTGGCGGCATTGACGCCTACCTCGGTTCGTTCAGTTTTATTAATGGCGAGCAGCTGCAGCGTTTTGTTAAGCAGATTATGAGCAATGCTGCCGGTTACTTTTTTGACCTTGCCCTGCAGACAACGGTGCCGGAAATAAAAACCGCAAAAGACTTCCTGCAGAAAATGGCAAGTGACATTAACAGTATGAACCTCAGTTCCTGTCAGGTGGCACAGGGGCTTGTGGGGGGGCTGTTCCCTCAGACGCAGGAATCTCAGCAGAAAGTTTGTCAGGACATTGGCAGTGAAAGCAATATCTTCGCCGACTGGGCCGCATCTCGTCAGGGGTGCACGGTCGGAGGGCAGTCCTCATCTGTTCGTGACAAAGCCAGCGACAAGGACAAGGAGCGGGTGCTGAAAAACCAGAATATCATATGGGAGGCGCTGAAAAAAAACAGAATGTTTGACGGCAACAAAGAGTTGAAAGAATTTATCATGACGCTCACCGGTACGCTGATTTTTGGGGAAGACAGCGAGATTACCCCCCTGCCGGCGCGTACCACTGACCGCGATATCCTCCGGGCGATTATGGAGGGGGGAACGGCAAAAATTTACCACTGCAACGATTCGGACAAGTGTCTGAAGGTGGTGGCGGATGCAAATGTGACCATCGCCCGGGATAAAGCCCTGAAGTCACAGATTACAAAACTGCTGACCAGTATTCAGAATAAAGCAGTGAGTGACACTCCGCTTGACGCCCGGGAACAGGGGTTTATTTCCAGCACCACCATTCCCGTTTTTAAATATCTGATTGACCCGCAGATGCTCGGTGTGTCCAACAGCGTCGTTTACCAGCTGACGGACTATATCGGCTACGACATCATGCTCCAGTACATTCAGGAACTGCTTCAGCAGGCCCGGGCCATGATTGCCACCGGGAACTATCCGCAGGCTGTGATGGACAATGTTCTGGAGAATCTGAACCAGGCGCAGCAACAGATTGCTATCTTCCAGAGTCAGGTGCAGGTACAACAGGATGCGCTGCTGGTTGTCGACCGTCAGATGAGCTACATGCGCCAGCAGCTTTCTGCCCACATGCTCAGCCGTTACCAGAACAACTATCACTTCGGAGGGAATTCACTGTGAATGAAGTTTATGTGATTGCCGGTGGTGAGTGGTTGAATAAAAATCTGAATGCCATTGCGGCATTTATGAGCACACGGACCTGGGATTCCATTGAAAAAATCGCGCTCACTCTGTCTGTTGTTGCCGTGGCCTTTATGTGGGTACAGCGGCATAACGTGATGGATTTGCTGGGCTGGGTGGCCGTGTTTGTGCTTATCAGCCTGCTGGTTAATGTCCGTACATCGGTGCAGATTATTGATAACAGTGACCTGGTCAAAGTCCATCGGGTGGATAATGTGCCGGTCGGTCTGGCGATGCCACTTTCACTGACGACACGTATCGGGCATGCAATGGTGGTCAGCTACGAGATGATATTCACCCAACCGGACAGCGTCACCTACAGCAAGACAGGCATGCTGTTCGGGGCGAATCTGATTGTGAAAAGCACCGATTTCCTGTCCCGGAATCCGGAAATCATCAATCTGTTCCAGGACTACGTCCAGAACTGCGTGCTGGGTGATATTTACCTGAATCATAAATACACGCTGGAAGATCTGATGGCCTCCGCTGACCCCTACACGCTGATTTTTTCCCGACCCAGCCCGCTACGGGGCGTTTATGACAACAATAATAATTTCATAACCTGTAAGGACGCGTCGGTCACGCTGAAAGACAAGCTGAATCTGGATACACAGAGTGGCGGAAAAACCTGGCATTATTATGCCCAGCAGTTATTTGGTGGTCGCCCTGATCCTGACCTGCTGTTCAGTACGCTGATTGGCGACAGTTACAGTTACTTCTATGGCTCAAGTAAATCAGCCAGCCAGATCATTCGCCAGAATGTCACCATTAATGCGCTGAAAGAGGGGATCACCAGTAATGCAGCCCGCAATGGCGATACCGCCAGCCTGGTGAATCTGGCCACCACGTCATCGATGGAGAAGCAACGTCTGGCGCATGTCTCTATCGGTCATGTGACAATGCGAAACCTGCCAATGGTACAGACTATCCTGACGGGAATTGCCATTGGTATTTTCCCGCTTCTGGTACTGGCAGCTGTCTTCAACAAACTGACACTGTCCGTCCTGAAAGGCTATGTGTTTGCCCTGATGTGGCTGCAGACCTGGCCGTTGTTGTATGCCATTCTGAACAGTGCCATGACATTTTATGCGAAACAGAATGGTGCGCCGGTCGTGCTGTCTGAACTTTCTCAGATACAGCTGAAATACTCTGACCTGGCCTCCACTGCCGGGTATCTTTCAGCCATGATCCCCCCGTTGTCATGGATGATGGTAAAAGGCCTTGGCGCAGGTTTTTCCAGCGTGTACAGCCACTTCGCCTCTTCCTCTATCAGTCCGACGGCCAGTGCAGCAGGCAGTGTGGTTGACGGTAATTACTCCTACGGCAACATGCAGACGGAAAACGTGAACGGCTTCAGCTGGAGCACCAACAGCACCACATCGTTTGGTCAGATGATGTACCAGACCGGCAGTGGCGCAACCGCCACACAGACCCGTGACGGCAATATGGTGATGGATGCAAGCGGAGCGATGTCCCGTTTACCGGTCGGTATCAATGCAACGCGTCAGATTGCGGCGGCACAACAGGAAATGGCCCGGGAGGCATCGAACAGAGCCGAAAGCGCCCTGCATGGTTTCAGCAGCAGTATTGCCAGTGCCTGGAACACGCTCAGTCAGTTTGGTTCTAACCGGGGGAGCAGTGATTCTGTCACCGGTGGTGCTGACAGTACGATGAGCGCACAGGACTCCATGATGGCCAGCCGTATGCGCAGTGCAGTGGAAAGCTATGCGAAGGCGCATAATATCAGTAATGAGCAGGCGACTCAGGAACTGGCATCCAGAAGTACGAGAGCTTCTGCCGGGATGTATGGAGATGCTCATGCTGAATGGGGGGTTAAACCTAAAATTCTTGGTGTTGGTGGAGGATTAGGCGTTAGAGGCGGTGGTCGGGCTGGCATTGACTGGAGTGATGATGATGCGCATCAGGCCAGCAGTGGTTCACGGGCCAGCAATGATGCTCGTCATGATATCGATGCCAGAGCTACACAAGACTTTAAAGAGGCCAGCGATTACTTTACCAGTCGCAAGGTCAGTGAGTCCGGCAGCCATACTGACAATAATGCTGATTCCCGTGTGGATCAGTTGTCTGCAGCCCTGAATTCAGCGAAGCAGAGTTACGACCAGTACACGACGAATATGACCCGCAGCCATGAATATGCTGAAATGGCATCCCGTACTGAAAGCATGAGTGGGCAGATGAGTGAAGACTTGTCGCAACAGTTTGCACAGTATGTAATGAAACACGCGCCACAGGATGCCGAAGCTATTCTGACAAACACCAGTTCACCGGAGATTGCAGAACGTCGTCGGGCGATGGCCTGGTCTTTTGTGCAGGAACAGGTACAGCCTGGTGTTGATAATGCCTGGCGGGAATCCCGTGGCGATATTGGTAAAGGAATGGAGAGCGTACCTTCGGGTGGTGGCAGTCAGGATATTATTGCTGACCATCAGGAACATCAGGCCATTATTGAGCAAAGAACGCAGGACAGTAATATCCGTAATGATGTAAAACATCAGGTTGATAATATGGTCACAGAATATAAAGGGAATATAGGTGATACTCAGAACAGCATACATGGCGAGGAAGATATTGTAAGAGGACAGTATTCTGTACTGCAGAATCACCATAAAACAGAAGCATTATCTCAGAATAATAAATATAATGAAGAAAAGTCGGTTCAGGAAAGAATGCCCGGGGCTGACAGTCCACAGGAACTGATGAAAAGGGCAAAGGAGTATCAGGATAAGTATAAGTAATAATGCTGTGTTTGGGAGATGATAATGAGATGTTTAGCTCATATTGCTCTGGTGACGGTGATACAGTTCATTGCCTGTTATCTGGCTGATTGGGGGAGTGCCGAAACAGTTTTTATCCTGTGCTTTATTGTACTATGGCAGGGATTGTTTATATGGTTGTTTTCTCAAATACGAAAAAAACGGCATGTGTCGGATGAGTTTAAATTCAGTAAAGGCGTTTGGTATATAACGATGCCAGTATCTTCCTTACTCTCTCCGTTATTAAGCCTGATGGTTTTTATCATTGGTACACTATACGAATTAAGGCGAGTTAGTGGTTGCATAAGCATAAAAAAATGGGGTCAAAATCAACTCAAAAACCAATATGATGGGAGTGAAAAGTTAGACTTCGGGGGCATTGAACAGCCCCCAACGACCTACTATAACCCTTCAACCGGATACCCTATGCATGGAGGCTTTGACTCAGCGGGAAATACTTTTGGGACTCGTTGGCAGGATTATTATGACAGGCAATAAGAAAACTGTAGTTTGTAAAAAAGGTAATTTGATGAAAACAAAAAAATTGATGATGGTTGCACTGGTCAGTTCCACTCTGGCCCTTTCAGGGTGCGGTGCGATGAGCACTGCAATCAAGAAGCGTAACCTTGAGGTGAAGACTCAGATGAGTGAGACCATCTGGCTCGAACCCGCCAGCGAACGCACGGTATTTCTGCAGATCAAAAACACGTCTGATAAAGACATGAGTGGGCTGCAGGGCAAAATTGCTGATGCTGTGAAAGCAAAAGGATATCAGGTGGTGACTTCTCCGGATAAAGCCTACTACTGGATTCAGGCGAATGTGCTGAAGGCCGATAAGATGGATCTGCGGGAGTCTCAGGGATGGCTGAACCGTGGTTATGAAGGCGCAGCTGTTGGTGCAGCGTTAGGTGCCGGTATTACCGGATATAACTCTAATTCTGCCGGTGCCACACTCGGTGTGGGGCTTGCTGCTGGTCTGGTGGGTATGGCTGCAGATGCGATGGTGGAAGATGTGAACTATACCATGATCACGGATGTGCAGATTGCAGAGCGTACTAAGGCAACGGTGACAACGGATAATGTTGCCGCCCTGCGTCAGGGCACATCCGGTGCGAAAATTCAGACCAGTACTGAAACAGGTAACCAGCATAAATATCAGACACGTGTGGTCTCCAATGCGAACAAGGTTAACCTGAAATTTGAAGAGGCGAAGCCTGTTCTCGAAGACCAGCTGGCCAAATCAATCGCAAATATTCTCTGATTATCTTCCGGAGGCTGGCCTGACCGGCCTCCTGACTGACGCCTCGCTTTGCTCGTTGTCCAACCCCGGAAAGAAATAAAATAAATTTTATTTCTCCCCGGCGTTTCCGAAATAAATATGAAAACACTGAGCGGTTGTGCAAATTCTTTGTGCGACCGTGAAGTGTTGCCGGCGAAGCCGGAATTTAACGGTTATTAATCTTTTCATCATTAATAATCAGTCCGACTGACTTTTTTTCTTCGGAATATCATCATGAGTTTTAACGCAAAGGATATGACCCAGGGCGGTCAGATTGCGTCCATGCGTATCCGCATGTTCAGCCAGATCGCCAATATCATGCTTTACTGCCTGTTTATTTTTTTCTGGATACTCGTTGGTCTGGTTTTATGGGTAAAAATAAGCTGGCAGACGTTTGTGAACGGCTGTATTTACTGGTGGTGTACCACGCTGGAAGGCATGCGGGATTTAATCAAGTCCCAGCCAGTATATGAGATCCAGTATTACGGCAAAACCTTCCGGATGAACGCGGCTCAGGTACTGCATGATAAATACATGATCTGGTGCGGTGAGCAGCTATGGTCTGCATTCGTTCTGGCGTCTGTCGTGGCCCTGGTTATTTGCCTGATCACCTTCTTTGTTGTCTCCTGGATTCTGGGGCGTCAGGGTAAACAACAGAGCGAAAATGAAGTCACAGGTGGTCGTCAGCTGACAGACAATCCGAAAGACGTTGCCCGGATGCTGAAAAAAGACGGCAAGGACTCCGATATCCGGATTGGCGACCTGCCGATTATCCGGGATTCCGAAATCCAGAACTTCTGTCTGCACGGAACAGTGTCGACGGGTAAGTCAGAGGTTATTCGACGTCTTGCCAACTATGCCCGTAAACGTGGCGACATGGTGGTGATTTATGACCGTTCGTGTGAGTTTGTTAAAAGTTACTATGATCCCTCCATCGATAAGATCCTGAATCCGCTGGATGCCCGCTGTGCCGCCTGGGATTTGTGGAAGGAGTGCCTGACACAGCCGGATTTTGATAATGTCGCGAACACGCTGATCCCGATGGGAACGAAAGAGGACCCGTTCTGGCAGGGATCAGGACGTACCATTTTTGCGGAAGCGGCGTATCTGATGCGTAATGACCCCAACCGCAGCTACAGCAAACTGGTGGACACACTGCTTTCCATCAAAATCGAAAAACTGCGTACCTTCCTGCGTAATTCACCGGCGGCCAACCTGGTGGAAGAGAAAATTGAGAAAACGGCGATTTCCATCCGTGCTGTGCTGACCAACTACGTGAAAGCCATCCGTTACCTGCAGGGGATTGAGCATAACGGTGAACCCTTCACCATACGTGACTGGATGCGGGGTGTCCGGGAAGATCAGAAAAACGGCTGGCTGTTTATCTCGTCAAATGCCGACACTCATGCCTCCCTGAAGCCGGTGGTTTCCATGTGGCTGTCCATTGCCATTCGTGGGCTGCTGGCAATGGGAGAAAACCGTAACCGTCGTGTGTGGTTTTTCTGTGATGAGTTACCCACGTTACACAAACTGCCGGACCTGGTGGAGATCCTGCCGGAAGCCCGTAAGTTCGGAGGCTGTTATGTGTTTGGTATCCAGTCCTATGCCCAGCTGGAAGATATCTACGGTGAGAAAGCGGCGGCCACGCTGTTTGATGTGCTGAATACCCGTGCCTTTTTCCGCTCCCCGAGCCATCAGATTGCAGAGTTTGCTGCCGGTGAAATTGGTGAGAAAGAGCACCTGAAAGCCAGTCTGCAGTATTCCTACGGTGCTGACCCCGTGCGTGACGGGATATCAACCGGTAAGGAGATGGAGCGCCAGACGCTGGTCAGTTATTCCGACATTCAGTCTCTGCCGGATCTGACCTGTTATGTCACTCTGCCCGGACCGTATCCGGCAGTAAAACTCTCACTGAAATATCAGGCACGTCCGAAGGTTGCCCCTGAGTTTATTCCGCGTGACATCAACCCGGAAATGGAGAACCGTCTGAGTGCCGTACTTGCCGCAAGGGAAGCAGAAGGTCGTCAGATGGCCAGCCTCTTCGAACCGGATGTGCCGGAAGTTGTTTCCGGAGAAGACGTGACTCAGGCTGAACAGCCGCAACAGCCGCAACAGCCGCAACAGCCGGTGTCTCCTGCCATCAACGATAAGAAGTCAGATTCAGGTGTGAATATTCCGGCAGGGGGGATCGAGCAGGAGCTGAAAATGAAACCGGAAGAAGAGATGGAACAGCAACTGCCACCCGGGATCAGTGAATCCGGTGAAGTGGTGGATATGGCCGCTTATGAGGCATGGCAACAGGAAAATCATCCGGACATCCAGCAGCAGATGCAGCGTCGTGAAGAGGTGAACATTAATGTGCACCGGGAGCGTGGGGAGGATGTTGAGCCGGGAGATGATTTCTGATGTCAGCTCCAGTCTTCAATTCTCAGGCCGTCCACACGTTCAAATTCCCGGGTGTTATTAGTCACAATAATCAGTCCCCGACTGCGGGCATGGCCTGCGATCATCTGATCAAATGGCCCGACAGGGCGTCCCTGACGGGCAAGTTCTGCTCTTATCTGGCCGGTGTGTGTGGCTGCAGCAGCGTCGTAATCCAGAACATCAATGCGGGAAACAAATCCCTCGATCACAGCGAGATTACGTTCAGGCATCTGGCTTTTTTCTGCACCATATATCAGCTCCATCAGGGTGACCGAACTGATACACATTCTCCCCTGGTTCAGGTTAAAACGCTCCCTGACACGGGCGGGTTTGTTCTTTATCGTAAAAATGCAGATGTTGGTATCGAGCATAAACTTCAGCATCAGAATGACTCCCTTTCCTGCATACCGGGCTGCTCCCTGTTATCCATAAAATCGGCACTGACGCTGTTTCCGTCGAACCATTCGTCCCATGTCTCTCCGGCTGGCGTAATGATTCGGGTTCGTCCGACAGCAATCACTTCAACGCGTTTTACGTTTTCCGGCAATGCAACCGCTTTTGGCAGTCTGACCGCCTGGCTGCGGTTGCTGAGAAATACGGTGGTTTCCATTATTTGCCTCCTTATGTGGATATGTCTTGTGTATATCCATTGTGGGATTGATATCGGGATATGTCAAAGGGATATACGTTTATGATGAGTATCGCGCAGGTCAGATCGGCCGGAAGTGCCGGTAACTATTACACCGACAAGGATAATTACTATGTACTGGGCAGCATGGGAGAACGCTGGGCCGGCAAGGGGGCTGAACAGCTTGGGCTGCAGGGCAGCGTCGATAAGGATGTTTTTACCCGTCTTCTGGAGGGAAGGCTGCCGGACGGAGCGGATCTAAGCCGCATGCAGGATGGCAGTAATAAGCATCGTCCCGGCTACGACCTGACCTTCTCCGCCCCCAAAAGTGTCTCCATGATGGCCATGTTAGGTGGTGATAAGCGCCTGATTGATGCACATAATCAGGCCGTGGATTTTGCTGTCCGTCAGGTGGAGGCGCTGGCCTCCACACGGGTGATGACGGACGGACAGTCAGAAACGGTGCTGACCGGTAATCTGGTGATGGCACTGTTTAACCACGACACCAGTCGCGATCAGGAACCACAGTTACACACGCATGCGGTGGTGGCTAATGTCACGCAGCATAACGGTGAGTGGAAGACACTGAGCAGTGACAAAGTGGGGAAAACGGGGTTCATTGAGAATGTGTACGCTAATCAGATTGCCTTTGGCAGGCTCTATCGGGAAAAACTGAAAGAGCAGGTTGAGGCGCTGGGCTATGAAACCGAAGTGGTGGGTAAGCACGGTATGTGGGAGATGCCGGGCGTACCGGTGGAGGCCTTTTCCGGACGCTCACAGGCTATCCGGGAGGCCGTCGGGGAAGACGCCTCGCTGAAATCCCGGGATGTGGCGGCACTGGATACGCGTAAATCCAAACAGCATGTCGATCCGGAGATAAAAATGGCCGAGTGGATGCAGACGCTGAAGGAAACCGGGTTCGACATCCGGGCATATCGTGACGCGGCGGATCAGCGTACGGAGATCCGCACGCAGGCGCCCGGGCCAGCTTCACAGGACGGGCCGGATGTGCAGCAGGCGGTGACACAGGCGATTGCCGGATTAAGTGAACGAAAAGTGCAGTTCACGTACACGGACGTGCTGGCCAGGACGGTCGGCATACTGCCGCCGGAAAATGGTGTGATTGAGCGGGCCCGCGCCGGTATCGATGAGGCCATCAGCCGTGAGCAGCTTATCCCCCTCGATCGTGAGAAGGGGCTGTTCACGTCCGGGATTCATGTGCTCGATGAGCTGTCAGTCCGGGCACTCAATCGTGACATCATGAAACAGAACAGGGTGACCGTACATCCGGAGAAAAGTGTCCCCCGGACGGCCGGTTACAGCGATGCCGTCAGTGTTCTGGCACAGGACCGTCCGTCGCTGGCCATTGTGTCCGGGCAGGGGGGAGCCGCCGGGCAGCGTGAGCGGGTGGCTGAACTGGTCATGATGGCCCGGGAGCAGGGGCGGGAGGTGCAGATTATCGCTGCTGACCGTCGTTCGCAGATGAACCTGAAGCAGGATGAACGGCTGTCCGGTGAGCTGATAACCGGACGTCGTCAGCTGCAGGAGGGCATGACCTTCACACCGGGCAGTACCGTTATCGTTGACCAGGGCGAAAAACTCTCCCTGAAAGAGACGTTAACCCTGCTGGACGGTGCCGCACGTCATAACATACAGGTCCTGATAACCGACAGCGGGCAGCGAACCGGTACAGGCAGTGCACTGATGGCCATGAAGGATGCCGGGGTGAACACATATCGCTGGCAGGGGGGAGAACAGCGACCGGCCACCATCATCAGTGAACCGGACCGTAATGTCCGCTATGCCCGGCTGGCCGGAGATTTTGCGGCCAGCGTGAAAGCCGGAGAAGAGAGCGTGGCACAGGTCAGCGGGGTACGGGAACAGGCCATACTGACACAGGCCATTCGCAGTGAGCTGAAAACGCAGGGCGTGCTCGGACACCCTGAGGTGACCATGACTGCACTGTCACCGGTCTGGCTGGACAGCCGGAGCCGTTATCTGCGGGATATGTATCGTCCGGGGATGGTGATGGAGCAGTGGAACCCGGAGACACGCAGTCATGACCGCTATGTGATAGACCGGGTGACAGCGCAGAGTCACAGCCTGACCCTGCGGGATGCGCAGGGCGAAACGCAGGTGGTGCGTATTTCCTCCCTGGACAGCAGCTGGTCGCTGTTCCGGCCGGAAAAAATGCCGGTGGCAGACGGCGAGCGACTGAGGGTGACCGGGAAAATTCCCGGACTCCGCGTCTCCGGCGGTGACCGCCTGCAGGTGGCATCCGTCAGTGAAGATGCGATGACGGTTGTTGTGCCGGGGCGGGCTGAACCGGCCTCCCTGCCTGTGAGCGATTCACCGTTCACGGCGCTGAAGCTGGAGAACGGCTGGGTGGAAACGCCCGGGCATTCCGTCAGCGACAGTGCGAAGGTTTTTGCCTCCGTCACACAGATGGCAATGGACAACGCCACCCTGAACGGTCTGGCCCGCAGCGGTCGTGATGTCCGGCTGTATTCCTCACTGGATGAAACCCGTACTGCGGAAAAACTTGTCCGCCATCCCTCCTTTACGGTGGTTTCTGAGCAGATAAAGGCGCGGGCAGGTGAGACATCGCTGGAAACCGCTATCAGTCTGCAGAAAGCCGGGCTTCACACGCCGGCACAGCAGGCCATTCATCTGGCCCTTCCTGTGCTGGAAAGTAAAAACCTGGCCTTCAGCATGGTGGACCTGCTGACAGAGGCGAAGTCGTTTGCTGCAGAAGGAACCGGTTTTACTGAACTGGGAGGGGAAATCAATGCGCAGATAAAACGCGGTGACTTACTGTATGTGGATGTGGCAAAAGGCTATGGCACAGGCCTGCTGGTTTCCCGTGCGTCGTATGAGGCAGAAAAAAGTATTCTTCGCCATATTCTCGAAGGTAAGGAGGCGGTCACGCCGCTGATGGAGAGAGTACCCGGCGAACTCATGGAGACGTTAACGTCGGGACAGCGTGCCGCCACCCGTATGATACTGGAAACGTCCGACCGTTTCACGGTGGTACAGGGTTATGCCGGTGTGGGTAAGACCACACAGTTCCGGGCGGTGATGTCAGCCGTGAACATGCTGCCGGGGAGTGAGCGTCCCCGTGTTGTGGGGCTGGGGCCCACGCACCGTGCTGTCGGTGAGATGCGCAGCGCCGGCGTGGATGCACAGACGCTGGCGTCCTTTCTGCATGACACGCAGCTGCAGCAGCGCAGCGAAGAAACGCCGGATTTCAGTAACACGCTGTTTCTGCTCGATGAGAGCTCTATGGTGGGCAATACCGACATGGCACGGGCATACGCCCTGATTGCGGCCGGTGGCGGTCGTGCCGTGGCCAGCGGTGATACGGACCAGCTACAGGCCATCGCGCCCGGTCAGCCTTTCCGTCTCCAGCAGACGCGCAGTGCTGCCGATGTGGTCATCATGAAGGAGATTGTGCGTCAGACGCCGGAACTGCGGGAGGCGGTATACAGCCTGATTAACCGGGATGTGGAAAGGGCACTGTCCGGGCTTGAGAGTGTGAAACCGTCTCAGGTTCCCCGTCAGGAGGGCGCATGGGCACCGGAGCACTCCGTGACGGAGTTCAGTCACAGCCAGGAAGCGAAACTGGCAGAAGCGCAGCAGAAGGCGATGCTGAAAGGTGAGACTTTTCCGGATGTCCCCATGACACTGTATGAAGCCATTGTCCGCGACTATACCGGCAGGACACCGGAAGCACGGGAGCAGACGCTGATTGTCACGCACCTGAATGAGGACCGGCGCGTACTGAACAGCATGATTCATGATGCACGGGAAAAGGCCGGTGAGCTGGGGAAAGAGCAGGTCATGGTGCCTGTCCTGAACACAGCGAATATACGTGACGGGGAGCTGCGTCGTCTCTCCACCTGGGAGAATAACCCGGATGCCCTTGCCCTGGTGGATAGTGTGTATCACCGGATTGCCGGTATCAGCAAGGATGACGGGCTGATAACCCTGGAGGATGCGGAAGGTAACACGCGGCTGATTTCGCCCCGGGAGGCGGTGGCTGAAGGTGTCACACTGTACACCCCGGACAAAATCCGGGTGGGGACCGGCGACCGGATGCGCTTCACGAAGAGTGACCGGGAGCGCGGTTATGTGGCCAACAGCGTCTGGACGGTGACAGCGGTTTCCGGTGACAGTGTCACGTTGTCAGACGGACAGCAGACCCGGGTGATTCGCCCCGGCCAGGAGCGGGCAGAGCAACATATTGACCTGGCTTATGCCATCACCGCCCACGGTGCGCAGGGGGCGAGTGAAACCTTTGCCATCGCGCTTGAAGGCACGGAAGGTAACCGGAAACTGATGGCCGGCTTTGAGTCAGCCTACGTGGCCCTGTCGCGTATGAAGCAGCATGTGCAGGTGTACACCGATAACCGTCAGGGCTGGACGGATGCCATTAACAATGCCGTACAGAAAGGAACTGCCCACGATGTGCTGGAGCCGAAACCGGACCGGGAGGTCATGAATGCGCAGCGGCTGTTCAGTACGGCACGGGAACTGCGGGACGTGGCGGCAGGCCGTGCCGTTCTCCGTCAGGCAGGGCTGGCCGGGGGGGACAGTCCGGCACGGTTTATTGCACCGGGGCGCAAATATCCGCAGCCGTATGTGGCACTGCCGGCGTTTGACCGTAACGGCAGGTCAGCCGGTATCTGGCTGAATTCACTGACCACGGATGACGGAAACGGACTGCGGGGATTCAGCGGTGAAGGCCGTGTGAAGGGCAGCGGGGATGCGCAGTTCGTGGCCCTGCAGGGCAGCCGTAACGGAGAGAGCCTGCTGGCTGATAATATGCAGGATGGCGTCCGGATTGCCCGTGATAATCCTGACAGCGGTGTGGTGGTGAGAATTGCCGGTGAAGGTCGTCCGTGGAATCCCGGTGCCATCACCGGTGGTCGCGTGTGGGGGGATATTCCGGACAACAGCGTCCAGCCGGGGGCCGGAAATGGCGAACCGGTCACAGCTGAAGTGCTGGCACAGCGGCAGGCTGAAGAGGCCATCCGCCGTGAAACGGAACGCCGCGCAGATGAAATTGTCCGTAAAATGGCAGAGAACAAACCTGACCTGCCGGACGGCAGAACAGAGCAGGCTGTCAGGGAGATTGCCGGGCAGGAGCGTGAACGGTCTGCCATATCTGAACGGGAAGCCGCACTGCCGGAGAGTGTGCTGCGTGAACCACAACGGGAGCGGGAAGCAGTCCGGGAGGTTGCCCGGGAAAATCTGCTGCAGGAGCGACTGCAGCAGATGGAGCGGGATATGGTCCGTGACCTGCAGAAAGAGAAAACCCTGGGTGGAGACTGATACAGGAAGACAAACACTGATGACAACGGATAACACGAACACGACACGTAACGATTCACTGGCTGCACGGACCGGTACATGGTTGAAGTCGTTGCTGGTCTGGTCACCCGGACAGCGGGATATCATCAAAACAGTGGCACTGGTGCTGATGGTACTGGACCATGCAAACCGCATTCTGCATCTGGACCAGACGTGGATGTTTCTGGCAGGGCGTGGAGCTTTTCCGCTGTTTGCTCTGGTGTGGGGGCTGAATCTGTCCCGTCATGCGCATATCCGGCAACCGGCCATTAACCGGCTGTGGGGATGGGCGGTGATTGCCCAGTTCGCATATTATCTGGCCGGCTTTCCCTGGTATGAGGGGAATATCCTGTTTGCCTTTGCAGTGGCGGCACAGGTGCTGACATGGTATGAAACGCGCAGTGGGTGGCGTACAGCAGCGGCCATTCTTCTGATGGCCCTGTGGGGGCCTTTGTCCGGCACCAGTTACGGCATTGCCGGGCTGCTGATGCTGGCAGTCAGCCACCGGCTGTACCGGGCGGAAGACAGAACGGAACGTCTGGCACTGGTCGCCTGCCTGCTGGCCGTGATTCCGGCGCTTAACCTTGCCACCAGTGATGCAGCGGCGGTGGCCGGCCTTGTTATGACGGTGCTGACCGTTGGTCTGGTGTCGTGTGCAGGAAAATCATTACCCCGTTTCTGGCCCGGGGATTTTTTCCCGACGTTCTATGCCTGTCATCTGGCTGTGCTGGGCGTTCTGGCGTTGTGACTGGTATGATACTGACGCTGATTCTGATTATTAATAAACAACATAACACAGGATATTTATGAAAATTACGGATCACAAACTCTCTGAAGGTATTGCCCTGACATTTCGTGTTCCTGAAGGAAATATAAAACATCCTTTGATTATCTTATGCCATGGGTTATGCGGTATCAGGAATGTTCTGCTCCCTTGCTTTGCGAATGCCTTCACAGAAGCAGGATTCGCAACGATTACTTTTGATTATCGAGGATTCGGTGAGAGTGATGGAGAACGAGGGCGTCTGGTTCCTGCAATGCAGACCGAAGATATTATTTCAGTTATCAATTGGGCAGAAAAGCAGGAATGTATTGATAATCAGCGTATTGGGTTATGGGGAACATCGCTGGGAGGGGGGCATGTCTTCAGTGCAGCTGCGCAGGACCAACGCGTAAAATGTATTGTCAGCCAGCTGGCTTTTGCTGACGGTGATGTTCTGGTTACCGGAGAGATGAATGAATCGGAGAGAGCGTCTTTTCTGTCCACGCTGAATAAAATGGCAGAGAAGAAGAAAAACACCGGGAAAGAGATGTTTGTGGGGGTTACCCGGGTACTGAGTGATAATGAATCAAAGGTATTCTTCGAGAAGGTAAAAGGTCAGTATCCTGAAATGGATATAAAAATACCTTTCCTTACGGTTATGGAGACGTTGCAATATAAACCGGCAGAGAGCGCAGCCAAAGTACAGTGCCCAGTTTTGATTGTTATTGCCGGCCAGGATAGTGTTAATCCACCAGAACAGGGAAAAGCCTTATATGATGCTGTTGCTTCTGGTACTAAGGAATTATACGAGGAAGCTGACGCATGCCATTATGATATTTATGAAGGCGCGTTTTTTGAACGTGTGGCGGCAGTACAGACGCAATGGTTTAAAAAACATCTTTAATTGTCGGTATTAATATGTCAGAGGTCGTTGAGGTCAGCTTAATATCATAGTGAGTAGTTTCAACGACCTGGAGGACATATTTTCACAAAGGTCAGGGCAATCATGACAGAGCAGAAACGACCGGTACTGACACTGAAACGGAAAACGGAAGGGGAAACACCGACCCGGAGCCGGAAAACCATCATCAATGTCACCACGCCACCAAAGTGGAAGGTGAAAAAGCAGAAGCTGGCCGAGAAAGCAGCCCGGGAAGCGGAGCTGGCGGCAAAAAAAGCGCAGGCCAGACAGGCGCTGTCCATTTATCTGAACCTGCCCACGCTGGATGAGGCCGTGAACACCCTGAAACCCTGGTGGCCGGGATTATTTGACGGTGACACACCCCGACTTCCGGCCTGCGGTATCCGGGATGTGTTACTGGAAGACGTGGCGCAGCGGAATATCCCGCTCTCGCATAAAAACTGCGCAGGGTCCTGAAGGCCATCACCCGTTCAGAAAGCTATCTGTGTGCCATGAAAGCCGGTGCCTGCCGGTATGACACGGAAGGGTATGTGACGGAGCATATTTCTCAGGAGGAGGAAGCGTATGCGGCAGCGCGTCTGGATAAAATCCGCCGCCAGAACCGGATAAAGGCAGAACTTCAGGCCGTGCTTGATGAGAAATAAAAAAAGCCTCCCTCAGGGAGGGGAGGCAGGGAAATAAGTCTTAAAAGGAAATAACTTCCGTACCCGATAAGGAAATCGGTCCACTGAATTATTTATCACAATAATACTGACAACTAAAGGGGGGACAGAAAAATGAATGGATTCAGAAACAGTTCACGGAATGGTCAGGTCTGGCGCTGGCAGCGTGCCGGAAGCCGGGCAGTTATTCTGGAGGTCAGTGGACGCTGGATGGAAGCGGCAGAAGCATGGCGACGGGCTGCCGGTGTTGCGCCCCGGACAGACTGGCAGCAGTTTGCCCGAAAAAGGGCTGAACACTGCCACCGGCGCTGCTGGGGAAGGGTGTAACGAAAAAAGCAGCCTTCATTACTCCAGGGATTCAGAAGGCTGAATAATGCATGAGATTTGCTTTTTTTAATATCCGGTCGGGCAGTATGACCGGACAGTTCTGAGTAGCACAGAGTTTTTTCCGTATTAAGTCGTGATTTTATATTTTGTGATTAATTTCACAAAATAAGGTGTTATTCAGTGTGTGCTGCAATATTCAGGATGCCTGAAATACAGGTGCTATTTATCTGATATGGAGAATAACATGAGGAAATATATTCCACTAGTATTATTTGTCTTTTCATGGTCGGTATTGTGTGCAGATATTCATGGACGGGTTGTTCGTGTACTGGACGGTGATACCATCGAGGTCATGGACTCACGGAAGGCGGTGCGGATCAGGCTGGTAAATATTGATGCACAGGAAAAGAAACAGAATTATGGCCGGTGGTCGACAGACATGATGAAATCACTGGTTGCAGGAAAAACGATTACCGTCACATATTTTCAGCGAGATCGTTATGGTCGTATTCTCGGGCAGGTTTATGCACCAGACGGAATGAATGTTAATCAGTTTATGGTCCGGGCCGGGGCTGCCTGGGTATATGAGCAGTACAACACAGATCCCGTGCTGCCTGTCCTTCAGAACGAAGCCAGACAACAAAAACGTGGGCTCTGGTCAGATGCTGATCCGGTTCCCCCTAGATATAGAGACACCGTAAATAAAGCGATGGCAATCTTATCATTCATCTGTTCTCAGCGGGAATAAAAATGGCAAAAACAAAACAGGAATGGCTGTATCAGTTACGGCGATGTTCATCAGTCAATACGCTGGAAAAAATTATTCATAAAAACGGAGACAGTTTATCGACCAGTGAACGTGAATCATTTAATTCAGCAGCAGACCACCGGTTAGCAGAATTAATCACCGGAAAGTTATATGACAGGATACCAAAAGAAATATGGAAATATGTAAGGTAATAATTCAGCATAATTAATTACCAGGAGCAGATAAACAATGAAGCTGATTATTTTTATTCTCATTGTTCTGATTATTACAGCGTTACTTATCCGGATTATCCTCAGAAGTGTAAATCAGCATTCTCCTTTGCTGATGCAGTTGCATGCGGCAGGTATACGGACCGGTGATGCAGAGCGAATACTGTCCGGCGGTGAATACTGGCAACGTCAGAAGACGCTGCTGACAGAAAGGGAAGTCAGTTTTATGAAAGGACTGTTCAGAATTGTGGATATGAAACGGTGGTATCTGTGTCCGCAGGTACGGGTCGCGGATATCGTCCAGCTGAACGGGAATATCCGGCCACGATCACGCCAGTGGTGGCAGTTATTCAGGATGGTGTCTCAGTGGCATGTTGATGTGGTTATCGTTGAGCGGCGTTCGTTCAGTATTGTTGCAGCAGTAGAGCTGGATGATGCCAGCCATTTACGACCGGAACGCAGACGCTGGGATATTCTTCTGGAAGAGGTTCTGAGGCAGGCTGGTATTCCGTTGCTCAGAAGCCACGATGCCAGAAAACTGCTGCAGATGACCGGAGAATGGCTGAATACAACAGGGGCTGATCAGCAGTCACCGGAACATTGTAGCTGACGCCTTCGCGTTGCTCAGTTGTCCAACCCCGGAAACGGGAAAAAGCAAGTTTTCCCCGCTCCCGGCGTTTCCATAACTGAAAACCATACTATTTCACAGTTTAAATCACATTAAACGACAGTAATCCCCGTTGATTTGTGCGCCAACACAGATCTTCGTCACAATTCTCAAGTCGCTGATTTCAAAAAACTGTAGTATCCTCTGCGAAACGATCCCTGTTTGAGTATTGAGGAGGCGAGATGTCGCAGACAGAAAATGCAGTGACTTCCTCATCTGGCGCAAAACGAGCATACAGAAAGGGGAATCCGCTTTCTGATGCAGAGAAACAAAGATTATCAGTGGCCCGTAAAAGAGCTTCGTTCAAGGAAGTAAAAGTATTTCTTGAACCAAAGTATAAGGCCATGCTCATGCAAATATGTCATGAAGATGGCCTGACTCAGGCTGAAGTTCTGACCGCACTGATAAAAAGTGAAGCGCAAAAACGATGCATGTGATGATGGGCTTACATTCTTGAGTGTTCAGAAGATTAGTGCTAGATTGCTGATCGTTTAAGGAATTTTGTGGCTGGCCACGCCATAAGGTGGCAGGGAACTGGTTCTGATGTGGATTTACAGGAGCCAGAAAAGTGAAAACCCCGATAATCTTCTTTAACTTTGGCGAGTGAGAAAGATTACCGGGGCCATCTAAAAACCGTATAGCCAACAATTCAGCTATGCGGGGAGTATAGTTATATGCCCGGAAAAGTTCAAGACTTCTTTCTGTGCTCACTCCTTCTGCGCATTGTAAGTGCAGGATGGTGTGACTGATCTTCAACAAACATATTACCGCCAGGTAAAGAACCCGAATCCGGTGTTTACACCCCGTGAAGGTGCCGGAACGCTGAAGTTCTGCGAAAAACTGATGGAAAAGGCGGTGGGCTTCACCTCCCGTTTTGATTTCGCCATTCATGTGGCGCATGCCCGTTCGCGTGGTCTGCGTCGACGCATGCCACCGGTGCTGCGTCGACGGGCTATTGATGCGCTGCTGCAGGGGCTGTGTTTCCACTATGACCCGCTGGCCAACCGCGTCCAGTGTTCCATCACCACACTGGCCATTGAGTGCGGACTGGCGACAGAGTCCGGTGCAGGAAAACTCTCCATCACCCGTGCCACCCGGGCCCTGACGTTCCTGTCAGGGCTGGGACTGATTACCTACCAGACGGAATATGACCCGCTTATTGGCTGCTATATTCCGACCGACATCACGTTCACACCGGCGCTGTTTGCTGCTCTCGATATATCAGAAGAGGCGGTGGCTTCCGCACGCCGCAGTCGTGTTGAATGGGAAAACAGACAGCGCAAAAAGCAGGGGCTGGATACCCTGGGTATGGATGAACTGATAGCGAAAGCCTGGCGTTTTGTGCGTGAGCGTTTCCGCAGTTACCAGACAGAGCTTAAGTCCCGTGGAATAAAACGTGCCCGTGCGCGTCGTGATGCGAACAGGGAACGTCAGGATATCGTCACCCTGGTGAAACGGCAGCTGACGCGTGAAATCTCGGAAGGGCGCTTTACTGCTAATGGTGAGACGGTAAAACGCGAAGTGGAGCGTCGTGTGAAGGAGCGTATGATTCTGTCACGTAACCGTAATTACAGTCGGCTGGCCACAGCTTCCCCCTGAAAGTGACCTCCTCAGAATAATCCGGCCTGCGCCGGAGGCATCCGCACGTCTGAAGCCCGCCAGTGCACAAAAAAACAGCATCACATACAAAAAACAATCTCATCGTCCAGCTTCTGGTGCATCCGGTCCCCCTGTTTTCGATACAAAACACGCCTCACTGACGGGGAATTTTGCGTATCCACATTAAACTGCAAGGGACTTCCTCATAAGGTTACAACCGTTCATGTCATAAAGCGCCAGCCGTCAGCCTTACAGGGTGCAATGTATCTTTTAAACACCTGTTTATATCTCCTTTAAACTACTTAATTACATTCATTTAAAAAGAAAACCTATTCACTGGCTGTCCTGTGGACAGACAGATATGCACCTCCCACCGCAAGCGGCGGGCCCCGACCGGAGCCAATTTAGTTACAACACACAAAGACAACCACCTGAGAAACCCCAGTCCAGCGCAAAACTGAAGCCACAAACCCCCTCCTCATAACTAAAAAGCGCCGCCGCCCCCGCCCAAAGGGCGGGAACAACATCGCTTTTAATTATGAATGTTGTAACTACATTATCATCGCTGCCAGTATTCTAGCTGGACGTATCGAGTACACGCTCGTAAGCGGCCCTGACGGCCCGCTAACGCGGAGATACGCCCCGACTTCGGGTAAACCCTCGTCGGGGCCACTCCGACCGCGCACAGAAGTTCTGTCATGGCTGAAAGCGGGTATAGCTTAACAGGGCTGGGGATGGGTAAGGTGAAATCTATCAATCAGTACCGGCTGACGCCGGGCTTCGGCGGTTTTACTCCTGTATCATATGAAACAACAGAGTGCCGCCTTCCATGCCGCTGATGCGGCATATCCTGGTAACGATATCTGAATTGTTATACATGTGTATATACGTGGTAATGACAAAAATAGGACAAGTTAAAAATTTACAGGCGATGCAATGATTCAAACACGTAATCAATATCTGCAGTTTATGCTGGTTATGCTGGCTGCATGGGGCATTAGTTGGGGAGCCAGATTTGTCATGGAGCAGGCCGTTCTGCTTTATGGATCAGGAAAAAACTATTTGTTCTTCAGTCATGGTACTGTTCTGATGTACCTGCTGTGTGTTTTCCTGGTATACCGCCGTTGGATAGCTCCGCTACCGGTCGTTGGTCAGCTGCGCAACGTTGGCGTACCGTGGCTGGTCGGTGCGATGGCCGTGGTGTATGTCGGTGTATTTCTGCTCGGTAAGGCGCTGGCTCTGCCTGCTGAGCCATTTATGACGAAACTTTTTGCCGATAAGTCCATACCTGACGTGATCCTGACGTTGCTGACCATCTTTATCCTTGCCCCGTTGAATGAGGAAACGCTGTTCCGGGGGATTATGCTGAACGTCTTCCGTTCACGGTACTGCTGGACGATGTGGCTGGGGGCGCTGATAACGTCGTTGTTGTTCGTCGCCGCGCACAGCCAGTATCAGAACCTGCTGACACTGGCAGAACTGTTCCTGGTGGGGTTGATTACATCAGTGGCCAGGATCAGAAGTGGTGGCCTGCTGCTGCCGGTATTGCTGCATATGGAAGCAACCACGCTGGGTTTACTGTTTGGTTGAAAGTTATATTTTTATTAAACATTGTGCGTTAAAGCCTGGTGTGTTTTTTTAGTGGATGTTATATTTAAATATAACTTTTATGGAGGTGAAGAATGCATACCACCCGACTGAAGAGGGTTGGCGGCTCAGTTATGCTGACCGTCCCACCGGCACTGCTGAATGCGCTGTCTCTGGGCACAGATAATGAAGTTGGCATGGTCATTGATAATGGCCGGCTGATTGTTGAGCCGTACAGACGCCCGCAATATTCACTGGCTGAGCTACTGGCACAGTGTGATCCGAATGCTGAAATATCAGCTGAAGAACGAGAATGGCTGGATGCACCGGCGACTGGTCAGGAGGAAATCTGACATGGAAAGAGGGGAAATCTGGCTTGTCTCGCTTGATCCTACCGCAGGTCATGAGCAGCAGGGAACGCGGCCGGTGCTGATTGTCACACCGGCGGCCTTTAATCGCGTGACCCGCCTGCCTGTTGTTGTGCCCGTAACCAGCGGAGGCAATTTTGCCCGCACTGCCGGCTTTGCGGTGTCGTTGGATGGTGTTGGCATACGTACCACAGGTGTTGTACGTTGCGATCAACCCCGGACAATTGATATGAAAGCACGGGGCGGAAAACGACTCGAACGGGTTCCGGAGACTATCATGAACGAAGTTCTTGGCCGCCTGTCCACTATTCTGACTTGAACATGGGGTTTGAGGGGCAACTGGATGAAAACGTACGATTTAGGGCACTAAAACCGCTGTTGTCCCACCATTCTGGTGATTCCCAAACGTTATTTGGCTAAAAAGTAGTTTTGATGTGGTTTATTTTCCGAATTCCAAGCGCAGCCCTACTTTCTTGTGCGTATTTGCGTGTTTTGCGCAGTTTTGAAGTTCCTACATCAGATTGACTTCGGATACAAATTCAATGAACATTGATGCAAATACTGACCTATCAGTTTCTTAACTAAATACTCGAGATACATCTAATGGCTAATGAAAACTTAGATATTGACTCCAAGACAGCAGAAGAATTATACGAGTGGTATCTGGATGATAAATTAATTATAAATCGAAGATACCAAAGAAAATTAGTATGGTCCCTCGAAGAGAAAACAGCACTGATTTCATCAATGACTCAGCAATACCCTATCCCTTTGCTATTGTTTGTTTCCATTGACAACAAAAGAGAAATCCTTGATGGAATGCAAAGACTAGAAGCTTTAATGAGTTTTATTGAGCAGCGATTTTCATTAAATGGTAAATACTTTAATTTAGATGCCATTGCATTAACAAAACAACTAAAAGACAGTGGTAAACTTCAACAAAAAGAGCCAGTGCTATCCCGCGAAAGTTCTACATTAATTGCTCGCTATAGATTTGCTATATCTGAATACTCTTCAACAGAGGACCACATTGACGAAGTGTTTCGACGCATAAATTCCAATGGTAAAATTTTATCAAAACAAGAACTACGAAGTGCGGGGTGCGTTAGTAATTTTTCAGAGTTAGTAAGGAAAATATCGACAATTATAAGAGGAGATACTACACATAGCGATATAATGGGACTGAATAAAATACATAACATATCAATTTGCAATGATGGACTCGATTATGGAATAAATATAGACAATCATTTCTATATTAGAAATCATATCATTAGTAGGCCTAGCATTAGAGACTCTGACGATGAAGAGTTAGTTGCAAATATCTTGGGCTATATATTTTTAGATGATAAGCCAACATCAGGATCAACATCGCTCGATACATTTTACGGTGAAGGTTCGACGAGTCATGCAATCCATACACGAACTCAATTAGAGAATTACATTCAGACAAATGGTGCAGATAAAATTGTCAAT